>Ga0315549_1004834_pt1 | contig 11200 bp, 9 predicted proteins | sample SalMarSW160200MG_FD_203101 | JGI IMG/M metagenome (GOLD analysis project Ga0315549, IMG submission 203101) | Salt marsh sediment microbial communities from the Plum Island Ecosystem LTER, Massachusetts, United States - Salt Marsh Sediment SW1601-200 ... | reverse complement strand
TTCCATCCCGTGACAGCATTCTTCTGTCGCGGAGAACAACACTGCCGATGTCACCCACACTCAGGCCATCAACGTACACGTTGCCTGAGGCAATCTTGCCGGTTATCTTGGCTGCCGACGGGCTGATTTCAAGGGTGTCTCCATCTTCCAGCACAAAGATGTTTTCCTCCGGGATGCCTACCGATTGGGCTAGTTTAGCATGAAGGCTCAGGTGGCGATATTCGCCATGGATAGGCATAAAGAATTTCGGCTTGACTAAGCTTAGCAGCAGTTTTAGCTCTTCCTGGCTGGCATGCCCGTGAACATGAACCTGTGCCACCTTGCTGTATAGCACCTGAGCCCCCTGCTTAAAAAGATTGTCCACGGTCCGGTTAATCAGAGCTTCGTTACCCGGGACCGGGGTTGCCGAAAGGACTACCGTGTCTCCGGGGACTATGCTAAGTTGACGGTGGTCTTTGTTGGCTATGCGGACCAGAGCCGAGGTGGGTTCTCCCTGGCTGCCGGTAGTAACAAAGACAATTTTATCATGAGGTATACCTTTTACCTCGTCAACCCGTGCCAGTATATTATCAGGGGCATTAAGATAACCCAAGCTCAATGCCATGCGCATTGTATCGTTCATACTGCGCCCGACAATGCAGACCCGGCGCTGGTGCTTGGCGGCTGCATTAATAACCTGCTGGACGCGGGATACCAGCGATGAGAAGGTGGTTATAAGCACCCTTCCCGGTGCGTTAGCCATAATATTGTCCAGAGTTTCACCAACCACCCTTTCCGAGGGGGTGTAGCCGGGTAGTTCAGCATAAGTAGAGTCGGAGAGAAGGAGTAAAATCCCCTGGGCTCCCAGCTGGGCCAGTCGGGACAGGTCGGTTGGCTTTCCGTCGACCGGTGTATAGTCAATCTTGAAATCTCCGCTATGAACTATGGTGCCAACAGGGGTATGTATAATTAAGCCTGTTGCGTCGGGTATGCTGTGGCAAACGGGGAAGAACTCAACTTTGAATTTTCCCAGGTCAAACTGCTTGCCATAGGGTATAGCCTTGAGTTTAGCTTCTGACAAAGCACGCCGCTCTTTGAGCTTGACTGAGATAAGTCCCCGGGTCAGCTTTGTTGAGTAGACGGGCACGTTAAGCTGGGGCAGCAAATAGGGGAGGGCGCCGATATGGTCCTCATGGCCATGGGTAACGATTATGCCTCTCAGCTTTTCCTTTTTCTCCAGCAGGTAGCTGATGTCAGGAATTACCAGGTCAATACCCAGCATGTCTTCCTCGGGGAACATAAGCCCGGCATCAATAGCGATAATGTCGTCGCCGTATTCCAGCGCCATCATATTCTTGCCGATTTCACTCAGCCCGCCGAGGGGGATTACTTTTAGTCTTGGTTTAGTCATAATTTTAGACCTCAAACATGTTTAACTGCTGGGGCTGCTGCTTGGCTTCGGTTATGCTTTCTGATTGAGCAAGGAGCGATGGAATCTTAAGCATATCGGCTTCTATCGTCTGGCGCAGGCTGTTCTGGTGGAGAGCCGCCGCCGGGTGATACATGGCGTAGTAGATAACATCGTTCCGCTTTTGAGCGGTGCCGTGAATTTTGCCTATGCTTTTATCCGGGAAGAACATAGCCATGGAGTAGCGCCCTAGGGTTACAATCATCCTGGGGCGGATGAGCTCAATCTGGCGTTCCAGCCACTTGCGGCAGTTACGTATTTCAGTAGGCAGGGGGTCGCGGTTTCCTTGCGGGCGGCACTTGATTACGTTGGCAATGTAGACCTGCGCGCGCGTCAAATTGATAGAGGCGAGTAGCTGGTCCAGGTATTTCCCCGCTGGACCTACAAACGGGAGTCCTTGCTGGTCTTCGTGCCACCCCGGCGCCTCACCGATGAACATTATATCGGCGTCCTCTGCCCCTTCACCGGGTACCACCTTGGTTCGGTATTTAGCTATTTTACACTGCTGGCAGAGTGCAATTTCTTCATAAAGCCCGCTCAGTGCTGACATACGTTCCAGCCTTTTTCTCATGATAACATGGCTAATATATAGAGTCAATTGGAGATAACGCTACTAACTACCCTTTAAGCACATAGAAAAATACTTGAAAAGGGGGTTCCTACCCTCCTGACGGTTGTTGACAGTATAGGGGTGCAATTAGTAGACTTCAACGGGGAGGAAAAAAATGAGCTCTTTAGGTCAAACTGACCCGGAAATTGATAGTGTTCTTAATCTGGAGACAAAACGGCAAAGGGAGACGATAAACCTTATCGCCTCCGAGAATTATCCCAGTCGGGCTGTGTTTGAGGCTCAGAATTCGATTCTGACCAGTAAATATGCCGAGGGTTATCCGCAGAGACGCTACTACGGCGGCTGTGAGAATGCAGATGCTGTGGAGAATATAGCTATTGAGCGGGCCAAAGAACTGTTTCATGCCGAGCATGCCAATGTACAGCCGCACAGCGGGGCTCAGGCTAATATGGCTGCCTACTACGCCCTGCTTGACTATGGCGATACTGCTATGGGCATGAGCCTGGCTCACGGCGGTCATCTCACCCATGGTGAGAAGGTGAGCTTTTCCGGCAAATCGTATAATTTCATTCATTACGGGGTAAACCGGGAAACGGAGAGAATCGACTATCAGGAGGTGGAGAGGCTGGCCTTGAAGCACAAGCCCAGATTGATTGTGGCCGGAGCCAGTGCCTATCCCCGTATCATTGATTTTGAGCGTTTTCGTCATATCGCCGACCGTGTGGGAGCTAAACTGATGGTTGATATGGCTCACACGTCAGGTATGATTGCCGCCGGTGTGCATCCCACTCCGGTGCCTTACGCTGATGTGATAACCTCAACCACTCATAAGACGCTGCGTGGTCCGCGCGGTGCCTTCATTTTGTGCCGTAAAGAGTTGGCTTCAGCTATAGATAAGGCCGTCTTTCCTCAAATGCAGGGAGGTCCTTTTATGCACCTTATTGCCGCCAAGGCTGTGGCTTTCCATGAAGCCATGCAACCCGAATTTGTGGAGTATCAGCGTGCCACATTGAACAATGCTCTTGTTCTGGCCAGCGAGCTTAAGCGGCTGGGGTTGTATCTGATATCGGGCGGGACGGATACTCACCTGGTGTTGATAAGCCTTACCCAGACAGAAATCACCGGCAAAGAGGCAGAGGAGGCTCTGGGTAGAGCCGGTATCGTGGCTAACCGCGATGGTGTGCCCTTTGACCGGCGCTCCTCGCTGGTGACCAGCGGCATCAGGCTGGGCACGCCGGCAGTTACTACCCGGGGCTTTGGTGAGGAAGAAATGAAGCAAATCGCCTCCATGGTTTTCAAAGTAATCACCAATCCAGGTAAGGCGGATATTGAGAATCAGGTTAAGGAAGAAGTTAGCCGGATATGTTCCCGTTTTCCGGTGCCCGGCGTTGACGGCTGATATAAGGTCAGCAGGCAATGGTGATATAATGTGTCTTGAGCAAGTTGTGAAAGAGGGAGTATGAAGTTCAACAATATAATCCTCAAAAAGGAAGACCATATTGCCACCCTTGTTCTGAATCGTCCTGATAAGTTAAATGCCTTTAACCGGGAGATGGAGGACGAGCTAAGTCAGGCTTTAGCTGATGTAGCCGGGGATGATGATATCAGGGTAATGGTGCTGGCTGGTGCCGGTAGTGCCTTTTGTAGCGGTGGCGATGTTAGTGAGCCAATTGCTGAGGTATATGGTGGTAGCGTTCAGAATATCAGCACTACTCTGCACCACGTTTATCGGGGTGCAGTTCTTCAGTTGTATAACATGGATATACCCACCATTGCCATGGTAAATGGGGTGGCTGCTGGCCTGGGCTTTGATTTGTCTCTGGCCTGTGACCTCCGGTTAGGTTCGGAGAATGCCAGATTTGTGGTAGCCTTTACCAGGGTGGGATTGACTCCGGCAGCGGGGGGAGCCTGGCTGCTGCCCCGCATAGTAGGTCTATCTAAGGCGGCTGAACTTATCTTTACCGCTGATTTTCTGGAGGCGGATGAGGCGGAGAGGCTGGGTGTATTGAATAAGCTGGTTCCATCGTCGGAGTTAGGGAAAGAGACCATGGCACTGGCAAAGAGAATTAGCCGCAATTCTCCGCTGGCTAATAGACTGGCTAAACTCCAGCTGCGTAAGGGACTTCAGACAGATTTGGAGACGGCTCTGGAGCTGGGAGCTACCTGTCAGGCAATTTGTTTAACATCGGCCGAGCATCAGGAGAGGCTGGCTGCGTTTCAAAACCGGAAATAAGCTAAGAGAGGTAATAGCTAATGGATGAGTTGAAAGTGTTTACTGGTAATGCCCACCCCGCCTTGGCAAAGGCGGTTGCCGATTATCTGGGCATAGAGTTGGGTAAGTGCGAGGTGTTTGAGTTCAGCAATGAGAATACCTTTGTTCGTATTCTGGAAAATGTTCGTGAAAGAGACACCTTTGTCATTCAGCCCCTGTGCTCTCCGGTCAATAAGAGCCTGGTTGAGCTACTGATTATGATTGATGCGCTGAAGAGAGCTTCAGCCGAGCGTATTACTGCCGTGATTCCCTATTATGGCTATGGTCGGAGTGACCAGAAAGACCAGCCCCGGGTGCCGATAACCGCCAGATTGGTAGCCGACCTGCTCACTGTGGCTGGTGCCAATCGCGTGCTGACCGTGGATTTACACGCGGCGCAGATACAGGGCTTTTTTAATATACCGGTTGATGAACTAACGGCTCTCTACATTTTGAGGGATTACTTTATAAAGAGAGGATTAAATGACCTGGTGGTGGTTGCCACTGATATCGGTATTTCTAAGCGTGCCCGTGACATGGCGGCAAAACTTAACGCCCCGCTGGCTATCATAGAAAAAAGACGATTGGGTAATGTTGACCGTACGGAGGCCCTTAACATAATAGGGGAAGTAGATGGTAAGGTGGCTCTTATCCTGGACGATGAGATAGCTACTGCTGGTTCTCTGATTAATGCTATCTCTGCTGTAGTTGAGCGAGGAGCAAAAGAAGTATATGCCTGCTGTACTCACCCGATATTCTCCGGTCCGGCTATTCAGAGGATAGCCTCAAGTCCGGTAAAGGAGATAGTGGTTACCGATACCGTTCCTGTTACCGGCGATAAGAAACTGGATAAGATTACGGTTTTGCCCATAGCTCCGTTATTAGGTGAAGCCATAAATCGTATTCATACCGGGCAATCCATAGGGGCTATGTTCGAGTAGGGGTGAATTATGTTTAAATGGCTGGGTGGTCTTCTTGATTCCAATGAGAAGGAGTTGAGGCGGTTACAGCCACTGGTAGATAGAATAAACGAGCTGGAGTCTGAATTTGAGAAACTCACCGATGCCGAGCTTCGTGCCAGGACTGATGAGTTTAAGGGTCGGCTTAAAGCCGGTAGTTCGCTCGATGAGCTTCTGCCCGAGGCTTTTGCCGCTGTTCGTGAAGCGGCTAAACGCACTATAGGTCAGCGTCACTTTAATGTACAGTTGATGGGGGGAATTGTCCTTCACCAGGGCAAAATTGCCGAGATGAAAACCGGCGAGGGTAAAACACTGGTAGCTACCCTCGCCCTCTACCTCAATTCCCTTACCGGTCAGGGCTGTCACCTGGTTACGGTTAATGACTACCTTGCCAGGCGAGACCCCTACTGGATGGGACCTGTCTATCATGCTCTGGGGGTGAGTGTCGCCAGCATTTATCCGCAGCAGACCCCGGATGAGCGTTCTCCTACCCGACTTTATGACCCCGACTTCGATTCAGAGGATGAGCGGTGGCGTCATTTTCGCACTATCTCCCGGCGTGAGGCCTATGAAGCCGATATTACCTATGGTACCAGCAGTGAGTTTGGTTTTGACTACCTGCGGGATAATATGGTTGCCGAGCTTTCACAGTGCGTGCAGCGCCCGTTAAACTACGCCATCGTTGATGAGATAGATAACCTCCTTATTGATGAGGCGCGCACTCCGCTTATTATCAGTGGTGCGCGTGATGAGTCGTTGCAGGAATACCAGGCGCTTGCCAGGATTGCCCCTCATTTACAGCCGGACCGCGACTACATTATGAGTAAAAAGGGACCCTCGGTGGATGCGATAACCGAGGCTGGCTACGAGACTGCGGAAGGAATGTTAGAGCGAGAAGGAGTGCTGAAGTCGGGGCATCTCTATGATGAGGATAATGCCACTCTCCTGCATCACTTGCGAAATGCCGTTGTCGCCAAGGAATCCTACAAGCGAGACCATCAATATGTGGTCAAAGATGGCGAGGTTATCATCGTTGATGAGTTTACCGGCAGGTTGATGCTCGGTCGGCGGTATTCAGGAGGGCTGCATCAGGCGATAGAAGCCAAGGAGGGGGTCAAAATCCAGCGGGAGAGCATGACCCTGGCTACCGTTACCGTGCAGAACTACTTCCGCATGTATGACAAACTGTCGGGAATGACAGGCACTGCTCTGACTGAGGCCGAAGAGTTCCACAAGATATATAATCTTGAGGTGGTGGTTATCCCTACCAATAAGCCGATGATTCGTGAGGATTATTCCGACCGGATTTATAAGGATGAGGGGGCTAAATTCCGGGCGGTGGTGCGTGAGGTTGGGCAGCTTCACCAGAAGAGTCAACCGGTGCTAATCGGCACTGTGTCTATTGAAAAATCGGAGTATCTGAGCGACCTGCTAAAGAAGAGGGGGGTTCCTCATCAGGTGCTTAATGCCAAGTATCATGAGAGGGAGGCCAGTATCATCGCTCAAGCCGGGCAGCTGGGGGCGGTAACCGTGGCCACCAATATGGCCGGGCGTGGCGTTGATATTTTATTGGGTGGAAGTCCTGAGAGTAGGGACAGGGAGGAGTGGCAGAAGGAACACGATAAGGTTATTGAGCTGGGCGGCATTCACATTATCGGCACTGAGCGCCATGAGGCGAGGCGGATTGATAACCAGCTCAGGGGCAGAGCCGGACGGCAGGGTGACCCGGGGGGCTCTCGTTTCTACGTGTCTTTAGAGGATGACATTATGCGCCGCTTTGGTGGTGACCGGATTAAGGGGGTTATGGAGTGGGCTGGCATGGATGAGAATACCCCCATTGAGAATAAATTGATTAACCGCTCTATTGCCAGCACCCAGGTCAAGGTAGAGGGCTACCATTTTGATATGCGTAAGCATCTGGTGGAATATGATGACGTGGTTAATGAGCAGCGTGAGCTTATTTACGGTGAGCGAAGAAAGGTAATAGGCGGCGCTGACCTTAAGGCAAATATCCTGTCCATGGTTAAAGAGGAGATTCAGGATATGGTGGCGGCTCATACTCCCGATGGGCGCGGCGCCGAACCGGATTTGGAGGGTCTGGTTAAGGAGGTTTCCACCGTCTTCCCCCTCCCGCCGGCACTCAATACCGGTGCCCTTTCCCAGATGGACAGAGGGCAGATTGAGGATAAGCTATTTGAGCAGGCGGGGGCTTTTTATGAAGAGCGGGAGAAAGAGATAGGTCCGGAAGATATGAGGGTGATGGAGCGCCTGATAATGCTCCGCACTATAGATAACATGTGGATAGAGCACCTGACGGCTATGGAAAATATGCGCCGCGAGGCAGGCTGGCAGACTCTGCGCCAGATACGGTCCGTGGATGCTTATAAGAGCATGGGCTATAAGCAGTTTGAAGAACTGCTGTATAACATCAGGCATGAAATAGCTCAGATTATATTTCACGTCAATATTGCCAGGAAGGGGGCATCCCGCCCCACCCCTAGGGCGACTCCGATGACGGAGAGGGTAGCCGCCGCCAGGGCTGATAATGTAAGTAAGCGGCAAAAGATTGGCGGCAAGAAGATAGGCCGTAATGACCCCTGTCCCTGCGGTTCAGGCAAGAAATACAAGCACTGCTGTGGGAGGTGAGAATAGGGGGAGACTCGGCAACGGTGAAAAACAGTGAGATTGTCAAAGTATTCCAGGATATTGCCGACCGGCTGGAGCTCAAGAAGGAGAACCCGTTCAAGATAAGGGCTTACCGGAGGGTGGTGCGTGCCATTGAGGGCCTGTCGGTGGAGGTGGAGCAGCTGGTCGGGGAGGACAGGCTGAGGGAAATCCCGGGGGTGGGGGAGGCGATTGCCAAAAAGATTACCGAGCTGGTAACTACCGGTAAGCTTGACTACTACGAGAAGCTCAAGTCTGAGTTCCACGTGCCAGATTAGCGGAGAGGTTTATATATTATAATGATTGATGTGGATAATCGTTTAAAATCTTCTCAGCTGACCCCGGCGGAAGATGCCGAGGCAATAAGATATTTAAAGCAGGCTATCGCCGGCGGTAAGCACTGGTATATTGCCCTGCTTGAGGCTATGGGGTTATGGACTGATGCCGAGGAAACTCACAATGACCGTAAATACCGCTACCTCATTGGTGGTGAAGCCTTTGACTGGCTACTTCTGGCTGAGCGGTTGTGCGAGGCGGTAGACGGTTTATTGCCCGATGATGAGAAGACGGCGCTCCTTTTTTACGGCGAACCGCCGCTTAACCTGGCCCCGGATGAATTCAAGGGGCTTATCGGCGAGGGTAAATACCGGCAATATCTTAACTACTTTTATGGCGTTATTGTAGGGGAGGCTTTGTTTCTGGCGGTTCAGGAGGAGGTGCGTAAGGAGAAGCGGACTCTGGGCTACAATAAAGAGCATGATACTGTCAACGAGGTTTATAGGCGGATATACGGTGCTACTAAAACGGCATTGCTTAAGCGGTTCAGGTATGAGAAGAAGTATCCTCTGCTCGGGTCTATTACTCTAACCGAGCTAAAGGAGTTTACCTACTGGCTATTTAAGTATCGGTTGAAGCAGTGTGATAAGACTAGGGTTGCCAGTGATACTAAGAAGGCGCTGGAGCAGTTAATACGGCAATGGGCTGACAATAGTTTTACCAGGCGGCTGCTCGCCGACCCTGTGCTGATTTCCAAGCCGCTTTCCTCAACTCTGGAGTCTGACTGAAGTCGTAAGACCTTGCGGGGTTGGGCTGGGAATCTCTTAATCAATGCCGGTTTTTTGGAAGCAGTAGCCGACTCCGGGTTCAGTTATAATGTATTTGGGCAGGGCAGGGCAGGGTTCGGTTCTAATTTCTGACGTAAATGCGATATGTAGATGCGCACGTAATCCAGGTCGTCGGTATATTCCCAGCCCCACACCTTTTCCAGCACCTGCTTGTGGGTGAGAATACGGTCAGCATTCTCCACCAGGAGGGCAAACAGGCGGAACTCCCTTGGTGTCAGTTTCACCCGTTCTCCATTCACCATGACCTTCCGCTCAGCAACGTTTACCGTGAGGAAATCGTCGGCGTAGGTAACCTCCTTCTTTGTCTCCGCCGGAGGGGGCAACTCAACGCGCCGCAATGCGGCTCGCACCCTCGCCAGCAGTTCTTGATTCCCTACTGGCTTCAGGAGATACTCATCAGCTCCGTAGTCAAGCCCGCGCACTATATCGTCCTCAGCATTCTGCTTACCGGTGAGCATGATTACAGGTATATCGGAGATATCGCGGATGCGCTGGCAGGTTTGCCATCCGTCCATCTTGGGCATGACCACGTCCAGAAGCACTATGTCTGGCTTCTGGGCAAATAAGAGCCGCAGTCCTTCTTGCCCGTCGGTGGCTTTGAGCACCTCGTATCCTTTCGGGGTAAGAATCTGCTCAACCAGTCTCAGGAAGACCGGGTCGTCATCAATCGCAAGGACTTTCTTTTCCGTCGCAATGGCTTTATTTTCCATATGTTACCTCTATTTATCCTGGGGGTTATTTTTTTGCCGTTGTTGCAGCATCCCGGCAATTACTCCGGGCAGTTCGCGGGTGTTGACGGGTTTTGACAAATAGGCATCGCACCCGGCTTTGATAACTCTCTCCTTGTCTCCCTTCATGGCATAGGCGGTGAGACCAATGATGGGGGTATGGGTGAATGCCGGGTTCTCCCTGAGTTTCCCGGTCACCTCAAACCCGTTCATTTTGGGAAGCCCGATGTCCATTATAATAAGGTCCGGGCGGTCTTTCTTGGCTACATCCAGCGCTTCTTCTCCGTCAGTTGCTTTGAGTAAGGTGTAGCCCTTGCCCCCGAGGGTCATTTCAAGCAACCTCATATTGCGGGGGTCGTCTTCTACAATCAGTACCTTCTCTGCCATTGCCTGTCTCTCTCCTTTGTACTTGGCTGACCGGTTGTTGTCAGGGGCAGGGTGAAGCTGAACCGGCTCCCCTTTCCGTATTTACTCTCTATCCAGATTCGCCCGCCGTGCTTTTTAACAATCTGCTTGACGAGGGCTAGCCCCAGCCCGGTGCCACTCTTCCCCATGGTTACGGGGCTATCTAGCTGGGCAAAAGGTTCAAACACCCTTTTCTGGTCCTCCTTTTTGATACCCATGCCGTTGTCAATCACGCTTATCTGGCACCAATCGTCCTTCCTTATTGCCTCAACCTTAAGCTTGCCTCCCTCCGGCGTAAACTTGGATGAATTATCCATTAAATTAAGGAGTACCCGCTTTAGTTTTGCTTCATCGGCATTAACCGGAGGAAGCCCTTTTTCCACCTCAATGTCAAGGCTCTGCTTCCTTGGAGTGATTATGGGCGTCATGGTCTTGGCTAACGAGTCTATTACCTCGGCCAGGGCGATATCTGTCAGCCTTAGTTCCGTCTTGCCCGACTCTATCTTGGACAGGTCAAGGACTTCGTTAATCAGAGTCAGCAGGTGCTGGCCACTGCTAAGGACGTCATCAAGACACTGTCTCTGCTGTTCATTAATCTTTCCCGGCGCCTCGTCTATCATCAATTCGGAGAAGCCAATAATGGCGTTGAGCGGGGTGCGTAAGTCGTGAGACATGTTAGCCAGGAATTCAGATTTTAACCTGTTTGCCTCTTCCACCTCCCTGGTTTTTTCTAATAGCTCCTGCTGTTGCGCCGTCAGTTCCTCATTCTGGGCGTCCAGTTGCTCCTTTTTTCCCTGAAGCTCATGCTCCATCTGCTTGCGCTCGGTGATGTCCATGAAGTTCCCCAGAACGGCCCGCTTACCCTGATAGTAGATAGAGGTAGCTGTCTCTATAGCCCATATGGTTTTCCCGTCCTTGCCAATAGCCCTGAACTCGTAAGGGGAGGAACGGCCCCCCTTTAACATTTCTACTGCGTTTTCCTTAACTTTTCCCCTATCTTTGGGGTGGACAAGGCGCAGGGAGTCCATGTGTAACAATTCATCTTCGGTAA
>Ga0315549_1004826_pt1 | contig 11212 bp, 12 predicted proteins | sample SalMarSW160200MG_FD_203101 | JGI IMG/M metagenome (GOLD analysis project Ga0315549, IMG submission 203101) | Salt marsh sediment microbial communities from the Plum Island Ecosystem LTER, Massachusetts, United States - Salt Marsh Sediment SW1601-200 ... | reverse complement strand
CGGAGATAGTTTAAAAAGATTGCTGTTTGGATTTAAAACTTAAGGCGATTTTAAAAAGTAAAGTAACAGAGAGAAGTTTTATTCACCAGATAAGGTGTATTGGTAAATTTTCTTTCCCTCATAACCTATTTCATACATTTTTGTTCCGTCTGAGCTGAAGAATAGACCTTGTGGAACACTATCCTGGGTTGAAATAGATATGTCGTCATAAGAACAAGTTAAACTCCAATCAGTAGTGCAGGAATATTGGTAAATTTTCTTTCCATCCCTTCCTATTTCATACAGCTTGGTTCCGTCTGAGCTGAAGAATAAACCCTTTGGGTCACTATCCTGAGTTGGGATATTTATGCCGTTATAACTGCAAGAAGAAAGAGTCCAGGCATCTAAACAGGTGTATTGATATATTTTATTTGTATCAGATCCTATCTCGTATAATTTTGTTCCGTCTGAGCTGAAGAATAAATTCATTGGATAACTATCCTGAGTTGGGATGTATACGCCATTATAAATGCAAGAGGATAAATCCCAGGTAGGATCACAGGTGGATTGGCAAATCTTGTTTCCACAATACCCTGTTTCATACAACTTTGTTCCGTCTGAGCTGAAGAATAATCCTGCTGGACAAATATTTTGAGTTGAAATAGATATGTCTTCATAACCACAGGAAGATAAATTCCATGCAGTAGTGCAGGAATATTGGTAAATTTTGCGATCACCACTTATTTCATACAGATTAGTTCCGTCTGAGCTGAAGAATAAACCTATTGGAATACTATCCTGAGTTGAAATATTCACATTATCATAAGAAGCAAAAGAAATATCCCAAGAATAATCAGGTTCTTCTTCCTCTTCTTCAGATCCTATAGTGGTGGATTCTCTGATTGTATATGTATTTGTCTGTTGGCAGTTTTGCTCCTTATCAGAATCACTAATAAAATAAACAGTATACTCTAATTTAGTTGCATTAATTGGTCCTGAAAATGTCTCTGTTTTTGTAGAAAGCTGACTAAGGCCTTCAAAACCATTTTGAACAGAACTTGAATCTGTTTCATTAAGCAGTATAATCTTAATCCCTCCTATCTCTTCGCCGCCAGAATCTCTTCTAAGACGAACAGAATAAACCCCTTCAGAGTCTTCAATAACACTCTTGGCATCTATGCTAACCTTCATGCACTGAGAACCAACCTCCATCTGCTCTGCCCCGCTCTGGACAATGTTTCTTATCACAACCCAGATGATTCCTGCAGAAACAATAACAAGAAGAATTATTATTAAAGTCGCAACAATAGCTGAAATTCCTTTTTTGTCACGAAATCGTCTGTATACTGAAATTCCCCTCTCTTTCCTGTTTTCTCTTGCCATCATTTTTTCATTCTTTTATACTAGGATATAAAAGAAAAGGTATTTATAAATTTTCATAGTCAGTGCATAGAAACAGGCTCAGCATTAATCAAATAAAAACTTTCCTGTTGTAAAAAATATTATTAATCTTCATTTGTCTCTTTTTTTTCTTCACTAATAATATCATCTTCCTAAAAACCTTCATCTTCTTCAGAGATTTTTTTCTCCACCCTCTCGCCCGCCTCTTCTTTCATTTTTTTAAGGTCAGCTATTGTAATATTCTTTGCTATAACAGGATCAAATTTTATTACTCTTGCAGGAATTTTATCAGGCGCAGAATATACCCTCTCACTGATGAGCCCGTTAGTTTCATTAGATTTTTTTCCAGTATCTTTTCTCAGCCTTATGCCAAGGAAACTTTCAAGTTTGTTCACAAGCCTGTAATCATCTTCTGGCAAGATTCCCTGTTCTGCCATTTTTATTGCAGCTTCTGATTCAGACAAATCGTGAGCAAGCTGTTCCTGCGTGAGCTTCTTCAATCTCCTCGCCCTCATAATAACCCAATGAAAATTATCAATAAGATCCGACCGTGGCTTTTTTTCCACAGGTGTAAACTTCTCATAATTCCTGTCAACTATTTTCTTCAGGTTAATATTTTCCTGCTCTTTTTCAGATTCCTTTGCTTTAATTTTTTTAAAATCATCCTTCTGTCTTCTGGCATTTGCAAGCACATCATAAACTTTTTGTGTGGGAGATTTCTCAGCCTCCTTAAGCTGGAAAGTTGTTGGCCTCCTAACAAGAGGTATATTTTCCCTCTTTGAACAGGATTCGCAGATTTGAATAATTCCTTTTTCTTTAAAAGAAATAGCTTCAAAAAGCCTTGCCTTTTTTCCAGATACCCCACAGATAAAGCACTCCATAGAAGATAAAACCCAAAGGTGTTTTTTAAGATTTGTATTGAAAAAGGTATATATTTTTCTTCCCTAGGCTCTTCTAATTAGACAACTCTTTTTCAATTATATCCTTAAATTCCTCAAGCCCAATAATTTCTGAAACCTTTATTTTCTCGTTTACAAGAACTGTAGGAAGTTTGGTTATGTCATAAGTCTGGATTAACATTTCCACACTTGTGAGATTGTTATCCCCTGATATAGGAATCAGCATTATATCATCCCCATATTCCTGTTTTACTTCATAGAGCAAATTAGAGAACACATTTTGTTTTGCTTTTTCATCCAGACCAACATCATTCAACTTGTAAAAATAAACCACATTAACAATAGAAGAATCGCATTTCTCCTGAATTTTCAAACTATTAAGCCAGAACAAAGCTCTTAACAAATCAAATTTTTTATGCTCTGATAAGATTGTCTGGGAGATTTTGTTCGCATCTTCATACTTCTGCAGCATCTTTGCTTCCTCGTAAATCCTATTCCCGAATTCAATATTTTTCTGAATTGATAAATCGCAGTTCTCAATTGGGAAATTAGACAATAAGTAATTCTGCAATCTCGCATCCAGCAGATTAGTCTCAGATTTTATGTAAGTTTGATAAGCAAAATTATTTCTGACATTTTCTATGGAAAAACCAATAAAAATTCCTATCGAAAACACAGCTATTGAAAAAATCAGGGCAAACACAAATGCATACTTTGAATTTACCATTTGAAATCTTTTCTTATCATTTTATATATTGAAACTGCAAGGATAACAGGATGTATTGTTAAATATGCAAAAAAATACGATGCAAGGTTAATAAAACTTTTCCTGACTCCCGGATTTATCTTGCTTAATCCAAATAAAGTCAGGAGCAATCCCTGAATCAGAACAATTGCTCCGAAGAAATTCAGGGTCGTGACACTAACATAAAGATTATTAGCGGTTAGAAGAGAGACCTCTGATACAGCACTGTAAGCAGTATAGCTATGCACTAAGATTAATCTTTTTATCCATAAATAAAGAAATATACTCAGACCTAAAAGCCCTAAAAACATTGAAATTGCAAATAAAGGAATTATAAAATATCCTAATGGGCTTTTCTTGAATACCTCTTTTTTATATGAGAGAAGTGTTTGTACGCCTCCTATGCCCCATCTTATTCTTTGTTTCCACCAATCTTTTTTTGTGTCAGGAACAGACGTGTAAGTTATTGCATTTGCAGCAACTCTTATTCTGTAACCTGCCTTAATAAGTCTCCATGTTATTTCAACATCCTCTGTCATGTTTTTAGGGTCAAATCCTCCAACCTCTTTTAGCGCTTCTGTTCTATAAACACTCAAAGCTCCAGGAGTTACCCATATGCCTTCAATAAATTCAAGAAGCTTTCTTGTAAAAATTATCATAGCATATTCTATCGCCTGCAATCTCTCCAGAAGTTTTTTATTGTTCTTAACCAAGATCCTGCCAGTGACAGAGCCGACCTTGGGATTATCAAAATAGAAAACCATATTTTTTAGTGCATTACTTTTGATATAGGAATCAGCATCTATAATTGCCACCAAGTCAGCCTTTACTCTTTTTAACACATAATTTATGGAATCTGCTTTCCCGGTATTTTTCTTGTTTATTAGTTTAACTTTTGAATATTTTTTTGCGATTTCCTGCACAATTTTTTGAGTATTGTCAGTAGAGCCATCATTAACTATCAGGATTTCCTTTAAAGTTTTATAATCAGACTTCAATACCGAGAAAATAGTTTCTCCTATTCCTTTTTCCTCATTATATGCAGGGATGATTACGGAAAGAGAGAATTTTTTCTTTGGTTCTTTATAAGTAAAAAATTTATTCCTATTCATAAGATAGATAAATAAAAACAAAGAAAAGAAATAAATTGCAATAAACATATATACCAAATAAATTACAGACAACAAGTTCATTTTTCTGTTACCTTTTTTTCAGAGATATTAAAGTAATCATAAAACTCGTCGCTCAGACTCAATTCCCATGTGCGGCCTGATTTTTTCTTCTTAATCAAACCAAGTTCTGCAAATTTCTTTATATGATCATACGCTTTATTGCCACGAATTTTTATAATCACAGACTGCTTAATCAGCTGTTTATATGCAAGTATGGCAAGAGTCTCCTTCTCTGCCTCTGAAAACTCACTACTCCCAGAAGCAAGCCTGTTAACAAGATAAGCGTATTCCTGAAGAATGTCCATTTTCCACATTTCTCCTGTTTCTCCCCCTTTATGAATAACCCTTATCACAGAATCAGAACCCTCATACTTCTTCTTTAATTTTTCAATCAATTCGCGAATTGTAGAAGGATTCAAATCAGAAAGAGAAACTAATTCTCGCATATTCAAGAACCTCCCAGAGACAAATAAAACTGCTTCAAGAATCTTTAAATCTTCTTTTGCTTTTATCGTATCACTGTCTCTTTCTACCCCATCAGCTATCTCAACCATTAGAAACTATACCAAAAAAGATTTATAAGTATTATCCCACACAAGAGGATAATTCTTAACTCAAATCGCAAACCTCAGTATTGCCCCAATCCCGCCCATATTGTTAAATTGCTCTCCTTCTGTGATTTCAGTTGAGATTATTTTTACTTCAGATCCTATGTTTTCAGCTAATCCTTTCAGCTCTTTTATTTTTGATTTGCCGAGTTTTTCTGATAAAAACAAAGTATCAACAGCCCCAACACCCAAAGCTTTTCTTACTTCTTTTTCTCCTAAGAGAGTTTTTTCAGGATTTTCTCCCAGATTCTGCAGGAATTTTTCAATTTCTTTTTTTTCAAGAGTTCTTTCATGGTTAGCTAAAAGATCCTGGGATTTTACCACAAGCTCGCGAAGCCCTGATTCAGAACTATCACCAACATCAACTTTTCCTATAACTTTCTCACGGAGCTGCGTCATAAGATAATCCCCCTCCAGGAATTCGTCTTTTGTTGGTATTGGACCGCCAATAATAATTCCTTTAAGTTTTTTCATGTTAAAGAAAAGATTTTTCACTTCATCTGCAATTCTTTTGTAAAATTTCTTCGTAAGCCCCTCAGTAATTCTGTGGAATCTCTGAGATGAATTATGGACAAGAATTCCATTTGCAAAGAAATTTTTAGCCTCTGTCTCAATATCAATCATCTCTGATTGTTTATTGTTCTTTTTAAGCTCATAAATTTTTATATCAAATATTTCGTTTTTACTATTAACAATTAAAGAATCTCCTTTTTTCAGATCTTTGGCGAGTGCCTCAATAATTTTACCTCCTTCCTTCTTAAAAAAAACATGGTCCTCAGAAGCAATAATTGACCCAATTAATTCTTCCCCCCAAATCCCCCAAGATTTATCTTTAACAACTTTCCATTTATTTTTTACCTTGGTAAAAATAATTTTATTAGAGTTTAAATCTAATGCTTTTATTTCTTCATCTTTTCTAACATCTTCTATCCTCTTTAAATTCTTCTTTGTTCTAATTATAGTATCTGGACTCAAACATTGCCCGCCAGCCCTGACTTTTGACGGAATACCAGAAGTCATTTTCTGAAGAGGCTCTATTCTCTTTCCTTTAAGAAGGCCGATAGTTGCCTCCTTTCTGTCCATAACAAGCAAGCCAAAAACTTCTGCCACTTCCAGCATTTCTTTCAAAGGATCAAGAATAAATTCCTTATCACACCGATACATCCTTGTATTCAAAGGTACAGCAGGCTTAACCTCCCAAAATTGTAGATCTTCCTGCCCTTCAACTCTTGAAACATTACCGCAAAAAACTGCTAGCCCGTTTTCAGGAGTTTTCTTATATTCTTTAAGTCCACGGGTTATCTTATCCAAAGCATTGCCCACATTTTTCCTTGTTGAAGTGGATTTAATATTTTTCGCGGTTGATTTCTCTGCCTCAAGCTGGTCAATAACTGTATAAAGATTCTGCCCCGCAGGAATATAGACTGTTATAAGTTCTGTGGCCCTGGCTCTTTTTCCCTCAAGTTCTTCAATGATTTCTGCCAGTTCCTGCTTTGTTAGTTCCGCCATTTTTAAATAAACTCCACCTTAAACTCTCCTTCTTTAATTTCTTTAGCATTTAAAACATTTTTTAAATCACTCAAAAGAGATTTCAGATCTTCATAAGTTTTTTTATTTAGAATCAAAACAATCTCAGAATTCATTGGTTTCTTATTTTCTGTTTTTATACTTCTTACTTGGGAAATCTGATTTTTTAATAAAAACCATCTATTCACAAATGATTTAATATTCATATCTTTGTCTATCCAATTTTCTAAAAGTTTTTTATCAAATTTAGGCCACTCACAGAGATGTATGCTCTTTGTTTTCTCGTGCTTTCTATAATAAGTTTGATAAATTTCTTCAGTGATAAAAGGCATAATCGGAGCAATCATTTTCAAAATTGTTAAAAGGGATTGATATAGTGCATATTGTGCAGATAATTTTTCATTTCCTTTTCCCTGATAAATTCTTTTTTTAATAATCTCAAGGTAATAATCACAAAAATCTTTCCAGAAAAATTCTTCTGTATTAAATTTAGCTCTAGAAAATTCATATTTCTCAAATCCATGAGTTGTAGTAAATATAACTCTATTTAATTCCCTCAAAAAATATTCATCCAATTCTTCTAGCTTCTTCGGCTTCTTCGGCTTATTTTTCCCAACTGCCATAAAAACAAACTTAGATGCATTGAAAAGCTTATTAATAAACTTCTTTCCAGCAATTAAATCTTTTTCCTGATAATCCAAATCACTTCCTAATTTGCTTCCAGCAGCCCAAAATCTCAAGGCATCTGCACCATATTCTTCCATAACATCAATTGGAGAAACAACATTTCCTTTTGATTTTGACATTTTTTCTCCACCTAATGAAACATTTCCAGAAATTACAATATCTTTCCAGGGAATTTCCTTTTCATGCAGATATCCCCGAACAATTGTGTAAAATGCCCAAGTTCGAATTATATCATGTGCTTGGGGCCTTAAAGAAAAAGGCAAACCGATTTTATTTCCAATTAATGAATCTGCAATCTGCGGGGTTAATGATGAAGTTGCCCATGTATCCAAAACCATTTCTTCAGGAACTGCATCTTTTTTGCATTTTGGACATTTCTTTTTAGTTTGTAGAGGATCAACAGGAAGTTCTTTCTCTAAAGGTAAGATAACTTCTCCACAATCTTTGCACTCCCAAACAGGAATCGGAACTCCAAAATGCCTATTTCTTGAAATACTCCAATCCCACTCCAGACCATCAACCCAATTATCATATCTTTTTTTCATAAACTCCGGATACCACTTAATCTTATTTCCAAGCTCAATCCATTTTTTCTTTTTGTCGAGAATTTTAATAAACCATTGCTTTGTTGGAAGAAATTCAATAGGAGTTCCGCATTTATCATGAACATTTACAATATGCTTGATTTCCTTCTGCTCCTCAATTAGATTCTTCTTTTTTAAATCTTCCAGAATTTTCTTTCTGGAATCTTTAACTTTCAAATCTTTATAATCTCCTTCAATAATTTTCCCTTGTTTATCTAAAATCAATCTTGGTTCTAGTTTATGCCTATTAAGAGCATCCACATCAAACCTGTCTCCATAAGAACAAATCATCAAAACACCGGTTCCTTTTTCAATTTCAGCAGATTTGTCAGCAATAATTGGAACTTCAAAATCAAATAAAGGAACTTTTGCTTTTTTTCCAACTAATTTTTTATACCTTTTATCGTCTGGATGAACAAAAACAGCAACACAAGCACCTAATAATTCAGGACGCGTTGTTGCAATTAATAAATCCCTTCCATCACAAGAAAATTTTAGAGTTGAAAACAAACTGCTTCCTTCTTTATCCTCTAATTCTGCTTGAGCAATTGAAGTCTGACACTCAGGACACCACATTGTCGGAAAATCTTTTTTGTAAATTTCTTTTTTATTAAATAATTCAATAAAAGCTTTTTGAGAAATTTTTCTTGTGTTATCATCAATCGTAGAGTAATATAAATTATAATCTGCAGAGATTCCAAGATTTTTGAAATCCTGAACACATTCAGGCGTCACTTTTTTCAGGGTTTTCAGACAGAGTTTAATGAACTCTGTTCTTCCCATATCTTTACTCTTAACATTGTTTGTTTTTTCAATAAATCTCTCAGTTGGTAAACCATTGTCATCTGTTCCAAAAGGATAAAAAATACTTCCATCAAACATTCTTCGAAATCTTATAATAAAATCCTGTTGAGAGTAAGAAAAGGCGTGCCCAATATGCATTCTTCCAGAGATATATGGAGGAGGAGTATCAACAGAATAAATCTTTTTCTTTTTTAAATCAGCCTTATAAATTTTCTGCTTTTCCCAGAATTTTCTTATTTTCTCTTCCACTTCTTTAAAATCAAGCTTTCCTTTAGCCATAACATCCATAACACAATAACTTTTAAAAACTCTTTGAATCTATTTGAAATAAGACAATGGCAAACCAAAACATACAAATGCCTGCAGGATTCGGCGGCTTAATGAGATTCAGTGAAGAATACAAAAGCAAGATAATGTTAAAGCCAGCCCATATAGTTATATTTGTAATTGCAGTAATAGTTTTCAGAATTGTATTAGAATTTATTTATTAATAGTAAGTTATTAATCAAATCAAAATCATAAAATGTTTCCAGGACTAGGCGGTTTAAACCCAAAAAAGATGCAGGCGATGATGAAGCAGCTTGGCATGGATCAGAAAGAGATTCCTGCTTCTCGCGTCACAATTGAGAAAGCTGATGGCGGTAAGATTGTCATTGAAAATCCTTCTGTAACAAAAATTTCAATGCAAGGACAGGAAAGCTTCCAGATTTCAGGAGAAGAAAAAGAAGAAAGCGCAAAACCAGAAATAACAGATGAGGATGTTAAAACAATAATGGAAAAAGCAAATGTTAGTGAGGAAGAAGCAAGGAAGGCTCTTGAAGAATCAAAAGGAGACCTGGCAGAGGCAATTTTGAAGTTGAGTAAGTGATTCTTGATACCTGAATATTTTGGTATAAATTATTTATATCTTCGCATTTAGCTACTTCTAGAATAAATAATTAAGAAGAATAAAATGGATAGTTTATTTAAAAAAATGAATAGCACACGTTTATTTAGAAGTATATTAATTGGGTGTATGTCAGGCTCTCTCTTAGCTACTTTTCTAAGTGGTAATGGTTGTTCAAGATACATGTCTAAAAAAGTATGGGGACATAAAAATGAATACAGATTAGATGAAGATGGAGATGGGAAAATGGAAAAGATTATATTAACCAATGATAAAGGTGATGGTTTAATATATGAGAGAACAGGATTACCTTTCCCAGCCTACATACATACCGGATGGGTATGGAACTACAACAATAATGAAAATGAATAATTATAAATTTATTCTCAACTTAGGAACAATCTTTGCTTCAGCTCTTTTCAAATGCTCCTGAAATGTTGCCACAGAAATCTCCATTAGTTTAGCCAATTTTATCAAATCAGTTCTTTTAGGAATATCATAATAGCCCTCCTTCACTGCCAATTCAAAAACTTTTTTCTGCTTCTCAGTTAAGTTTGGAGCAATCGCAGGAAAATAAATATTATTTAATTTTACATTCTTAAACTGCAATATCTCAAAATGTTCATAATGTTGCTTCTCTAAGTTTTTCAAAAAATCACTCAAAACATTTCTATCATAACTTGCCACTTCCCAGAATTCATAGCCCTGCTCATTAACAAAGACAGGCTTAGTAAAAAATATTTTTTGTGTATAAAAAGAACTTGGTATCTTTCCTTTGCTTTTTCCAATAAAGAACATTGTGTTTCCAGAAATCTCCAAACTTGTAACTTCTCTGTCCTTCTTTATATCTTTAAAGAATTTCTTAATCTTTTCTGATGCTCCTTCTAATGTGTGTCTTTCTGATGTAAAAGAATAACCCTTCTCTCTCCAATTTCCTAAGGGAATTGAATAAGAGATGATGTTATATTTCTCACACCTATTTCCGATAGTGCAATCATGTTTAATTTTTAATTTTAAAACCCACATGTTAAACCCATAATATTCAGGTTTAAATATTTTCCCAAAAATACCTGCTTACAGCACCAACAATTATTTTAATCCATTTTCCTTATAACAAACATGGAAAAATTCCTTGAAAATCTGGCTACAGCTGAAAGAATAATATTCACCGCTGATCACATGGTCTACGTAACTTTTCCATTAATCAAAGACAAAAGACTCCTAATCAAGATTATCCAAGAAATAAAAAATGCAATAACAGCCTGCATTACCTCGATTCTCCAGCGCGAGTATATTTACAAGAGAATAATCCTTTACAAAGACCCAAAATCTAACTTTAGGACCTTCACTGAAAAATGCGCTCCAAGGTATAAAATAACAAATGAAGAGATAAGACTAATTTTCGAATTGTTTGACTTTGTGGAGAAACACAAGGAAAGCCCTTTTGAATTCATAAAAGATGACAAAGTTGTGATTCTTTCAAACAGCCTGAAACCAAAAACACTGACAACTGAAAAAGCAAAGGAATTTCTCATACTTGCAAAGAACATTCTGAGAAGAACAAAGGAAAATTTTAGTAAAAACATTTAAGATATTAAAATGTAAAAAACTCAAAATTAAGAAAAATATAAAAAGTCCTTAATCTTAGTTAATTATACTTCTAAATTATGAAAAGTTACAAGAAATCAGAAACCGGTCGTGTACATGGAATAGGAAAAAGAGGTTAATCTAATTTATGGAAGAAATAATTCAGGAAAAAATAAGTGCAGACCATCTCCTTTATGTTAGTCTTAAGTATACAAAAACCTGCGACGTTATTCTCAACCTTCTTCTCAGATGGCGTAAAATGATTGAAACCAGTATCAACGAAATTCTAAAAAAGGCAAAGAAGAAGAAAAAGATTCCAAAGATACCTGAAAA
>Ga0315549_1004825_pt1 | contig 11212 bp, 10 predicted proteins | sample SalMarSW160200MG_FD_203101 | JGI IMG/M metagenome (GOLD analysis project Ga0315549, IMG submission 203101) | Salt marsh sediment microbial communities from the Plum Island Ecosystem LTER, Massachusetts, United States - Salt Marsh Sediment SW1601-200 ... | reverse complement strand
TTGGTATTATAGATATAATAAGTTAGATAATCATTAAACATGTCTTCTATTATTTTTTTATCAAGTAATTTCAGTTTTTTTATAAATAATTTCTTTAGTTCTTGAAGTTTCAAAAGCTGGTCTTTTTTAATAAAGAATTTATTCCAGTTAATAAAAGAGGCTATTATCTCTTTCTTAGCTTCTTTTTTTCTTTTTTCTATATCTTTTTTAGAAATCTTTTTTAATCTTTTTTTAATTTCTTCTTTACTTATCTTATCCTTACCAAGATAAGCAATAGTCTTTGTCTTAACCTTCTCCCTATATTTTACACTAATCTTTGCATAAAAATACGGTTTATTATTTATTATTTTCTTTTCAATGTACATATTAATTTTAGGGCTTACCTATTTATAAATCTTTTTATTTTAGGGCTTACTTTTTTTTCTAGAGCTCAAGCTACAAAATAAAAAACTAAAAAAGAAATTTAGAAATTATTAATTTACTCAAATTTTTTAGGAACCAGGTCAATACATATGCCTGCTGCCACTGTTTGTCCAGCATCTCTAACTGCAAATCTTGCCATATGTGGATTGTCAGATTGTTTCTCAATTACTAAAGGTTTAAGTGGTTTTAATCTTGCAATAACTACGTCTCCATTCTTGACAAAATCTGGGTGTTCTTTAGCTACTTGGCCTGATTTTGGATCAAGTGTTTTTTGCAATTCTATAAATTGTGCTGGTACTTGTGCTGTATGAATATGTAAAACAGGGGTATAACCTTTTGCAATAACAGTTGGATGATTAATAACTGCTATTTGTGCTGTAAATTCCTCGACAATTACTGGAGGTTTATCTGTGCCAGCAATAACATCTCCTCTTGCAATATCTGCTTTTCCTACTCCTCTAATATTAATACCAACATTGTCTCCTGCAATAGCTTCTTTAAGTTGTTCATGATGCATTTCTATTGTCTTTACTTCTCCTTCAATACCTTTTCCATTCTTTGATGGAAGAACAATAACCTTTTCGCCAACTTTCATTTTTCCTGTTTCAATTTTTCCAACAGGAACAGTGCCTATTCCAGTTATAGTATAAACATCCTGAACCGGCATTCTAAGTGGTATATCTGTTGGTTTTTTTGGAGCCTCAAAAAGATCAAATTGTTCAAGAAGTGTTGGACCTTTATACCAACTAAGTTTGTCTGATTTTTTAGTGATATTATCTCCAACAAAAGCACTTCCTGGAATAAAATTCATTTTATCTGGTTTATAACCCGCTGTTTTTAACAATCCTGATACATCTTCAATAACTTTCTTGTATTTTGCTTCATCATAATTCACTGTATCCATTTGATTAATTAAAACCGCAATTTGACTAACACCCATTGTTCTAGCCAACCATATATGTTCTTTGGTTTGAGCCATAACACCATGTTGGACAGCTATTACAAGAATTGCTGCATCTGCTTGAGATGTTCCTGTAATCATGTTCTTGACAAAGTCTCTATGACCTGGAGCATCAATAACAGTTACACTATATTTTTGCGTAACAATCTTTCTATATGCCAAGTCGATTGTAAGTCCTCTCTCTCTTTCTTCCTTAAATCTATCCATAACAAATGCAAATTCAAAACCTTTCTTTCCAAGCTTCTCTGCAATATCCTTCATTTTTTTAAGTTCTTGCTCAGAAAAGTTTCCAGTCTCGAAAAACATTCTTCCGATTGCTGTGCTTTTTCCATGATCTACGTGTCCTATAAACACGATATTAAAATTTGGTTTTTCTGCCATTTTATTTATTTATGAAAACAGAAAATATACTTATAAATCTTTCGTATTTTCTCAAGCCAAAATATAGTATAATTTTATATTCTATAATTTTTTAGTTTGCTTCTTATAATTTTCCCAGAATTGGTTTTTGGCATTTTATGTATAAATTGGATTTGTTTAGGATAAGAATGCCCTGCATAATTTTTCTTTACAAACATCGTTAGTTCTTGTTTTAATTTTTTACTTGGTTTGAAATTGCTATTTAAAACTATAAATGCTTTAATTATACTGCCTTTTATTTTATTTGGAATCCCAATAATCACAGTTTCTTTTACTGCAGGGTGTCTCATTAACTCCGATTCTATTTCAATAGGTGAAACTCTTTCACCAGAAGTTTTTATTATATCGTCATGTCTTCCTTTAAAGAAAAAATATCCTTGTCTATCTTTTTCTGCTAAATCCTTAGTATAAAACCAGTTATTTTTGAAATAATTTTTATACATTTTTTGATGTCTATAAATTCCGGTCATCATTGCAGGCCAGCCTTTTTTTAAAATAATCTCCCCTTTTTCTATTTTGGCTTGTATTCCTGGAATTGCTTTCCCCATACTTCCGGGTTTCTTATTTAGAAAGGGGGAATTAGCTATGACTATGGCCCCTGTTTCTGTTTGCCAATAAGTATCATTTATTTCTACCCCTAATTTTTTATAAAAATCAAAGGTTGTTTTAGTTAAAGACTCTCCAACGCTAAATATATTTTTTATATATTTTAAGTCACTCTTTTTTATATTATATTTTAATAATCTTAGTGCTGTAGGTGCTGTATAAACAATAGAGATTTTGTGTTTCTTTAAAAAATTGATCCATTTTCTCGCACTAAAATGCGGGGTATAAATATAACTAGTGCAACCAATACTGAGGGGGGTGATAATTCCATAAATGCCTCCAGTAACCCAACCTGGGTGGGCTGTGCACCAATATCTATCATTTTTTTTCAAGTTTAAAATAGATTTGCCTGTAAAATGCTGTTGTACTATTCCATAATGTGAAAGTTCAATACCCGCGACCGGAGTTCCTGCTGTTGAAGAAGTGAAAAGCATCAAAGCTGTTTCTTTTTTATTTTTCAAAACAGCTTTAAAATTCTCTGAAGATTTTTTTATTAATGTTTTATATTTGCCAGAATCAACTATAATTGTTTTCATCCCTTTAATTTTATGCTTTAATCTTTTCAGTAATTTTTTATTTGTTATGATAACCTCTGCATTTCCTCTTTTTAATCTTAATTCTAATCCTTGAGTCTGAAAAGATTCAAATAATGGAATCACAATACTTCCTTGTTTTATTATTCCTAGAAAACCAATATAAAGTTCTGGAATTTTTGGCAAAAAGATAAAAATACGAGATTTCTTCTTGATTCTAAGTTTATTTAATAAATTTGCAAATTTATTTACCTCATTTTGCAATTTCTTATATGAATATTTTTTAATTTTTCCCTTTTCATTCTCAAAAACAAAAGCTAATTTTTTTGGATTTTGTTTAGCATATCTATCAACACAATTTTCAATTATATTTATTTTATTTTTATGAAAAATTATATCTTTTTCAGCTTTTTTCCATACATCCATTTTCATCTCTTTTTCTTTTATCTTTTACCTATCTTTAATAAATAACAATACATTTAAATATATTTTTAGTTTTTATAAACTAATAAATAAAACAAAAAAAGAGGCAAAGTGAAATTAAACATTCTTATCGGGGGAAAAGCTGGTCAAGGCATTGATACAATTTCTAAAATAATTTCTAATATTTTAGTTAAACAAGGATATTTTGTTTTTAATTATAGAGATTATCCTTCTTTAATTACTGGGGGACATAATTTTAATATAATAAGTTTTTCAGACAAAAAAATAGGAAGTTTTAAAACTAAATTTGATGGAATTGTTTCTTTAGATAAAAAAACAATTAAAATTCACAAAAAGAATTTGAAAAAAAATGGATTTATAATACATTTTAAAGAATTTGAAAAAAATGAAAAAGATAGAAAAAACACTAATATTATTCTTGCAGGAGCATTAACCAAAATTCTTGGCGTAGATAAAAAATATTTGATTCAAGAAATAAAAAAACAATTTAATAATAAAGAAACCATTTCTGCATCTGAAAAAGGCTATGAAAGTCAGAAGAATAAATTTAATCTAAAAAAATTAAAAAATAAAATAACCATAATGTCTGGTACAAAAGGAATAGTGCAAGGAGCAATAAATTCCGGTATTGACATTTATTTTGCTTATCCGATGACTCCCGCAACAGGGGTTATGCATAAATTAGCTGATAAACAAAAAACACATAATCTTATAGTTTTTCAACCTGAAAATGAAATTGCCGTAGCAAATGCTGGATTAGGGGCTAGTTTTACTGGAGCTAAAGTTATGGTAGGAACTTCAGGGGGGGGCTTTGATTTAATGGCAGAGGCATTAAGCTTTCAAGGAATGTCAGAAATTCCTTTAGTTGTCTATTTAGCATCTCGTTCAGGACCCGGAACAGGAGTTCCAACATATACAAGTCAAGCAGATTTAAATATAGCATTAGGGGAAGGCCATGGTGAATTTCCAAGAGTGGTGATTGCTCCAGGCGATCCAATTGAATGTATTGAAAAAACAAATGAAGCTTTTTATCTTTCACAAAAATTTAATTCTTTATCAATAATACTTTCTGACAAACATTTAGCTGAATCCGAATTCAGTACAGATAGAAAACCAAATAAAATTTTAAAAATAAAAATAAATAGAAAAATTCCTGGAAAAGAAATTGTCAAAGCAAATAGTTATGAACATGATGTTTTTGGAAACACTACAGAATCGGCAGAAATTACCAAAAGAAATGCAGAAAAAAGAATAGAAAAATATGAAGCAATTAAAAAAGAATGCGAGAAATTTGAAATGATTAAAATTTATGGAAAAAAAGAAAGTAAAAATTTAATTATTGCCTGGGGTTCAACAAAAACAGTTATTTTGGATGCAATTAAAGGTCTTGATTTTAAATTCTTGCAAGTTTTATATCTTAAACCAATGTCAAAAAAAATAAAGAAAGAGATAGAAAAAGCAAATAATGTTATTTTGATTGAAAATAATTTAACAGGTCAATTAGGTAGACTTATCCGCGAGAAAACAGGAATTAAAATTAAAAATAGAATTTTAAAATATGATTCAAGGCCCTTCAATTTAGATGAATTAAAAAAAGAAATTTTAAAAATAAAATGAAAAATAAGAAAATTAATTTATCAACAAAAAATGAAATTACTTGGTGTCCTGGATGTACAAATTTTATGGTGCTTGAGAGTGTAAAAAGAACTCTTAAAAATATAATCGCATCTGGAATTAAACAAAAAAATATTGCTATGGCCACTGGAATCGGATGTCATGGAAAAATATTTGATTATCTAAATCTTAGCGGAATTTATGGTTTACATGGAAGAGTTCTGCCTGTTGCTTTAGGTATAAAACTTGGAAATCCCAAATTAGTTGTTTTGGGTTTTGCCGGAGATGGAGATACATATGCCGAAGGAATGTCCCATTTTATCCATGCAGGAAGATATAATGCCAACATAACTTTAATTGTAAATAATAATCAATCTTTTTCATTAACAACAGGGCAAGCAACACCAACCTCTCAGCAAGGCTATAAAACTAAAGCGCAGCCATTAGGAGAATTTAATCATCCAATTAATCCAATTAAACTTGCTCTTGCTAGCGGAGCAACATTTGTAGCAAGATGTAATGCACAAGATATAGAACATACTTCTAAAATACTCGAGCAAGCAATAAAACATAAAGGTTTCTCTTTTATTGACATAATACAGAATTGTCTTGTGTTTAATTTAGAGATGAATAATTTAGATAATTTAATGTATAAAATAAATAATAAAAATAATATGAAAAAAGCAATGGAACTCGCGGAAAAATGGAATTATAATTCTAGGAAAATAAAAATTCCCATAGGAATTTTTTATCAAACAAAAAGACCAGTTTTAGAAGACCATTTCAAAAATAAGATAAGAAGATAAATAACTTAAAAGTTATTTAAAAAATTCCAGGGCTTTTTTCAATTCCATATGTGTTTTAGCATATTCTCTTAATTTTTTTCCTTTTATTGTAGCATCTAAAGCTTGACGAGCAGCTTTTGCTCCTGCAAGAGTTCCCAAAGGATGACCATGAATGCCGCCACCCATTTGAATTATTATGTTTTTGCCAATATGTCTAACAAGATAAGGAACATGCCCGGGATGTAAGCCGCCAGAGCAGACAGCAAACATTGGTTTAATATGATGCCATCTTTGTTCTAATATGTGTCTTGAATCTAATCTGTGATCAAGAATCATTTTTTCTTCTGCTTCTTGATCTAAATCAATAACTTCTTTTTTTGGTGTTGCCATCTTTCCAATAATAGTTCCAATATGAAGTTGATCTAAACCAATTAATCTAGCTAGCTTGGCAATAACTAACATACTAATGCCATGTTTTGGGTTTCTAGTTAAGGCAGCATAACCTGCACGATGAGCATGTAAAACTAATTTTAAATCTTGATTAGCTTCTCTTAAAGTTTGTAAAGCACTCCAACCACAAGAAATAATATCAACCATAACATATTCTCCACCCTGTTTTTTAACAAATTTGGCTCTTCGTAGCATTTCTTTTGTCTCAGATGTAATATTTGGCATATACATTTTTCTTTCTCCTGTAATTTTTTCAGCTTTATCTCTAGATTTTAGTGTTTCAACAACTCTGCTTAAAAATTTATTAAATGACTGACTTGTTAAATTTTCATCATCTTTAACAAGATCACAACCGCCAATCCAAGCATTATAAGCAACTTGTGCATGTTCTTTTTCATTCAAACCTATTTTTGGTTTAACAATAGTTCCAAGAAGTGGTCTATTTTTTATTTTCAACAGTTTTCTAACCCCCTTAATCCCATAAAGAGGACCTCTAAAAGCCTTGATAAGCAGTTCTGGAAATTCTATATCAAGTAATTTCAAATTATCAACAATTTTCATTCCAAAAATATTTCCAGCAATACTGCTAAGAATTTGGGGGATGTTATTATCTTCAAACAAAACATAAGGATAAGCAATTTTAATATAATGGCCTTTTTTATTATTTTGCTTCATATAAAAAACTTTAGCAGCAAGTTTATCAATTCTTTTTGGAGCTTTTGTAACTTCTGTCCATGTTCCAACCGAGCTTTCAGAAGCTACTGCTCCAGCAGCTTCTTTTGGTTTAACGCCACTAGTGGGCTCCATATAAAATTCACAAATAATATCGCTTCTAGTTGGTTTATAATCTAAATCAACATAATCAGTATATTTCATTCTTTTATGCCTCTTTTTCTAAAATAGATAGATAAAGTAAATTTATAAATTTTTATATCTTAATAAAAAGATGAATAATATGAATATGGCAGATATTATAAATCAAGTAATAGCAAAGAAACCTTATAGTTTCATAAACAAAAATTTTATAAAAAAACTTTCAACACTAATCAAAGCAAGAACAGAAAGAGAAAAAATGAAATTAATAAGAGCCAAGCTTAGAAAAATTTCTACTTCAGCTCTTGCACCAAAATTCTATAGAAAATTTGAAAAAATGCAATTTTCAGAAGATCTAATAAATATACACAGATCAACAAGAGAAAGAAAGAAAACTTATGGTTGGCTTATACAAAAAATAAAAAAAATTGAGTCAAGAAAAATTATTGATCTTGGATGTGGTTTTAACCTAATTGCCTTATATTACAACAACTTCCTGCCAAAAGAATATATTGGTTATGATATAGATGAGGCTATTATAAAATTTGTTAATAGGTTTGCCAAAGAAAAAAAGATTAATGCAAAAATTTTCAGTAAAAATATTCTTAACATGAATTTTGAACAAAGTGATATTTATTTATGTTTAAAAGTTTTTGATGCTCTTGAAGATATAGAACAGAATATAACTAAAAAAATAATAAAAGAAATATCAAAAAAATCAAAACTTATTATCACCAGTTTTTCTAACATCACTTTAGGTGGAAGAAAACACTTGAAAGAAAGAAGATGGTTTGAAAACATGCTTTTTTCATTAGAATTAAAATTTGAAAAGCATGTTAAAGGGAATGAAACTTTTTATTTTATAGAAGGTTGATGGGCCTAGGAGGAGTCGAACCCCCATCTACTGGTCCGAAGCCAGTTGTTCTATCCATTAGACTATAGGCCCAAAATACAGAAGAGAAAAAGCTTAATAAGTGTTTTTGTTTAATTTGATTATGAAAAAGAGGTTGTATACTGCCGAAGCTATTGCCATATTATTTGGGATGATTATAGGGGCAGGTATTCTTGGAATTCCCTATGTTTTTGCTCAAGCTGGTTTAGTTTGGGGTTTAATTAATCTTATTGGAATCGGTCTTATTATGTTATTAGTTCATCTTTATCTCGGGGAAATTGTTTTAAGAACAAAAGGTAAACATCAACTTCCTGGTTATGCTTCAATTTATTTAGGAAAATCAGGGAGAATTTTAATGTTGATTTCAATGATGTTTGTCCAGTATGGTGCTTTAATTGCTTACATGTTTGGTGAAGGGGAAGTTCTTAGTTTTATTTTCTTAGGATCTTCTGCTGTTTCTTTTCAAATTCTTTTTTCTGGAATCTTTTTTATATTAATGGCAACTCTAATCTTTTTTGGTCTAAAAACACTTGGGAAAGGTGAGTTAATTGGATTAGGTGCAATTATTGCTATTATTATTGCCATAACCATCTTCTTTTTACCACAAGCACAATTAGCTAATTTAAAAACATTTAATTCGCTTTTGTTTTTTAGATTCTTTTTTCCTTATGGCGCAATTCTTTTTGCATATCTTGGTTTTGCCGCAATTCCGGAAATGAGAGAAATATTGATAAGCAAAAAAGCAAAGACTTCAATGAAAAAAGCTATTATAATTGGCAGCATTACTCCAATTATTATTTATCTTATCTTTACTCTAACTGTTTTTGCATATAGTGGACAAGCAACTCCAGAAATTGCAACAATTGCTTTAGGCAGACTCGTTAGTTTGTTTGCAGTATTTACAATGTTTACTTCTTTCCTCGCAATTGGAATAGCACAAAAACAAATTTTTTGGTATGATTTAAAATTTACAAGACTAACAGCATGGTTTCTTACGTGTGTTCCTGTTTTAATTATAGGTTTAGCAATCATTTATTTTCAACTTGCAACATTTATACAAATAATTTCATTTTCAGGAGCTGTTGCTGGCGGGCTCGGAGGTATATTAATAGTTTTAATGGCAATTAGGGCTAAAAAATTGGGAAAAAGAAAACCAGAATATAAAATTCCTATAAATTGGTTTATTGCAGCATTATTAATCCTGTTGTTTGCTTTTGGAATAATTTATTACTTCATATTCTAATAAGATCCAACACATAATGATCTAATCTAGGAGAATAACTTTTAACATAAACAGCCCTAATTAATTTTACTTTCTTGATTCTTTTTATTCTTTCTACTAATTCTTTAATCTCTTTTTTTGGGTTTGCTCTTTCAATTAAACAAGAATAATGAATAATTGTGTCTTTTTTTGCTGCTTTAAATGCTATATTAAAAAATTTGAATGGAGAAGGAAGAAAACCCATAATAATTCTGTCTGCTTTAATATTTAATTTTAGGATAACTTTAGAACAATCTCCTTTAATCGCTTTGATATTATTTATTTTATTTAATTTTATATTTTCAATCAAAAATTTGTAAGATTCTGGATTTAGTTCTATTGAATAAATTTTCTTGACTTTTTTTGCTATAGGTAAAGAAAAATAACCAATTCCTGCAAACATATCTAAAACAATTTCATCTTTTCTAGCTATTTTGGCTATTCTATGTCTTTCATTAATATTTCCTTTAGCAAACATAATCTTTTTTATATCTAATTTATATAGAATTCCAGATTCTTTATGAATAGTTAAAGTCTTATCTCTTTTAACTCTTGATGCTATTACTTTAATTTGCGGTTTTCTAAATTTGCCTTTTATTTTTCCTGTTCTTATACAAATTGTTTTGATGCGGGGAAATTTTTTAAAAAATTTCATGGCCTCTTTTTTTAAGATTTTATTAAAAATTAGAATATTTCCGATCTGTTGATGTCTTATTTTCATCTCAGAATAAATTTAAATATGCTTTTAATGTTTTCTTTATTATGTTGCCAGAAAAAATTAAAAATTTATTGACAAAACAACATTATGCGTTGGTTGGAAATCATTCAGCTGTACAGATCTGCAGATGGACTAAAAAATCAATTTTAGATCAGGATATCTGCTATAAACAAAAATTTTATGGAATAAGATGTCATAGATGCTGTCAGATGACCCCAGCTGTTGCTTGGTGCCAACATAGATGTATTTTCTGCTGGCGCGCTATAGAATATACTCTTGGAGATAAAATATTAAAAGAAATAGATGATCCAAAAGAAATTATTGATAAATGTATAGAAGCTCAAAGAAAACAACTCATTGGTTTCATGGGAAATAAAAATGCTAATAAAGCAAAATTACAAGAAGCATTTCATCCAAAACATTTTGCTATTAGTCTTGCAGGAGAACCAACAATCTATCCAAAAATAAGTGAGTTGATTAAAGAATTACATAAAAGAAAAATCAGTTCTTTTTTAGTTACAAATGGCATGCTTCCTGAGGTTCTAGAAAAAATAGAAATGCCAACCCAATTATATGTTTCAGTTGATGCTCCAAATGAAGAATTATATAAAAAAATAGATAGGCCAGTAACAGGAAAATGGGAAAATTTGATGAAGACTCTAAAATTATTACCAAAATTAAAAACAAGAACTGTAATAAGAATAACCTGTATAAGAAATATGAATATGGTTAAGCCTGAGCAATATGCAGAATTAATAAAGATAGCCCAACCAATGTTTATTGAACTTAAAGGTTATGTTGCTGTTGGTTTTTCACGTGAAAGACTCGGTGTTGATTTCATGCCTAAACATCTTGAAGTAAGAGCTTTTGCAGAGAAAGTTGCAAAATATTCTGGTTATAAAATAATTGATGAAAAAGAAAATTCTAGAGTGGTTTTATTGATGAAAGAAGATCGTGAAGATAGGATTATGAAATTTGATTAAAAATTTAATTAATCAGATTATCAATACATTTTTTATGTGTTCTTATTTCAGTAACCATATTCAATCCTTTATTTGAAATAATGAAATAAGGATGTTCTTCTTTAATTGGTTTTAAACACAGATAACAAATAAGATTTTTTCCTTTCTCATCATAAATATCTTTTTCTATTTTATAATTATTGTTTTTATATAAGGTAATCAAAAGTTCTAAAATTAAATGATAATTCTTCCCAATTTCTACTTTCGTTTTAGTCATCCCAACCATTAGTTCAATAAATTAATAAGATTTATAAAATTAGGCGCCCTTTA
>Ga0315549_1004824_pt1 | contig 11212 bp, 12 predicted proteins | sample SalMarSW160200MG_FD_203101 | JGI IMG/M metagenome (GOLD analysis project Ga0315549, IMG submission 203101) | Salt marsh sediment microbial communities from the Plum Island Ecosystem LTER, Massachusetts, United States - Salt Marsh Sediment SW1601-200 ... | reverse complement strand
CTGACAAAGCTGCGCAAACGTTACCAGCTTTCTTTGGTATAGGGGTAAGGTTTTAGGCAATTTCGGACTTATATATAGTAGAAGCAACCGCATAGGCTAGCGAGGTTCAGCTATGCGAGGGCTTACTACTGGCTACCGATGGACTTGCCCGTCATCGGAGAATAGCCGAAAGGGGGTGTTCTAATAGAACAACTTAATATGGTGGGCAAACGCTCAGGCGAAGGCTTTGTGGCTCACAAGGCTAAACTGGTAAACGCCCTGTCCAGAACATTAGCCGAAAGGCTATTGCTCATGGACTTCACAATGGGGCGGAAAGGCTTACTAGGCTACATTAAGGCTCTTAGTGGAAGCAATGTCGTTAAGATAGTGCCTGCCACTAACGGTAGTGCTAGCGAGGCGCAGGCTGCTGTTAAAAGGCTGAAAGTAGTTTGTGGGGCTTGCACCAGCTACCTTGAGGACATGGCTTGGATAGGTGATAAAACACCGATGACCCTTGCCGAAATCAGAGTATGTCCAGATAACAGCGTAAAGCCAAATCTCGGAAGCATAGAGCTATCAGAGGCAATCAACAGAGTGCTTCCCTTCACCTCAAAGGATGAGAAAAGACCAGTTTTCCAATGCGTTCTCTTCAGGGCGAAGGAAGGCAAGCTGTCTGTAGTTGCCAGCGATGGCTTTAGGCTAGCCGAAGTTACACTGGACTATGACGATGGCGAGGGTGAAGTGCTAGTCCACAAAGACGAGCTAAGAGGCATAGCCAATGCCTTACGCAAGGCAAAGAGGGTGAGGCTAGGCTTTGAGGCAAGCGGTGATACTCTTGACGGTATGAGCTTGATAATTGACACCGAAGCGATACGCTATCACTGGCGTGGCGCTGATGGGCAATTTCCCGACTATCAGAAGCTCATCCCTGCGGAATTCAACACCGTAGCACACCTTGACACCATCGAGGCTGTCAAGGCTGTATATTCCTTCAGAGCCTTGTCGGACAATCCCAAAGACTATCCCATAGACCTTACCATTGGCGAAGGCAAGATTGTTATGGCTAATCCCGATGAAAAAGGAGAAGCTACAATCCCTGCTGACACCGATGGACAGGGTTCTGTGAGGGTAGATGGGAGATACTTAGCCGAAGCTCTCAAGGCTTGCGGTGGCATGGTGGACTTCAAGCTCGTCAATGCCTACTCTCCAATGCTCTTTGTCAATGACGGTTATCAAGTGCTGGTAATGCCCTTGATAACTCCAGAGGCAAAGGCAGCGATGGAGCAGGCACGCCAAGCCGAAGTACCAGCCGAAGCCGAGAAGAAGCCAAAGCGTAGCCGAAAGGCTAAAGAACCAGTAGCAGTAGCCTAGAGCGTTTGACCGAGAACAACCACGCACAAAGGGGCGGCGGTAGCTGCCTTTTTGTGCTTTTTTTGTAGGGGTATTCCTGCCCTGTGTGGCGTGGAATACCCCTTTTTTGTGCGTGGCGAGGATAAGAAAGGAGAAAAGGTGAAGTGCGAATTTTGTCACCAAGACGCATCTGGCCTGATAAACCTGCGTGTTTACACACGACACGGTATTCAGGTCTGCGATAAGTGCTACAACGAGATAAATAACCACCGTAACAAGCCCTACTCAAAGGTGATGGATAAGCTAGCTATGGTCGAGGCTGGCTACCATGTCAATCGTAAGCTGGCGACAATGCCAAAAGGCAGAGGATAAATGTAGCCCGACTTGGGTAATCGGGACAGGGGTAATTTTGCCCGGAAAGGGGGTGAGCTATGAAGCCAGTATTTGTTCTGACCGAAGCCGATGTCCTGCAAGTCGCTGGGCAGAAGTTTGGTGTTAACGAGCTAACCCAAGAACAGATGCACCAAATTAAGAAGGGCATCGAGTTTGGCCTGGAGTGCTGGGAAGATGTGGTAACTGCAGCTTTACAAGAAGTGCTTGATAAAAAACCGAGTGCCTAACCCGATAAGGGCAATCGGGATAGGGGTAATTTTGCCCGGAAAGGAGGTGATACCTATGTCTATAAGATGGAGTCCCATACGGGTGATAGAGGCAGCCGATATGATTGAAAAGCATATTGATGCAGCTGTCGAGCCTCTGGAGTGTGCCAGGGAAGTCGCCAAAGCAGCTCTGGAAATCCCTGAACTTCCTCAATATATGGGGCAGCGTTTCCTCTCACTATTGTCAGAGATAGACAGAACAATCGGCGTCGTTCCGGCTGGCAGAGGAAGTATGCTCAGAAGCAGGCTTAAGGCAATCCGTGACGACGTGCCAGGGGATGCGCTAGAGGAAGAAAAGAAGGCAAGCTCATATGGCGATAAAGTGAGCTTGGTCTAAGGTCGACTGCCGGATAGGGCTGCTATGCCCAAAATCTGAAAGAAAGGGGGGTGAACAAATGTCCACCCAGCTTGGTATCTTTGAAGAAGCTGGGGTAGAGGTCACACAACCAGAGCCGAAAACAGCAGTCAGGCTAGGCACTCGAGAACGTCATGTTAACCTGGCCCAAAAGAGGCGCGAAGCCTTGACAGAGTTCGGGGATGTCCTCGCCGAGCTCGAGGGTAAAGATGTCTATATCGGGGCTTATGGCGGGCATGGCTCTCACTACTGGTTAGGCGACCTGAAACTAGGCCGCATGAAAGTGGAGAGTGTGTTTGGCGACAAGGAAGTGCCGAGCGTCATTGTGTTAAGAGGTAGCCGGGGATCCTCGGTGCGTATCTTCACTGACAGAGCTTATGCACTGCGGCGCCAGGAATACTTCGGCTATACCCTGTGGCTGCTGGACTTCTGGAACGGCTTTGGAGAGTATCCCATTGACCCCTACCGCAGGAAAGGCTGCGATAGCCTGCACATTAAGCGATTTAACGACTAGAGGGGCTGTACCCCTCATCCGATAGGGCTACTATTGCCCAAAAAGGGGGTGATAATCTGACAACCGAAGTTAAAATTGAGAAGGGCATATCGGACATTGTTGGCGCTCTGACAGACCCCATTATTGCCTTTCCCAGTGGTTGGGGTGACTCCTTACCCGATTGGCTGAAAAATGCCATTATCCTGGAGAGGTTGGCGATGAACATTAAGGCACTTAAGGGAGAAGAACCGACGGGGACGGATGCCGAGGCCTGCGCCTATCTCTTCACTACTTGCCTCACCCAGCCAGTAGACAGCGACTGGACACAGATTTACCTCTACATTGCCAACCAGGTCTATAGTCGCCACCGCACCAAAGACAGCGGCGTCCAGTTTCCCGACGATATCAGAGTGGAGTCAATCAGCGATTACCAGATGGGAGAGCTGCGCCGGCTGAAAGAGTGGATTTACGAGAGGCGGACTCTGGCAAAGCAGGAGAGGGATAGGAGTGAGAGGCAGAAGAAGCGAGAGGAAGAGGCAACGAAGAGGAATATGGAGCGTCCAGCCTTATTCGAATTCTAATATTCCCCAAATCGAACAGGGTCGAGAAGTTAACCTCGACCCTGTTTTTTTGCCCTGAAGCCACTTTCCATGTAAAATGTTCGGTTTCGGTATCTTAGCTGTAATGGCTATTGACACAGTGGCAGTAAATAGCCTACCATCTATCCCAAAAAGAGGAGGGTCAAATGCAAGCATACTGCATGAAGTGCCGTACCAAAAGAGAAATGAAGAACACCAAAAGTATAATCATGAAGAACCGCAGGCCAGCTACTCAAGGCGTATGTCCTGTATGTGGCACGAAAATGTTCAGAATCGGTAAGAGTTAGGCAACTCCGCCACAGCCTAACAGAACTCAAAAGGGCTGGATATTCCCAGCGTCGGGATACCCAGCCCTTCTATTTTGCGAATCACACTTAACAAGTTAATGTTACTTTCACAAGATATCTAATGCCTTCTCAACCGCGAACTTGAGCCGCCACTGCAAAGCCAATTATCCCCCCAATGAGAAACAGAGGAGCGTGCAGCATATCCATATCTCATTCCCTCCTCTTATCTATTTCCACGTGATGAGTCTATCAAAAGCCACAGCCTTATGTCGGCTTGCTTATACTATGCCTTCTATTTCTTGTGACGACTATCTGCACAATAACTCCAATCGTAAATCCCAAGCAGATAATCAGCGTATTAACGACAGCACCTTTCATTGTAGGTTCCGCTTGATGGCAATGAATTATATACTCAACTATTAATCCAAGTGCTGCTGATGAAACGAAAATGTAACTGAAGATGTATTGTCTAAACAGAATCGCTATAACTGCAATAGCCCATATGGGAAGGTATATTTGTCTAATAACCTGATAATCTATGTAGTTCAGTTCAATGAAAACCATCATCACAATGAACAGAATTATTGAACATATGACTAAATGTAGCATTGAACGTATGACTGAATGTAGCGCGGTCTTTTTATTCAGTTTCACGCCTCCCCCCTCTCTCAATTCTATTTCTTCGCAGTCAGTCCGTCAAATACACTTTAGAGGTGATTTCGCAGGGATTAGTTGCGCATGTATGACTCATTTTCAAAATGAAAGGGTGGATACTTTCCAGGCTTTTGTGACCCTTATACAATGAGGATTGATTATTAATAGAGTCCGCGTTGTTGAAGTTATTAGCTATTTTGCCTTTTCAAGCCGCGCCAACTCCTTACTACCTCACTTTAAATAATCTAATCCTAATTATTAACGGGTACGTCGTCTACTAGATACGCTGATAATCAATTGAAACACTAATCCAGCAACCAATCCCACTGCACAACTCAATAGTATTAAATCCAAATCTCCTTTAACCAGGGCGATTATGAGTCCCACTACAGCTCCAACTGCAACACCAGCCCAGATTGCCTTTGGAACATAGCCGAAAACATGCCGTATTATTGCCACTAAGAATCCCAATCCCACTGTTCTCTCCTTGTCATCCCTTCCCACCTTTCATAAATATGCTAGTATTTTGCAGTGTCCAGGCGACGAAATCAATAAGTAGCCCTGGAGTGGGAGATTAAACGATTCGCTAATTCGTGTGATGAGGTGTTCTGCACATTCTACTATTTTGTTACCATTGAGCAAACGTAGGGATGTTTGCCCTTCCATGCGTACGTTTGTCAAGTGTAATGGATTAAATGCTTTCTCTATTAATAATGTCAATCGAAATGGATTTCTTTACGAACTCTCATCTTTACTTTATCTGAATATATCATCTATTGTAAATGCTTAGGGAAGGTCTTTCTGGTAATAAGTGAGATCCATACAAGTAATAGCATTATCGGGACTTCGGTTAGTACACCCACTACTGTAGCAAGAGCTGCGCCTGACGCTACTCCAAAGAGGGTTGTGGCGACGGCTATGGCAACTTCAAAATGATTGCTGCCAGCGATAATGGCAGCTGGTATAGCGTCAGCATATCTGAGTTTCATAATGCGGGCGGCCAGATAAGTGATACCAAAGACCACCAGGATATTTACCAGGATAGCCAGAGTTATCATGCCGACTATGGCTGGCAACTCAACGATAATATGACCCTGATAGGTGAACAGGACAACCAATGTGATGAGCAGTGCGATTACTGAGACTTTCCCCAAGTTAGGCTCCAGTTTGGTCTCAAACCACTCTAATCCCTTTCTTCTTATGGTCTCCCTTCGCGTAAAATAACCAGCTATCAGGGGTGTTACGATATAGATGGTCACAGAAAGGGCAATAGTATCCCAGGGTACCTTTATACCGGAAATGCCGAGCAGTAAAACGGCTAGTGGGGCATACAGTACAACCATGGTCAGTGAATTAATTGCAGTCATGACCAGAGTATGTCCCATGTTTCCTTTAGCTAAATAACTCCATACCAGCACCATGGCGGTGCACGGGGCAACACCAAGCAATATTGTTCCGGCGCGGTATTGTTCAATTTGATCTGGCGTAAGGAACCTGCCGAAAATAAGGCTTAAGAATAGCCAGGCGAATAAAGCCATTGTGAAAGGTTTTATTGCCCAGTTAGCAAACAGAGTGAGCCCGATTGGCTTGGGCGACCGGATTGCTTTTGTAATGTCCTCCCAGCTTATCTGAACCATAATGGGATAAATCATGGCAAAAAGTAGTATGGCGATCGGTATAGAAATACCTGCCACCTCGAGTCTAGCCAGCATATCGGAAAGTTGTGGAAACAAATGTCCTAATCCAACCCCTGCACCGATACATAATGCTACCCATAAAGTTAGAAACCTTCCCCAGATACCGAGTTTTCGTTCTTTTTCAGGCATCTTCCTTCCTTTTATTATTAAGGGCGGCAGCAGAGTCTACGCCAACCATCACCAGTTTATTTAATTCCGCTGGTATAGTAAAGTTAAAGGTATCCAAGATGATGTAAATTGCTACCGGAGAATAATCGTTACCTCTTACATAGCGGCCTTCTTCGGGATGTCGACATGTATTTATGAACAAGACTTGCCTTTTCTCACTTGAAATGTATGTCACAATCTGAGTAAATGTGACATTACAGACATTTGTCACTTTTGTGTGCCCCTCTGACTTATGGCATTGTAATATACTGTCAGAGCCCCGCCAATGAAAGCAAAAAAATTCCTAGGGATGCCAATTGGCTGAGCTGAACCATCGTTATTATAGTAATGCCAGATTCTGTCGCTATTTGTCATCTTCGGTTATCATTGGTCAACGGGTTTCAGCAGGTCTTCGCACACCTTTAGTGCATCGTCCCTCAGCTCAGATAACCCCAAATCTTCAAACGTTTTTGCAGTTCTTTTTAATATGTCGTCAGCATTAGTCCGTTTGATCTTGGTATCTTGTATTTCCTTAATCCTCTGCTCGCTTCCTAGGACATCCCTATAAATACTAAGAATTTCCAGGCCACATTGCTTCTTCAGCGCTGTATTTACATAGGCTTCGCGAAGCAAATCTAGAGTTCTGGCCCTGTTATGCCAGTCGCCTAACTCCTTTCGTCTAGATTCCACAGATACGAGCATCCTGATTGCATCCTCCATATCACCGAGTTGCACATCCAGTTCACCGATTCTGAACCGACACTCTAGGATCTCTCCGGCCGGGGGTTCTGGCCGGATTCGGCTCAGGTAAGACATGCCATCTTCAAAGTCCTTCCTCACAAGGCGGGAGTACATTCCTTTTTTTCTTATGTCGCTGGTCAGATTCGAAAGTCTTGTGTGAGCCAGGCCTAGGTTACGGCAGTGCTGGAAACACCCTCTGAAATTACCAATCTTCTCTCTTAATCTGACCGCCCTTTTAAGAGTTCTGAAGGCATTGGTTAGTAAGGTTGTAGCTTCTTGTTTGGATTTATCGGGAAGTATTGCTTGTTCCATGAGTATCAACGCGATGGCGTTATCAGACTCAGCTACACCGTCAATATCGCCGATTTTTTTCTTTAGTGACTTGCTCTTTCCACATAGCTGGAGACCAGTCTGGAAATGTTTTTCTGATTTGTTGTCCGACCCCAGACCATAATGGACTAGTCCAAAAATATTGAGGCATCTTGAGTACGCCAAATTACGCTCCTCATCCTTGTTCTTATCAGAAGCTAATATATCGCTCTCGAATATCTGCTTGGCCCTTTCGATGTTTTCCAGAGCTTCGGGGAATCGCCTTCGCCTGCGCAGGGCGTTGCTCAGGTCAGTTCTTATGCATGCCGCTTCGAACGGGTCGCTGAGTTTATCAAGGATGTCAAGCGCTTTTTGGAAAACTTCAATCGCTTTCTCATCGCCTTCTCGCGTACTGGGTATCAAGTAAATCTGCCCCAGTCTGCCTTGCGCAATCGCCTTCTGTTTGTCTTCGCCAGCTGAGTTTCCCGCATGTTCGAAAAAACGTTCGGCTTTATCTAGGTCATAGAGCGATTGATATAGACGCCCTGCTATCAGATTGCGTTTATATCTGGAAATTCCGGTAACCCACCGAGCATACTCTTCATCCGGCTCCTCGGTAGCTGTTACCGTGGCAGCTAGGCTAGTATCTAATCCTAAAGTTGGGCATACGCTATCCTTGATATAAGTGCTAGAGTCACCAATAAACTTGAATACTTTTTCTCGTTTCAGAAGAAAGCTATTCACGTTGATAGTTTCCCAGTTCCGTTTTTTCCCGGGTGACTTGTTCTCCTCCGCCTGCTTTTGGCGGCGAAGAGTGTCTTTGTCTGATAATGGTGACTCCATGGGAACTTTGGCATAAGAAAGCCAAAATACACTCCTGTTACTGTCAGTATTCAGGAGAACAGGAGAAACACTGAAATCATCCTGACACCTATAGCCCATAAAACATAAATCAAAGCTCCTCAGGAAATAGGACAGAACTCTCCGTTTGGGTTCAGACAAACCACGACCCACTTGTCGCAAGGCTATGAGGATAGTATTATATCTTTCCTCAAATGGCTTATCTTCTTCGATGGTGCCATGCAGCTTGAATAAACATCCTGGCATATCTTCACCAGTTGAGAGACCTTTTTCGAATTCTCCAAAATGCCGATCTTCGTAACATCTTTTTATCTTTATATGCATCAGCTTGCCAGCCTCTTCAATAAGGTTGTCGGGATTCGTGGTAAAAACCCAGTTGCCCAGGCGTATCGCCTCTGCTAGAAAGAAGTGATTGGGATTTGGTCTATGGCTCATTAATATCTGAAGAGAGCGCAGTACTTTAGGTTCAAGTCCCTCGACCGCAATCTGCAATATCACTTCTGGTCTCAGGTTTTGACTGAGGAAATCAATCTCGGTCTTTTCGAGCACATCACCCACAATATCCTGTATCACCTTTTGGCTCAATTGCTGGAAATTTGGAAGCCGTGATGGTGCAGGCACAGAAATCCCTGCCCCAACGAAAAAAGCCATCTTTGAGCTGTCGATTTGTTTTAACCTATCTAGAAGCATATTTCCCACCTCTGTTTTGATTCATTGCGAAATATACCAATAAATGAAAATTAATCTAAGGATAATTGTAGACCAGTCCATACTGCCAATCAATGTTTCACTCAGACCTTGTGGCTAGTAATCTTGAGTGAACAACAAAACCGAGGATTGTTGGGTAACAGAAAAGTTTTTTATTGCCTGAACCAAACGATATGAAGAAGTCGTTATTGAGATACCTTGATTTGCTGTACAAAATAGAAGTGGCTATAATAGAAATGGCCCAAGCAAGCAGAGGTTCAATGAGATAATCAAGAGAGGTCAATATGCCGATAAAGTTCAAATTCGACAATCTGGATAGGGGAGTATGGGTACTGCTGCGCCAAACCTACAACTTGGTTTTGAAGTGTCAGGACCGAGTATTTAGTGAATACGAGCTGACTACGGAGCAGCACGCAGTGCTTATGGTTATAAAAAACATCAGTGGACCTGTAAGAATAACTGACATAGCCCGGTGGTTAGACCGTAGCGTGAACAGCGTCAGTATGATAATCGACCGGATGGTCAAAGCTGGCCTGGTCAAAAGGACAAGAGACAGGAAGGACCGCAGGACAGTATTTGTAACTATGACCAGCAAGGCTGAAGAGGCCTATGCACCAGCAACTGCAGCGGGCTGGGAACTCATCCAGGAAATCTTATCACCATTATCGGATGAGGACACGCGTACCTTGATCAGGCTGCTCGAGATGCTCAGAGACAAGACATATGATTATCTAGAGCCTGGAGGGAGCGTAGAGGAAGTAAGGGTAAATGAGACCGAGAACATGGCCTAGTATATGAGATAGGCGACTAAGTATAAGTCGTTCTCTACTCCTGAAGTCGAACGTCAGAGTGGTAAAAAGAAAAAGGCCATATGATAAGGGATGCTAGCTGGCGTAAAGTAACTCTGCAGGACCAGCAATAATCACAAAGAAAAAATATGCTCCCTGCCTCAACCAATTGGTAAAATACCTTAGCCACCGCGAAAGACCACCAACATCTTGATTAGTGCAATAAAGTCAGTTTGTTTAGCAATTGATGCGCAAGAGGTAAACAATGATTGGATATAGTCCCTCGTCAGAAGGATGAAACAATCTGTAAATAATTGCTCGTAGGAACAGCATAGTTGTGGATAGCACAAAAAAGTGTCCCGAGCAACCTCCCCTTGTTTGGTTTCCTCCCCTCGTCCTTTCGGCTTCCGCCTACTCAGTCTCGGTTCTTGTCCACCAACTTCGCGTTCAGCTACTCGGGACAACCTTAATAATACCACATCCGTCAATAATTTGTCAAATTTTCGTTCCGAAGCCCTGAAATAGACATTGGTTGATACTTATATGACCAGCAAATACACATTCTCCTCTAACTGAGCTCCTTTCTCTGCATTGCACAAAAGTCAGAAATGTTGGGTAAACAATACACGTAGAAGTTCAGCGCGTCGTTCTGGGCAGGCTTGCCAGTATCAATGTCCTGTGGAATCACGACGCCATGAGTGAATATTTTTTGAGCACAAATGGTCAAGAAGTCGGTGACGTGTACGGGGATAATGGGTAGATTAAATAACGATTATTCTTTGGCAAATAGGTGCAATTGGGGGGTCAGCTCCTTTTCTTTAGCGAAAGACTGATGCATAAGTTCTTTCCAGCTTCTTAACTCGGTAGCCGTTCCCTTGTAGAGTTCGGGGAGAATTTCTTCAGTCTCTTTATCACTATAACCAATTGTATTAAGTACAGCTCGGTCAATAATCCTTCGCGCTTCTGGGGGATTTTCAAACTGCTCAAAAATTGGTGGAAACTCGGCCTGCCTTACTTGCTCGAAAGCTGCCAGCAATTTGCTTGTGTCACACGTGTCTAAGTCTGGGATGTGAAATTCTAATAGTTTCTCTTTTGTTACTTCTACAAAGGAGCCCTCTGTTTCTGATTGGAGCAGGAGTGATTCTATAAATGACAACGTGCTGTTGAGCCACACACATAAAATCTTGGATTCAGTCAAGTCCGTAGAAAATGTCCAGAAAGCCTTACCTCCAAGAGCCTTGTCTGAACAGAAGAAGGCAAGAGCTTTCGTTCCTGGTGCAGCAAAATTGAAGCGTCGCGATAGTAGTAGATGAGACATTCTATATTTTGCCTTGTCTGCGACATCATTGAAATCAACTTGACCTATACCCAGTTTATTCTGGATCTCATGTACTCCATCAAATGGTTTCAAAATAGCCAAATCGCTGACACTATCCACGTCCAATTGAGATACGTAGGAGGCAGTCTTTAAGCCCTTCTTGGCGATCTTAGCGGGGATTTCAAAGAACACTGGAGAGTCTTTTAGGGTTGCGCCAATTCTCCCACCTTGATTACTAAGTATGAGTTCGGACCGTCCTATTCGGTC
>Ga0315549_1004819_pt1 | contig 11215 bp, 8 predicted proteins | sample SalMarSW160200MG_FD_203101 | JGI IMG/M metagenome (GOLD analysis project Ga0315549, IMG submission 203101) | Salt marsh sediment microbial communities from the Plum Island Ecosystem LTER, Massachusetts, United States - Salt Marsh Sediment SW1601-200 ... | reverse complement strand
GAATGTTATATTACTTTTTGATAATGTTAATAGTTTAGAAAAAGCAAGTAATCTACTATTTAATTTCTAAGATTATTTCTTAAAGGAAGCATTTTGATGAGCAAATTTACTTATGTGATAAAAAGAAGTGGTGCAATAGTCCCATTTAATAAAAATAGAATAATGAATGCAATTTATCGTGCTGCCGTTGCAGTCGGTGGTAGAGATAAAAATAAAGCTGAATGGTTAGCAGAGCAAGTTGTGAAAAAATTAGAAGAAATTTATCCTGATGGATATAAACCACATATTGAAGAGATTCAAGATGTGGTAGAAAAAATTTTAATAAAAAACGGGCATGATAAAGTTGCTAAAGAATATATTTTATACAGAAATGAAAGGAATAGAAAGCGAAAAGAAAAATCTAAAAAAGCATCTCAACCATCAGAAAATATTCCATGGTCAAAGTTATGGAAAATCTTAAATTGGGCTGTAGAACATAATCTAAATACAATTGAATCATTAAATAAAAGAATAGCAAATGGAGAATTCCCACACATTGTCCACGAATCAGAATCAGCTTATGAGGACGAAGTTGTAACTGCTTGTGACTTGATAACTGAAAAAAGTAAAGATATACAAATGGTAATTATTAGCGGTCCGTCATCTTCCGGGAAAACAACAACAACAATTAAAATTAAAAATAAATTAAAAAAGATTGGCATGAAATTCGTTCCCCTGAATGTTGATAATTATTTTTATGACCTTGAATTACACCCAAAAGACGAATTTGGGGATTATGATTTTGAAACACCACAAGCATTAGATTTGGAACTCGTTAATGCTCATATCCTGAAATTATTAAATGGAGAAGAAGTTTTAATCCCATTATATGATTTTAAGACCGGAACTCGTAAACCAAATCAAATAAAGATGAAACTCAATAAGAATGAAGTTCTTTTAATTGATAGCTTGCATGGTTTATATCCAGAATTTGCCAAAGAAATTCCTGATGAAAATAAATTCAAACTTTATCTTGAACCTTTATTGCAAATGAAAGATAATGATAATAAATATATCCGATGGTCTGATATTCGCCTTATGCGAAGGATGCTTCGTGATTCTGTTCATAGAGCATATAATCCACAGCAAACATTGGCGCATTGGCATTATGTTCGCTCAAGTGAAATGCAAAATATCATACCACAAATAAATACAACAGATTTTATTATTAATAGTGCAATGCCTTATGAATTCCCTATTTATGCAAATAGACTAACAGATTCCTTTACTCAATGGGAAAAACAGTTCAAAGATGAGCCCCTTCGTGAAGATGCTTATAAACGTGCTTCAAGAATAGCACACATTTTGCAATCTGTTGAGCCAGTTAAAGATGAATCAGCAATTCCCGGAGATTCCGTTATTAGAGAATTTATTGGTGGAAGTAAACTTGGTTATTAATTGTATTATAAGAAATATTTTATTTAATTCAAGTTTCGCAGTAGATATTATAAAAGGTTAAATATGATTTTTTTAAGTAATTTCCATTCCTGTGAAACTTGAATAACTAATTACAAATATCTAATTTCTAATAAAATTTCAAATGACAAATGGCAAATAAAAAGAGATTCGATTTAGAGGAGAGAACTGCAAAATTCGGTGAGGATATTATCGAATTTGCTAAAAAAATCCCAAAAAATCCGATAACTCTACCTCTAATTACTCAATTAGTTAAAGCGGGTACAAGTGTTGGTGCCAATTATTCTGAAGCAGATTGTGCAGAGTCAAAAAGAGATTTCGAACATAAAATAGGTATTTGCAAAAAGGAGTCTAAAGAATCAAAACATTGGTTGAGGATGATTGCAAAAGCAGTTCCACAATTAAAAGATGAAGCAAAAATTTATTGGAAAGAAGCTAATGAACTTAATTTAATTTTCTCATCAATTGTAATTAAATCAAGGAAGAAAAAATTACTTTGACATTTAAGTTTTGACATTTTATTTGTTATTAGAAATTATGATTTAGAAATTAATTTAAATCTTACTCATCTTTTGAAGAATATATTATAAAAGGTTAAATATGATTTTTTTATGTAATTTTCACTCCTGCGAAACTTCAGTTATTTAATTTCAATAATTGACGATGATTATACTATTCAATAAACTGACAAAAATGTTAATATTAAAAAAATAGAAATAATCTTTCACGCCAAATTATTAAATATGTCTGAAAAAGAAGAACTTTATCCGAAATTTTCATTTACTGCAGTTGATGTAGAAACAACCGGATTAGACTCAATTCGTGACAATATTATTGAAATTGCAGCAGTAAAGTTTAAAAATAATAAATCTGGAAAAACCTTTCAATCTTTTATAAATATTGGTAAACCTCTTCCGGGATTTATAAAATCCCTAACTCAAATATCGGATAAAGACCTTCTAAATGCCCCTCCGCAAAAAATGGTACTTACTGATTTTCTTGAATTCGTTGGTGATGACATCCTGTGTTTTCATAATGCGATATTTGATAGAAACTTTATTAATTCCGCCCTGGAAGAATCAGCTCTCCCAAAATTAACCAATAAATTCTATGATACCTTGGAGATTGCAAAAATATTCACTCCTCACTTAAAATCTCATTCTTTATCTAAATTATGCGAGCATTTCCAAGTAGAAAATAGAGATACACATCGGGCAGAAGGTGATGCCAAAGCCACCGGTGAAGTCTTTTTAAAATTAACAGAATTTATTTGTAATAATTTTGAAATTGGGACAATATATAAAATTAATGAAATTGCAGAACTTGCACTATTACAAAGTCATCTTCATAAATATCTTTCTATTCTACATAATTTTTTAACTAAAACCGCACTTAAACCTAAGAAAAAGAAAATCACCCAGGATTTCTTTCCACTTAAAAATTTCATATCTAACCTAAAAAAAGAAGAAACGGCTTCAAATAAATATAGCGAAAATGAAATCTTAAGGATGTTTGAAAAAGGTGGTCAAATTGCTGAAAACTTTGAAAATTATGAATACAGACAAGGTCAAATAGATATGACTGCCTGGGTAACTGAAGCTTATAAAGAAGGCAAAACTTTACTTATTGAAGCTGGAACAGGCATCGGTAAATCGCTCTCTTATCTAATACCTTCAATATTTTTCTCAAAATTTGCTAAACAAAGGATTATCATTTCAACAAATACGAAAAATCTACAAGAACAACTCTTCTATAAAGATATTCCAGCTATTCAAAATGTAACTAACCTAACATTTTCTGCTGCTTTACTGAAAGGAAGAAATAACTACCTTTGTTTAAGAAAATGGAATGATATAATATCTGATGCTGCTGGTTACCTCTCGCCTTATGAAGTAAAATTTTTCCTCAACTTGATTATATGGGCAGAAAATACGAATACAGGTGATATTGAAGAAAATCATTCATTCAACTCATCAAAGAGTTCACTGTGGCAAAAAATCGCTTCTGATGGGAATTATTGTTATGGCAGAAAATGTCCCTTCTATGACAAATGCTTTGTAATTAAAATTCGTCGCCAAGCAGAAAAATCTAATCTTGTTGTTGTTAATCATTCTTTGCTATTATCTGATACGGTAAGCGAAAATTCTGTTCTGGGAAATTACTCACATCTGGTGATTGATGAAGCTCATAACTTGCCTCAAACTGCCGCAATCCATTTTGGGTTTTCTATAAATCTATTTGATTTACTTAGTATCGCTAAAAAAATATTAACAAAAGGTGAATTTCAATACGGCATTGCAAATAACATTAGAATCGCTGTTGTAAAGAGCACAATCCCAGAAGAGAAAAAACAACTACTTAAAAATAAATTAGATAATTTTAATGAACCAATTGAAAATCTTGAAAAAATAAGTGTAGAGTTCTTTAAAAATATAAATCAGATTGTTATTGAAAACGGAAGCTATGGCAAATTGCGTTTTAAAGACCTTTCAATATTTGATTCATCAAAAAACCTGGTAGAAGAGATTAACTATTATATCTCTACAATTTTTAAACTCACTAATTCAATCTATCAAGAACTCTTAAATATAAGTTCAAACATATTTCCATTTTATGACCAGAATATTTCTGATTTAGAAGGACTTTTAAATCAGACAGATGAACTTCAGATAAAATTTCAGCATACTTTCTCACCAGACTTTGAAAATTATGCTTTCTGGCTTGAGACAAGAGATAAAGAATTTAATGAAAATAGCCTTCCACATTGTTCAATAGTATGTGCGCCAATTGAAGTGAATCAAAATTTATATGATTTTTTATGGTCAAAATTAGAAACGACAATTTTAACCTCAGCAACAATTGCTATACGAGATGAATTTAAGTTTTATAAAACATTAGCAGGGCTGGATAAACTTGAAGAAGATAAACTTATGGAATACATAGCATCCTCCCCATTCAATTATCATAAGCAGATGCTGGTTTTAGTTCCTGATTTTCTACCTAATCCGCAAGATACCTTCTTTTCATCTCAAGCTATATCCTTATTAGAAGAGATAGTTTCAGTTCATAATCGTGGCACATTAGTGCTTTTTACATCATATAAAGATTTAGGTGTTGCATTTAATGCCTTATCTGATTCAACCTCTGAACAGAATACCACATTACTCGCACAGGGTAAAACTGGCATGCGAACCAGCATTTTAGATGCATTTCGCAAAGATGAAAACTCCGTTTTGCTTGGCACAAGAAGTTTCTGGGAAGGTGTTGATGTGCCCGGTAAATCACTTGAAATACTGATTCTGTATCGTCTGCCTTTTCTTGTTCCTACAGAACCATTAGTTGAAGCATACACTGATAAGTTAAGAAAAGAAGGTAAAAACGCATTCCTCTATTACATCCTGCCAATTTCATTGCTTCATTTCAAACAGGGATTTGGAAGATTAATTCGTAATAAGACAGATAAGGGTGTGGTTGTAATCCTTGATAGCAGAATATTTAAAAAGGATTATGGAAAGTATTTTATAAAAGTTATGCCTGTAGAACCGATTAAAATTTCTTCTAATCTTGAATTAACAGATTATATAACAGGATGGTTTGAAAAATGATTTTTATCTTAAAAAATCATTTAAGGATCCACTTTTATACTTGTATTCAAAATAAACACTCTATCAGGAGGTATGTTTTGAAAAAGTTATTATCTCTTTACTTTTGTTTATCTTTATTCTTTATAATGAGTGTAAATTTGAATTCTGATACTTTGCAGCTTCCGTTCAAAATTGGAGAAGAACTTATCTTTCAGGTAAATTACGGCATCCTAAATGGCGGAACATTTACAATGTCTATTACAGAGGATGACACAATATCAGGACATAAATGTTATCATATTAAATCAAGAACAAAAACAAATAAATTCTTTGATATGGTCTACAAAGTTAGAGATAAAATTGACTCTTACTGGGATATGGAAAAATTAGTTTCAAGAAAATATGTAAAGAAATTATCTGAAGGACATTATAAACAATTTAGGATTCATTATTATTTTCCTGAAGACACTTTAACCCAATATGTGAAACATCGTAAAGGAAAAATAACAAAAACTGAATTCAAATCATTACCAAATGCACAGGATGCACTTTCAATTTTTTATTATATTCGTTTACAGGATTTCAATGTTGGGGACTCAATTTATGTAAATGTAACAGCAGATGGAAGAAATTACAAAACTAAAGTTATGATTGAAGAAAAAGAGAAGCTTAATACTATTTTTGGCGAACAGGAATGTTTTAAAGTCCATCCAGTTATAGAAGGAGAAACAATTTTTAAGCAAACTGGTGAGATGTATCTTTGGCTAACTGCTGATGAATTTAAAATTCCTGTAAAACTTGAAAGTGAAGTTAAATATGGAAAGTTTTCTTTTAGACTAAAAGATGCAAAAAGTGTTAGACTTAAAATTAAAAAATGAAACTTAGGACTGGATACTTGAAACTGGAAACTGGAAACTGGAAACTTGATACTTGAAACTTAATGACCCCAGTGAAGTAAAAGACCAACTTCACGGGGCAGGCCTAATGACGCACCGACCTCGCTTCGCCGTAGCCCGCCTTCCGAAGTTCTACGGCGGACAGGCTATGCGAAGGCAAGAGGTGCCTATGACAGCGACTCGTCTGCCCGTCTTGGCTCGGCAAGTCATCCCATTTATCCGGAAACCTAAATGTGCCAAGCCGAGACAGAGGCGCCGTAGCCTGAAGCGTTTTGACTGCGATCCCCGCGGACGCGGGGAAGTGAGCATCAATGACCCATTACAAACTTTCTGACTTTGATTATTATCTTCCGAAAGAGAGAATTGCACAATATCCTTCAGAAAAAAGAACAGATTCAAAATTAATGGTTCTTAATCGTTCAGACAAAAAAATCAATATTGATAAATTTTTTAATGTAATCAATTATCTGGATAAATCTGATCTACTTGTGTTGAATGAAACAAAAGTTATACCTGCTCGTTTAATAGGGAAAAAACTAATTCATCCCTTGTCCCGATTTTATCGGGACTACAGAGAACAAGCTGGCGGTAAAGTTGAAGTCTTCCTTTTAGAGCAAATTGATAAACATCACTGGAAATGCCTTGTTAAACCAGGCCGTAGATTGAAAGTAGGAAACAAAGTAATTTTTGAAGACGGAATTTTGACAGGAGAGATCATTAAACATAAGAAGCAGGGTGAAAGAATTGTAAAATTTTCTTTTGAGAAAGACTTTTTTGCAATTTTAGATAAAATTGGAAAAGTCCCACTCCCCCCATACATAAAAAGAGAAGCTATACCATTTGATAAAATACGTTACCAAACAATATTTGCAAAAGAGAAAGGTTCTGTTGCAGCGCCAACTGCAGGATTGCACTTTGATAAAAAACTAATAAAAAACTTTAAAGAAAAAAAGATTGAAATCGCTACAATCAATCTTAAGGTTGGTTTAGATACTTTCCGTCCAGTATCAACATCAAGGATTGAGAATCATAAGATGCATACAGAATTCTGTGAAGTATCCCAAGCTACCGCCAAAAAGATAAATATAGCAAAAAAAGAAGGCAAAAAAATTGTGGCTGTTGGAACAACTACTGTTCGTACCTTAGAAAGCTTTTTCCAAAATGGCAAATTGCATTCGGGCAGGAAATGGACTGATATTTTTATCTATCCTGGATACAAATTCAAAATCGTTGATAAATTAATTACAAATTTCCATCTGCCAAGATCAACTCTACTTATGCTTGTGTCTGCATTTGCTGGTTATGACTTTCTAAAAATCGCATACAAAAAAGCAATTGAAGAAAATCTCCGATTCTATAGTTATGGAGATGCAATGCTTATTTTATAAAGTAAAGTAGCATAGGCTTCCAAGCCTGAGTTCAAATATTATATTAGCAGAGACAGCTGTTGTGGTTGGACAAAACGATATAAAGATGGATGCGTCATAATTCATTGTTTACTACACACAAGTGTAAACCGTGGTAAAAAAATGAAATCTAATCTACTTAAGCGTATAAAATTTTACAATAAGATAGACTCCACAAATTTGGAAGCCAAAAGGCTTTTTAGTAGTAATAAAATCTTAGATGATACTGTATTAGTCACAGAAATTCAAACATCAGGAATAGGACGCTTAAATAGGGAATGGGTCTCTGAAAAAGGTGGATTGTGGTTCACAATGATTTTGCTAAACCAAAATTTCAATCCATCTGTAACAGTTTTCACGGGCATTGTTCTGCATAAAATTTTATTACACTTTCTCCCTGATGCTCCCTTAATGATAAAATGGCCTAATGACATATTCTGGAAAGACAAGAAAATAGCTGGAATTCTATGTTCCAATTTTAGAAAGTCATCAATTATCGGGATAGGCATTAATATGAATCAAAAAAATATGCCAGAACGAATTAGTAAAATTGCAACTTCCGTGCATATTGAAACAGGCAGGGAGATAAGATTGAAAAAATTCTTGAAAAAATTCTTGAAAAAATTTGAAAAAGAACTCCCAAAATATTTGAATAAAGATTTACACCCTTTCACTTCATATTATGAAAAATATGATTACTTATCTGGAAAAGAAATTTTACTAAAACTATCTAAAAATAAATTTATTGGTAAAGTATCTGGTATTTCAGAAACGGGAAATCTAATACTAAATATAAATGGCAGAGAAAAAAATTTTTTATCAGCAGATAAAATTGACATAATTAGTTGAACTGGTTGAACTGATTCAACTGATATAGCCCCAGTAGCTCAGAAGGATAGAGCAGCGGTTTCCTAAACCGTTGGTCGGAGGTTCGAATCCTCTCTGGGGTACCAATTCCTTCCCATATAAAAAGACGACCCAGTTTACGAGTCGCCTTTTCACTAACTAATTATTTAGATTCCTTATCTCAGCAATATCGTCTTGCGCACTTTATTGTAATTCCTTGTTTCTCCCCCTTCAGAGGATTCACATTCGATGGACATTTTATAGAAATAGACCCCGCTTGGAACAGCCTTTCCTTTTTCGTCTTTCCCGTTCCAAAGTATACTATGAGGACCATATTTCATTTTAGAATCAATAAGAGTTTTTATTTTCTGCCCTCTGATATTATAAATCTCAATAGAAATCTTTGAATTCTCCATAAGAGCATACTTAATCGTGGTCGATTGATTGAATGGATTAGGGTAGTTTTCACTAATATATGAAGATAGTGGATAAAGAATTTCATCGTCTATGCCAAATGGAATAACAGAAACTACAACTGTATCCGGTTCAGAATAAAGTTGTCCATCATCAACTATCAATGTAAAGGTATAATTCGTGGAATCAGCAACAGTTGGAGATGTAAAGGTTGGATTTACTATCGTAGAATCCGAAAGTGTAATTCCACCAGGAGCACTCCAATGATAATTTATACTTCCACCATATATATCATACGAATCTGAACCATCTAATGTTAATAAGACTCCCATACTTACTGTCGTATCTATGCCGGCATCCGCCACTGGATAACAGTTAACTGCTACAGCAAAATCGTCTGCCATTAAATATGAGCTATTAGAACTCACGCATTGAACAGCAAGATAAATATTTTGTCCAGCGTAAGAACTAAGGTCATAATCGTATTCTGTCCAGGCTACAGGAACCCCGCTTACTGATTCTAAAGTTGTTGTAAAATCACTTATATTATTGCCTGTGATAGAGAGTTTTACATTAAAATTTTGATTTGCTGAGCTCCAGGAGCGCGCCCAGAAGGAAAAATTAATCACTGAATTACCAGCCAAACCTAATTGTCTTGTAATAAGCCAGTCATCACTTCCTGCGGTATTCGCATTTACTCCTATACATTTGACACCAGTATGATGTTCACCCCAGCGTTTCCATTTAAGACTATCTCCATCATTATCTATTATAGTCCAATCATACTTTGTATATTCAAATCCACTATAAAGAGGATACACATAAGAAGATGTGTTTGCTATGATTCCAATGATTGCTTCCTGATCGTTTATATAATTATGTGTACCAGGGGATAGATTGTTTAAATAATAATATCCATTGTAAGAACCACCCCATCCCCAGTTAAAATGGAAATAGTTCGAACCTTGATATCCATCACATATAAAAGCATGACCAGCTCCACTTGAAGGATTCTTTCCTGCGTAGAGCATTGGTTGGCTATTATCAAGTTCAGTTGTTAATAAGTTTTCCCAAACTGTATCAGAATAACTCACTTTATAAACAAGTTGCAAAGAAACATCGTAATTGAAATATGTTCTTAATGCCAATAAAGCATAAATGGTGCTAGCACCAGAGCCACTAGGTCCATAATTCATTTCAACTGCTACCCCAGAATGATAAAGAAGTGTTGCAATAGGTATATTGCTTGAACTAATATAATCTGGCATATTCATCCAATCATAGTTTGTTGTATCAAAAACAGCAGACAAATTACCATAAATAGGATGGTCATAACTATGTAAACTTACACCTGGTATCGGATGATTATAATATTTCATAACTTGCCCCATCGCAGTAGCAACGCAACCTGCATAAGCATGTCCGCCTGGGCCAGAAATATCTACGGGACAAAGTTCGTTATATGGCCAATTCTGGTTCCAGGTAGTTGATAACAAGGGTAACACATCTTTCCCGTTATCAAAACCAGAAAAATCCTTTTCCAGAATATTCTGCCATAAATCAATCGTTTCACTATTATCAATATCTTGAGTAATTACATAATCAATTTGCCGATGATAATTCTCCATCCAATCTCTTACAGCAGGATGAGTGATGTTTTCTGTTATATCCGACTTTAAAGAATATCCGAGAATCGGAATTGTAGCGTCATCTGCAGATACAATTACAAATCCATGCGATTTAAATGTGAAAATATAAAAACTGGGATGATTGTTATACTCTTTTGTAAACATTTCTTTGATATCAAAGTGATTTATCTCTTTGGGCGACCAATATTCATACCAATTCAAAGCAATTTCTTTAGCTGTATCAACATCTACAAAATTCCCATAAAGATTAATGGCAACAAACATAAATAAGATAAATACTACGGTTAATATCTTTTTCCCTGACACCTGTCCGCCGCTTTGCTTTGGCAGGCAGGAATCATAATTTTTACTTGGTTTTAACATCTTTCCGCCTCCAAATTTTTTAGAATACTCAAAAAAAAACTTAGTGATGCGATGTCAATCTTTTTATTTTTCACCAAATTATGTGATTAATTATTGCATCTTAATAAGCCAGTTCTAATCACTATTCTGTCTCGAAACCAGCGAATTGTTAATGATGAATTAGTCAGATTGGGCAAACATTATCTTTCTGTATTCAACTCTTACATTAGGAAAAATAATCAAAATCTATAACCTTTTTATCATTTATAGTGATTTTCTCTCATTTAATTTTTTTGTGTTAGTGAAAAACTTGACACTGAAAATATTTAAATAAGGAGTGTGTTTTATTAATAAGGAGATTCAGAGTGAAAAAAGTAAGAACATTTGCAGCTAAATTAGCGCATGCTACTAAAGGAAAAACCAAAATAATTTGCCCTGTCTGTCATTCTGAAATAAAAACTATACAATTAATTCATAGTAGACAAAGTAACGGCAAATGGGCACCTAAGAGAGAATTTGCCAAAATCTGTAAATGTAATGAAGAGGAAATCTTAGCCTAAAATAATTTATTAACAATTCTACTTATAAATATTTATTATCCTCTTGTCTATTATTGATAAGAG
>Ga0315549_1004815_pt1 | contig 11225 bp, 14 predicted proteins | sample SalMarSW160200MG_FD_203101 | JGI IMG/M metagenome (GOLD analysis project Ga0315549, IMG submission 203101) | Salt marsh sediment microbial communities from the Plum Island Ecosystem LTER, Massachusetts, United States - Salt Marsh Sediment SW1601-200 ... | reverse complement strand
TAAAGGTGCGCCACGACACCGACGATCTGTATCGGGTTTTTGAAATTCTACAGAAGAATGATGTACATATCGTCAGTATGATTCAGGGCGAAAGGGATGAGGCGTATTGTCAAATAATCCTGCGCACGCAGGGGATCGCGGATAAAGAGGGACTGCGCACCGAGCTCGAGGCGGCGTTGCACAAAGAGGAATGAAAGAAGTCTCCCTCATTACTCACCGCAGGACTGAGTTTCTCGATATCACCAGCCTTGTCCAGGACGCGCTTGCTCGGACGTGCGCAGGGGAGGGGATCTGTTTTATCTACTGTCCTCACACCACCGCGGGTCTGATGATTAACGAGCGGGCCGATCCGGCGGTGGTGCACGACATCGGCTCGTTCCTGGAGGAGTGTGTCTTGGAGGACCATCCCTTGACCCATGCGGAAGGCAATTCCCCTGCTCATGTCAAAGCTGCCCTGATCGGAGGGTCTGTGCAGGTCGCCTTCGAAGAAAAGGGAAACTCCTTTCGGGGAGGTGGCAGGGAATCTTCCTCGCCGAGTTTGACGGCCCGCGAAAGCGGAAGATCTGGCTTACGATCGCATCTTGACAGTGCTGGGCCCCTCCGTTAAAATGAACCACTGATTGGGTCAGATGCCAGCGTAGCTCAATTGGCAGAGCAACTGATTTGTAATCAGTAGGTTGCCAGTTCAACTGCCAAGTAGCCTGCCAATCTTCCTTTGTGCGATTCTTCCCCTGTCAAAGACCGTCTAACTAGCTTGTTTTGTGTTGGTACATGATACAACTTCTGTCTGTCCGGTAACAATAGTCCATCTTCAAACGTTCACGCGACCTCCCCTTTACGGTGATGTCACGGTAGACAGAGCATGGGGCGGGTGGACTAGGAGGAGAAGCGGCGTTCCTTCCTACATGGGTTGAGGAACTGATCCAGCTCGTCCTTGCAGCACCGAAACCTCGCCGGCGTTGGTGGCCGTTTATAAGAAAGCATAGATCTTAGCTCATTATAAGGAGGACCTTATGGCGATTTGGTTGGTGTATCTACTGATCGCACTAGGACTAGTTGGGGCCATCTTCCTGGCGCTACTCTTGGGTGGCCTATAAGCGATTACGAAAAGGGTGTTAGGTATCCCGTGAGCTGCTTTTTGGCAAAGTTTCCATGTTGTTCCCAATTTTCATATAGGCTGGTTTAGGGTTGACTCCCCATGCGATGTCCCCCTACAATGCCATGTCACTAGCGTTGTCGTAGTGAGCTTGGTCAGAAAAGGAGGACGCCGATCATGAGAATCGCTTCTCAGTACCTACTTGCTACGGGGAAGTATCGAGCCTGTATTATTCTCCTCCTGATCATCGTCGTCGATGGTGGCCGTTCAACCGAGGGAGCTTATGAGCAAGTGTGGATGGCGCTCGCACTGGGATAAAGACTATTGTTGCAGGGTTGTAGCTGAGGCAGGCTCGAAGTTTTGCATCTTCCACGAACCAGGTGAAAAGGATATTGAACGCTTCAAGCAGGCATTCTATTCCCAGATCCGTGAAGAGGGACCGGCGGACGAGCGCAATCCCCAGTATGATTTCAGGGGGTATGTCTTCCCCACGGGGTTGACGGTTCAAGGCGAGGAAGCCGAACTTATTCTCCCCAGGGAAATAAGCGGGGCCCTCATCATGGCAGAGTCAACGATCGGGGGGCGAGCTGACTTCTGGCGCGCCAAGGTCGAGGGGTCCGCTGTCTTCGCGGATGCCAAGATCGAGGGGTCCGCTGTCTTCGCGGATGCCACGATCGAGGGGAGTGCAGATTTCGTGGACGCCACGATCGCGGGGAACGCTGATTTCATGGGCGTCACGATCAAGTCGGACACTGCCTTCAGAGCCGCCACGATCGGGGGGGTCGCTGTCTTCATTGGCGCCCGGATCGAGGGGAACGCTGGCTTCCGGTACGCCAAGATCGAGGGAGGCGCTGACTTCCGGGATGCCAAGATTGAGAGGAACGCTGGCTTCCGGGATGCGAAGATCCAGGGGAACGTAGACTTCACGGTCGCCACGATCGAGGGGAACGCTGACTTCCAGTATGCCACGATCAAGGGGAACGCTAGCTTCGGAGGCACCACGATCAAGGGGAACGCTGACTTCCGGGAAGCCACAATCAAGGGGGACGCTAGCTTCGGAGGCGCCACGATTGAGGGGGACGCAGACTTCACGGTCGCCACGATCGAGGGGAACGCTGGCTTCCGGTACGCCACGATCGGGGGGGTCGCTAACTTCCTCGACGCCACAGTCAAGAGGAACGCTGACTTCATGGGCGCCACAATCATGTGGGACGCTGGCTTCGCGGGCGCTACGATCGAGGGGGTTGCTGACTTCCGGGACGCCAAGATCGAGGGGGACACTGTCTTCCTCGCCACCGTAATCAGGAGGGGCGCTGACTACCGGGATGCCGAGATCGGGGGGGGACGCTGACTTCCGGAATGCCACGATCACGGGGAGCGCTGACTTCCGGGATGCCAAGATCCAGGGGAGCGCTGACTTCCAAGATGCCACGATCCAGGGGGACGCTGACTTCGCGGGGGCAACGATCGGTAGAAATGCTAATTTTGATTTCAATCGCCTGAGCGGTGAATTTAGGTTGACTAACGCGTCAATCGGGCGGCTAGTACGCTTTGACAACCCCGTGTTCCACGAAAGAATCAGTTTTGACCACTGCGTGGCAAGTGGCCTTGACCTAGGAGAGGGCAAACCAAGCTTGCGCGGTTGGGGACAGCAACGAAGTGGAGTAACACTTACGGATGTATCAACAGGATACTCTTTTTGGCGATTTGCTCGGCTGACATTCGAGAAGGACGGACGGAAACACGAGGCCGACGCCGCTCACTACTTCGAGCGCTTGTGGAGGTGGAAGGCACTTAGGAGCGTTTCTTTGGAGGAAGAGGCACCAAAAGTTGGAAATCGAAGGTGGGAAAAGAGAGTCTTAACCGTGCTGGACCTCCTAGGTATTGCGTCAATACTGAGATTTGTTCATATTGAACTTGCGGAGTTGAATCTGTCACGGGTTCGACAAACCTCTCTGAGAGCTATCTATACGATTATGTGGCTGTTTGATTGTGTCTTGCTAAGATGGCCCACGCAGTATGGAGCAAGCCTATCTCGCATTTTCGTCACCTGGGGAGTTCTGATAGGTGGATTTGCTGCCGTTTACCACCTAGTTGGCGTGAGGATTTTTGATCATCCCTCTTCTACGGGTTTAGCATGGCCACTTAGTTTTGGCCGGGCTTTGTATTTCAGCATCATCACGTTCACAACGCTCGGCTATGGAGACATCAAACCTTCGCCCGGTTGGGGAAGCGCCTTGACAGCAACAGAGGCAATTCTTGGAGGCATCATGATGGCGCTTACAGTCCTCGTGATCGGGCGGAAGTTCATGCGGTAACCAGTGGCTACAATGGCCAGTACTAGTGGGTTACCATGGTTACCAGGTCGGTACCGAACTTCCCTCTAAGCCTGTGTCTTACGGGTTTGCGTGACAAGTCGTGCGACAGTAGAGTAGGGGATACTGAAAAAGACAAGGGGGTGTGTTCAATGGCGAGAAAGGAGATCCTGGATAAGCTTTCCATCTACGTTCCACAGCCAAGATGGCACAGAAGCCTGTCGAGCGCTTGATGAAGCTGGCGGACAAGAAGGACTGCTCGAGCAACTACCTAGCGGTCGAGGCGATTCTGGAGTATCTGGAGAAGGAGGGAGCGTGACTAACCGGAGTAGGTGTGTGATGTGACTACGGAGCGTTGTTGTTGCACTGATCGCTTGACTACGTATAGCTTTCAATGGCATTGGGTAAGCCAACTACGTGGTGGTTGCAGACCGTGAGGACGCGCCCCTTGGCAGGGGGCTACTTCCTCTGTAAACTGAGATCAGCTTCATGAGGTGAGAAATGCCCCAAGGCAAAGTTGAGCTTTTCCCGCTACCGGAGCGAACACCCTATGCTGATGAAGCCTCATTCCGATCAGGTTTAGTCCGCAGTGGACTGCTTGAGCAGATTCTTGATCAAAACAACCTCTACGCGGTTGTCTCTCTTATGGGTTTCCAAGATCCAAATCGGCTCCGGGAACTTCTCCGAAAGAACAGATTTACAATTGTGGAGGAGCTGGGATCAGTTTGGGAGATTCAGCGCGAACCGGATAACCGGGATACGAGCGAACTCGCAGCGTATGTCGCGTGTGACTGGTCAGAAGGTATTGCTGTCTACTACACAAATTACCCGAAGACTGCTGAGATCGATAAGCACTTGCTTCCGTACATCTCAAGGACGTCAACGGATATGGACCTGTTTGTCATGTACCCCGCGTTGATACAGCGGATCTTGGACGGCCTATTTAAGGAGTTCCCTTCTGGACATCTGATCGAATTTACAGCTCATAGTACTCGAAGCACGGATGCCGGTACTGTCCATAGGAGTGGATATAGCCGGACTGTCAGGTATTGGGGAGACGACGGGAAAACCACATATCCAGAGCTTAATAGCCTCTATGGCGTTGCCATCACAAGCGCGTTGGTTGAGCTTCCTGAGTCGTCCACGAAGTTTAGACTACATCAGAAGGGAACTGTTGGCTTGATCCGCGGGAACCCCACGCTACTCTCCCAGATTCTCGATCAGTATTTGCTTCCAGAAGCACGACGACAACGCGCGGCAGTTGTCCGCGCACGGAGGCTATTGATGGAAACAGGGACCTCGCGAAAGACCGTCAGAATCCCGGTTGTATTTCCTATGAGAATCCAATTGGCCAGCCCTCTACCGTACTACGAGACGAATCGTGATCTACCTGAACTGCTAGCGAAACACAGGTTCCCAGTCATTTCTTTCTATGCTGAAGAGGGCAGTCTCTTTCTCAACGCTAGCCTTGTGGACAAGGATAGCAAGTCGTATTTCGAGATAAGAGCAAACCAGAGGCAAATCAGACTACTTCCAGGTAGCAGAACACGCCTTTCCACCCTGCTGCGCTTCTATGATTTCGTGCTGGAAGAGATCGACCCTTACGCTACGCTGCAGATATGACAGAGCTGTCCCCCGAGACTCGATTCCAAGTCCTGCTTCGCGAAAACCCGCAAGCGGCGGAAGCCTACAAACAAGAACTCGAAGGCGAGATCAAGAGACGACTTGTTGCCATAAGAGAACAGTCGGATAGGGATAGAACGCACGATCTGATGCTGCTGGCTCTCGCGACCGTATTCATGCGTGGAGAGCAGGCTGCGATAACAACAGGCTATGTCCTTTTTACCTCCGAACCGCTTGTAGAGCTTACGAGAGACCCGGCAGAAGTGAACCCTCCCAAGTGTTTTGACATTCTCCTGGCAAACGAAGAGAAGAAATCTGTAATCGCGATCGAATGCCGAACAGCTCATGCTACGACAAGCCCGGGCTGCTATGAAGGAGATGTTGAGGCTGTATGGAGCAAGACGGACAGTCTGCTCAATCGGCGGGATTACCTCTCCGAGCAAGTCGGCTTCAACATCGATTGCGTTGAAACCGTCCTTTGTGTAGAAAACCATCAGTGGGTACACGCAGCCGGATCAATCGATCGCAAGGAGAGAGCAGAGGAAGGAACAGCTAGGACCGCGGAAGCTGCGTACCGGATGAAGCTCTGGACATGGAATAAGTTCAAGAACATGCAGCTGCAACTGGCTGCCCAGATTCAGCGGGCAGATTCATTCTGGAATCGACACCGTAGTGAGCAGCTTTCAAGCTTGCTGACAGATGGAGTGGAACTCGGCGACAAAGAAGTCAATTCTCCTTGCTTTCTCAACAGTCCTTCTTGGCAGCAAGCTGCTTCGTTGGGCATCTACCTCGGGGAGAAGCTCCAAGAAAGCAGTGAGGATGAGCCGAGCGTTACTTCAGCGGGGAGTCTGGCATTCACACTGGAAGAGGTGAAGGAGTTCTTCTCAATCAACCTAATGCACTACGCGGCAGATACTCTGGCACCGCCTATAGCTCAGTCGATACTCAGCCGACTACAGGATCTCAACCTCATAAGGCAGCTTGAGGACCTAAGTTACACTCTGAACATTTCCGAGCGAAGTCCTGACTCCATTAGCGCTAAGTTTCGGGAAGTCTTCACAGAGGAAAGTGCGAGGCAGAGGGCTGAGGAACGAGCCAAAAGAATCCTCGTAAGCCGGTACGCTGAGAAAAAGCCGATGCTCTTTCGGGATACATAGAATAGATCTTGGACCTCCTCAACAAATGCCAAGCTCAATAGCGAAGACGAGTACCTCCTTTTCATACCCCTGCTACCGCCTTCGCTTGGCGAAAGGATTTAAGGGCGTCCTCAAGCTCAGGATCAACGATATGCGTATAGATCTCCGTTGTTGCGAGGTATGCGTGGCCTAGAGCTTTCTGAACAAGGACAATCTTGCTTGTTTCCCGGTAAAGGTCCGTGGCGAACGTGTGTCTCAGAGTGTGGGGAGTTATCCGCTTCTCTATCCCGGCCTTCCTTGCGTACCGCTTCACCATCCTCTGAACGTACCGATGACCCAGGGGCCGTCCTTGCAGGGTGGTAAAGACGTGTTTGCAGTCGCCACATACCGCCGCTTGCCGTTCTCTGAGGTGTCTCAGGCGGTCAATATCGGGTTCGCCTAGCCATAGGCTACGGTCCTTGTGGCCCTTGCCTTGACGCACCATCAGCTTGCCCGTCGTTAGGTCAACGTCGCGCCACTTGAGGGCCGTCACCTCCGCCAACCGCAGGCCGGTGTTGAGCATCAAGCGGAGCATCGCCCGGTTACGTTCGCCGGTGGAATAACGGGGGTTCGGCTGGCTCAGTGAACGGGACCTAAAGCCAGGGTTTGACGCCTTTTCTCTCACGTCGTATTATACAATATGACACACCCACAGTAATAAGGGGGTGACGGATGACTAAGAAGGTAATCTCCGACAAGCTGTCCATCTACATTCCACAATCGAAGATGGGTCAGAAACCTGTTCAGCGATTGATGAAGTTGGCAGATAAGAAGGAGCGCTCCATCAATTACCTAGTTGTCGAGGCGATTCTGGAGTATCTGAAAAGGGAGGAGAAGAAATGAGACGGATGATCATGGCAGTCCTCTTGGTGATCACGGTGACGTTGTCAGTAGGGGCAAGCTCGTGTGAAGAGCTTGAACAGGAGATCGCTCAGTGTGCGGACATAGTCGGGGAGCTTGAACGGCTTGAGTGTTATGACCAGCTTGCACGGTCTCTGGGGCTCGTCTCGGTACAAACAGAATTGCCACCGTCGGAAGATGTTGGCGCTTGGAGCGTAAGTATCAAGACAAACCCGCTAGATGATAGCAGGACGGTAACCCTTATTCTGCTTGCTGAAAGCGGGACAAGCAGATGGGGAACCCCAATTGGTCTCATACTTCGATGCGACAGCAATCAAACGGATGTGTATATAGCTTGGTCAGACTATCTTGGGAGTGAGGCCCGTGTAACTTGGCGAGTTGGGGATGAAGATGCAAGGGCGGCCCAATGGTCTCTCTCCACTAACAAAGAAGCAACGTTCTATCCGTATGATGAGATCTCCTTCATCCAGCAGCTTCTGACCACTACCCGGTTTGTGGCGCAGGTGACCCCCTACAACGAGAGCCCTATCACCGCAGTATTCGACCTAACAGGGCTGGCGAATGCAATACGCCCGTTGCAGGAGGCATGTGGGTGGGAGTAACAGGACGTTGTTGCTTTGTGGTGCCTGCGGGTATCGAGTAGTTCACGACAAACCCGGATGATACGAAAGGAGAGCAGGAATGAACAAGACGTTGGTAGCAGCGATATTGGTGCTGGTTGTTGGTGTAGGAACGTTCGGGCAAGGAGATCCATTCCAGGGATTGAATGGCCCTGTGGCCAAGGTGGAGAAGTGGAGCTATAAAACGGAAGAGAAGTTCGGTGATATTGTGGAAGTATGGGACGCTCATACCGTTAACATGTACGATGTCGATCAGAACAGCATCGAGTCGATTCACTACACGAAGACAGGGAGCATTAACGAACGTTACGTTCGGACGTTCGATGGCAGCGGCCGAATGGTTCAAATCGACGAGTACAACTGGCTTAGTAACCTTGAAAGCAAGACCGTCGTAACCTATGAAGGGAACGTCCAAATAAGTCGTGACTACGATGGAGCCGGCGATCTTGAAAGTGCATATGATACTGAACTCGATGCAAATGGGAATATCATCCGGATGACCATATATGATGTGGATTCTGGGGATGTTTCATCAGTAGTAGAAAACACGTATACGAGCGATGGGGAGCCACTCTCAGCGCGAATGTACGATGACAAGGGCGAGCTATTTGGCTCATTCGACTATCGTTATGACGTAGAGGGAATGGACTATATAAATACGCTTGTGGCTTATTTGCTTGGCAGCGTGTTCATGAGATATGAGAGAGGGACCGTCCTCGTGGAGATTGACGAGTATGGCAACTGGACGGAGGAACGTTCATACGAGCACAAGGAGCGCTTTGGAAAAGTAGAGTGGGTTCTTACCAACATCTACCGGCGCGAGATCACGTACCGATAGCCCAGGCCGATGCTGAGGAGCTAGCTAGCTTGTTGGGATAGGTGGAGGTTGACGTTCTGCAACATCAGCCGTCTATTGTTGCAACAAAAGGAGCTTCTTGCGGTGTATCACCGAGTACTGAATGCCGTTTGGGCATACTACTGTGACCATTGCAGACGGTATAAAGTCGTCCGCGATCTGCGGGTTCCCCACTAGAGAGGAGCACTCAGGAGTCGAAAGGAACAGGTGTTCCCTTCTCTAAATACTTTGTGCTGTCGCTGAAACGCAGGACTTATCGAGCATGTCCCATGTGCAAAGCGTCTCTTCTGTATCTGGATGAGCAAATGCGCGAGTTCAATAACAGGAAGAACGAGAACCTCTCCGAAATGGCAATTGACAATGGCAGGTAAAGGCATGTTCAGAACGCGATGGTGACTGCATCATGAACCCGCAACTTGCGCACGGCGATCCCGCCAACAAAGGCAGCGAGGTCGAGTGGATCACAACATTCGCGCTCAAGTTTCGCCACACCCGGCGGAAATCTCAAGACTTCTCTTGATACTGAGACATTCGATGGTGCAACAGTAGATCAAGCGCGTAAAGGGATCTCATCCAGCGCAGAGACTAGGTTCACTGAGTCCCAGCATTCCCGCTGTAATTCGGCACCGTTAGGCGGAAAGCAGACATGGATAATCCGCTTGCCCTTTGACTGAATGAAGCGTACTGCTGGGATGAAGTCACCATCAGATGAAACAAGGAGCGCTGCATCATACGCATCTTCCCAGGCGAGTCTGATCATATCGGTGACTAGTCCGGTATCCACACCTTTTTCTCCTGTACGGCGGATAACTTCCCCACAATGTGGGCATATTGAGATCTGTTGGTGACATGCCTGGCATATAGGCGGACTTTTCGGCTTTCTTTTCTTGATGACGGTCTGAATTCCAGGTGCGCGTGCCACGATCTCGTTGACCCACTTCAGTAGCTTCTTATCCTCGGGGTTCCATGGGTTATAGGAGATATAGACGTGCCCACCAATGTACTTGCTATCTCGTTCTCCGCTTCGCAGTAGGACATCGGCAGCCTTACTGGCTAGCCAAGTTGGCAATGCAAGCCAATCAACCTTTGGTTTGCTGTGCGCGCACTCGTTTAGTGTGAGTTGGAAGTTCCAGAAGTCCATGAAGAGACGAATACGATTTGTAAATACGTCCTCTTCGTCACTCATGCCTGCCCCCCTAAATTCAGGGGGGCGGTTATTAGCGCCCCCCTGGGACCATTCTTCCGAGCAGCTTCAACCTGACGGCATAAAGGCATACTGCTCGGGGGCTATAATTATGAAAATTATACTACTCTGTATACACGCTAGTCAAGGGGCTGTGTCAATCCAAAGGTGGACATCTGCCAGCTTCCTCGCTTCTGCAATCGCCATTGCACAAGCGGAAGCTCTTAGTGTATTGCTAGAGCGATCATGCTCGATTCACGAGCGCTCAGCGTCTCTCCCGAACGTAGCAGTGACCGTTGATCTGCTTGAATGCCTAGTAATTGCTGCTACCCCTACGTTATTTTACAAAGGAAGCAATCGATCCACCGGGCTCGCCTTCGCGTGAGCTTCCCTTAGTCCGACACCCGCCAAATTGACATAGATCATCGTTGTCTTGATGTCGGAGTGACCAAGGATGCGTTGAAGTGAGAAGGGATCACCTCCGTTCTGTATGTAGTGAGTTGCGAAGGTGTGACGGAGGATGTGGGGTGTCACGCGAACTCCGTTAAGCCCCGCCTTCTTTGCTATACGCTCAATGATCCGCTCCACGTTTCGGAGGTCGTGGCGATGACCGTTACTAGTGATGAAGAAAGCCGGATCTGGGCAGGAGACACCACGAACATCTATCCACCTGCATAGTGCTCGGAAGAGACTCCTACCGATGAAGACGTAGCGCTCTTTGCTGCCCTTTCCGTTTCGTACCCGGATTGTCCAATTCTGCAGGTTGACGTCTTCGAGGTTGATCAGCTCGCTTAGTCGAATCCCGGTGTCCAGAAAGGTGAGTAGCATCGCGTAGTTTCGTGTACCGACCCAAGTAGAGCGGTTGCAAGCCTTGAGAAGTCGCTTTATTTGCTCCCCGGCGAGCACCTGAGGATACGTCTGGGGAACCTTTGGGGTATCAACGTTTCGCATAGGATTCCTTTCGACAATTCCCTCCCGTGCAAGGAAGTTGAAGAAAACGCGAACCGAGCGCATGTGGATAGCAATTGAACTGCGTGAGAGACCCTTTTCCAGTTGCTCAGCTACGAATCCCCTGAGGTGGTTTGGTGTAATGGCTTCACTGTCTGTGCCATCGCGGTGGAGATAGTCGGTGAGTTTCTCCAAGCTGCTTTCGTAGGTCTGAAGGGTTCTATTAGCTAATCCCTTGCTCTTGCAGTAGAGTGTGAAGACCTGTACCATCTCATCGAATCTGGCCTTTGACATGACCGTCTAACTTCCCTTTTCGGGTGCAGTTCGACGGTCTTGGTGGCAGGGGATCTTCCTTGCCGAGTTTGACGGCCCGCGAAAGAGGAGGATCTGGCTTGCGATCGCATCTTGACAGTGCTGGGCCCCTCCGTTAAAATGAACCACTGATTGGGTCAGATGCCAGCGTAGCTCAATTGGCAGAGCAACTGATTTGTAATCAGTAGGTTGCCAGTTCAACTCTGGCCGCTGGCTCTGGTGTTGTGTTTTGGAGG
>Ga0315549_1004813_pt1 | contig 11229 bp, 7 predicted proteins | sample SalMarSW160200MG_FD_203101 | JGI IMG/M metagenome (GOLD analysis project Ga0315549, IMG submission 203101) | Salt marsh sediment microbial communities from the Plum Island Ecosystem LTER, Massachusetts, United States - Salt Marsh Sediment SW1601-200 ... | reverse complement strand
CGGCCTCTTTCCCATACCGGTAGCAGACCTTGCCTTCCTGTTCATCGGGGGAGAGGCGTTCCAGAGAAAGCAGCGGACGGATCATATATTTGCCCACTCTCTCAGCCTCTTCTCTGGTCTTGGCCCTGACCTTGCTGTGGACGTTGAAACCTGTGTGGCGCCACCCTATGATCTTCTCCACCAGTGCCTCTGAGATGAGCTCCTCCCTGAGGAGAAGAGCGAAGACCTCCCGGGCAAACATCTGGGCCAGGAGGCTGTCCTGGAAAGAAGCGAGATGATGAAACGTCCCCTCTCTATCTTCACCCCCCTCGGTCACCAGAAAATGGAGGTGCGGGTGAAGATTTATCTTCTGTCCGAAGGTCTGGACGGCGGCCCGGCAGAGTTCCCCCAGAAGCCGACGCTTGTAGCGGAAGAAGATGCGCAGTATCTTAGGCACGGTGAAAACAACCTGGCGGTGGGGAACATCCAGGAGAAGCTTCTCCCTCATCCACTCACCCCATTCCTCCCACCTTTTCGAATGGCACGATGGGCAAAATCCACGAGTGCGACAGGAAAAGTAAAGGAGCCGCTCCTCACCACAGTCCGGACACCTGATGCGAGCAAAGCCGCAGTCGAGGTAGCGCTCGACCACATCCTTGATGATGGGTCGGAGGAAGCCGTACTCTTTCTCGAAACGTGACTCATATTCGGCCAGGAACTGGTCAAAGTAATGGAAGAGTGCCCGGTAGAGCACGGTGCATTCGGGATGTCGGGGACGGTAAACTCCTGCCACAGCAGGGACTCATGAATCAAGAAACGGGCCAATCCCCTCTGAAAAAGCCTAATTGCTGAAATGACAGAAGTTAGCGTAAGCGTTCCAGCGGACTAGGAGCCCAAGGTGTCAACTTCCGTTGACCCTCAGAATAGAGAAAAGCGCCAAAAGTTAGCACTCTATTTATGTTACTGCTTAGAGTAGAAATGCACCAATGGCTTCGGAAAATTGTCCCGTACCCAACAACAAACTACAAACGGTCAATGGGGGCAAAAGCGCTACGGCCACCATGACACCGATAATTGCAGAAGATGCTCCAGTCGTAAATGCGAGCACCCCTGCACAGCCAGAGGCAAGGGCCAGAATAATGTCGGAAAGATTCGCCCGAGTTCTCATTGGTCTATCAGAAAGTCTGATTTCGCAAGTGTTAAGATTCTCTTCTCTTCTTCTTTAATATCCTGCACTGAATCATTTCCTAATCTGCATTCACTTTGCGGAAAGATTAAATGATAAAGTAAGTGCATGATCTGGGAATTTGACGCTGTACCAGCAATTACAATGAGGCAGTCATCTATACAAGAAGCTGAAAAGTTTTGAACTCTCGCTTCAGAGAACCAGGGGCTCAGGACGCGCATACGTTTGAAACACAGCAAAAAATTCAATTTTATCGCGCTTGCGATGCATGCTCGACCGTCAAAGGAATCGGATTTTCCTGTTTGTATATCTTCAGCTCTTGAATATCGGCCGGGAGGGTGAACCCTTCATTTATTAAAATCTCTTTCGTTTGAGTGATGGCAGTCGTTTTCAAATCCAAAGCCGATCCTTTGAATTCGAATAGATTCACCCAATAATAGACTCTCAGGTTAACAGTGCTTTTGGCGAGTTCTTCAACCGCGACAACAGGAGCAGGATCCTTCAACAATCCATCCAACTCGTTTATTTTGTCGAGAATGAGCGTTCTCGCTTTATCCGCATCATCTTCTTGGTCAATCCCCACGACAAAATCGAATCTCAATAATCCATCCCTTGTGTAGTTGAGAAGCGGATTCTTCAATATCATCGCATTCGGAATGTAAATATCTTTCCCGTCAAAAGACCGGATATGCGTGTTCCGCAAATCCAGTGTTTTAACCACGCCTTTGATGGTATCGGATTCAACCGTATCCCCGACATCGAATGGCCGGTTGAACGCCAAAAGAACTCCGGCAAGAAAATTCTCTCCGATATCACGAAAAGCAAAACCGAGCACGACTCCGGTTATCCCGGCACTGGTGAGCAAACCCCGGGCGATGCCACCCAGTCCGACGAAATGCATAGCGAGGGCAAGGCCGACCAAAATGATGCCCCATTGAAAAACCTTTGCAATGAATTTTGCCAATAAAGGATCGTCCGTCCTTTTGCTCATTCTTTTTTGCGCGATTCTCTTGACTCTTCTGCCGATGTAGATCGCGATCAACAAAACGATGATGGCAAAAACGATCTTCGGCAAAAAAAACCAAAAGTCTTCCAGATATTTCTCGAGGACAGGTATCAATCTCTCTTTCATGTCATTCCTCCTTTCGAACTCACGATTGTATTCCAAATATTATTTTGGGTTTAATTAAAATATTTGTCCGCAGAAGGGCCATAACTCTCAGTCATTTTGGGACAAAAAAATAAGCAGAACGAGCAGAAACAGGAGGCTGGTCCAAAGAATGATGGCAGTGCGCGTGGCTTTTTAGGCACGATTGGCCTCCCACCAGGTAAGTGGACGAACACCTTGGAAAAGAAATGTGATGACGCCGGCAAGGTTCACACAGATGAAATTCACGAGAAATAATTGCAAGGAACCAATGGCCAGTTCCCACTGGCCGGCGCCTACGAGCATGCCCATCGTGACAAGAGGGGGAAGAAGAGCGACCGCCACCATCACTCCGATCAAGGCGGAAACCAATCCCGAGGACAATGATAAAACGGCAGCGCTTCCTGCTGACAAGGCAAGGGCGATATCTCCAAAATTGACTTCCGTTCTGGTAAAAATCTCAGGAATCTGGGGATTAACTTCAAGTAAGATACCGATCAACGCCGAAAAAACAAAAGCCCACAAGCTTCCCACAAAAATCGTTTTGAGAGCTCTTCGGGATAAGTCTCCATCGCTGAGAGTCGTCCCCAGGGATAAAGCCACGTTGGGTCCCAATGCCGGGGCGATGACCATCGCTCCGATGATGAACACGACATTGTTCCGGAGTATGCCTACCGCTGCCACCACTGAAGCGAGAACGATCAACACGATAAAAATCCAGGAGAGTTTTGTCATCTTCTCGACATCGGAGTACAGCTCTTCCCGTGATATCCTTGTTCCAATTTTCCCGCTTTTATCGACCTTCGTTTCGCCCGATTTTTTGGGAGTTTTTTCTTCCTTTATCCGTATCCGTCCCTGTGTGATCTCCTCATCCCACATATCGATAGGATTCTGTTCCCGAATCAAGCCCTCTGCAACATTGAGGTATCCTGGGGAAAGCACGATTTCGATCAGCCGGAGAGACATGTCATTCTCCTTGTCTGGATTTGTATAGGTAAACTATGATGCGGCATCTTCCTTCAATATTTTCTTCAAAACATCAAGAGGGCCATACACCACGAGCCTGTCGCCTATAAGGATTTTTTCAGCAGCTTTGGGTATAGGAATCCAAGTCTTCTCCCTTTCTATGCCTAAAACCACGGCTCCCTTTTCGCGCAAATGAGACTTTGTCAAAGTTTTGCCGTTTAGTGAAGAGTGTGGCCCGACAATTTTTTTTACAAGCCCGTACCCCTCCAGAAAATGGAGGAGATCTTCTGTCGTGGCTTCCTCAAAAACCGGAGACTTGATGAGTTTGTTTTCTATGAACCTTTCCCACCTTCTCGTGAATTTTTTATATGTCGCGACTTTGTAGATAAGGAATACCCCGACAATCAAAATGACGACATTGACGGGGAGTTGATATCCTCTGCTCGTGGCCATCGAGCTCGTGGCCGTGACGATGACCGTCGCGATTCCTGCATTTCCTGTTATCATCAGCCAACGGATGATCTGACGCCTACGGGGATGATTGACGATCGATTCGGATTCTTTTGTGGTGAAACCTGTACCGGAAAACGCAGACAAAGCCTGAAATCTTGCCTTATTCTTTTCCAATCCGGTCATCATCAGAGCCACAGAGGCAGCCCTCACGATCAAAAAAGAAAACAGGATCGCCAGCAAAGTTGGCAGAAGAAAATATATCCCGATCATTTTATTTGCCTCCTTTAATGTCGTTCCTTCAATGACACCGAATTATCAAAATGTATTGTATCGAAAACTAGAAGACTTGACCAATGCTAAAGAAGATTTGAGACAGGGTTTCCCCAAGACGACGATCGAGCTTGAATCCCCAATCCAACCGGATCAAAACAAAAGGGGTCTGGAGACGAAGCCCGAAACCAGCTGTTTTTCTGATGTCAGATAAGTCAAAATCAGTGATTTTCGGATACACATTTCCCAAATCCAAAAAGACAACGCCACCGAATTTCTTGAAAATCGGGAATCTCAACTCTTGGTTCAGAATGAACACGGCATCTCCGCCGAATGGCAAATCCGTTATGGGGTCCCTGGGCCCGAGTTCATCTTTCTTGAATCCACGAATTGTGGTCCCTCCCCCTGCAAAAAATCTTTCACTGGTCGGAAGATCCTCCGCATATCCTTTCCCCAATCCTATTCGGAAGGAAGAGGCATAGGTGAGAAAATCCGTCAATTTTGCATAGGAAATGAGTTGCCCGAAGTAGCGGATAAACCGTGTCTTCGATCCCAAGAAACCGGGGGCGTATCTGATGCTTTGTGACAGGAATATCCCTCGTGAGGCATTCAGGATATCATCACGGGTATCATGGGTGAATGCCAAATTGAATGTTCCTATACGATCAGTCTTTTCCAAATCTTGTTTTCCTGTTTGGTCGGGAACGAACGTGTCGATTTTCTCGAAGGAATAGTTGTAAGAGATCAAATTGGATTCGCTAATTTTCAACTGCTGCTGGAGTGTAAAGCCTGTGCGGTCTATGGTAAACGCTGGCTTAATTGTTTTGTTGAAAAACAGATAGAATTCTGTGTTTATCTTTTTAGCGAAAATATAGGGGCTACGGAAGAAAGCCCTTGCATCCCGTCCGTCGCGATTCAGGCGAAAACTCGATCCCAAAAGAAGTGCGTTTCCGAGGAAATTTCGGTCGATCAAATTGGCAAGAACTCCAAAGGAGGAATCCGTGTCATATTGCAGACCATATCTCAAACGATAGGGCTTGAACTCCTTCACGTCTATGAGGACACGGCAGGGTTTCACAGAGTCCGTTTGATTCTTTCCGGCATCAAAAGAAACCGATCCTTCGTGAGCCATAGGAAGAACATCGATATTGACCCTTTCGAAAACACCCAGATCATATAATCGCTTCCGGCTCTCATTGATCGACCAAAAATTGACCTCATCTCCTTTTTTTAACTTCAGCTCACGCCGAATGACTCGCTCCTTGGTCAATAGATTGCCCAAAATCTGAATTTCCTCGATAACCCATCCGAGATCCTCCTTGACTGCGATCATCAAATTAACGGTCCCTTTATCTGAATCGACCAGGACATCGGATCTCACACGCACATCATTGAAGCCTTTCTGCTGATACATTCCTTCAATTTTAGCTTCGACCTGGTTAAATCTCTCTGGGGATATAACGTCTGCGGGATGAATACCGATTTCTTCGAAAATTCGCTCCTCCTCAAAATAATGAGCCCCTTCAACGTCAATGGTTTCCACTCGAAACCGCACTCCTTCCTGTATGGAAAAGTCCAAAAAAACTTTCCTTTTATCGGGTTCGAAACGGATAGCTGGCAACTGCACTTTCGGGCGCAAAAATCCGCTGCGGCCGTAGAGTCCCTCGATATGTCTCTTGAAATCCATGGGTTTGTAAAAAGCCATGCTCACTAATCTGTTCTTTCGAAGATAGGCTGAGATATCCTTAGCGGCAATCAGCTTGTTACCTTCGTAATGGATAATAGGGTTGTGGAATCTGAGTCCTTTCGATATCTGGAACACGATGATTCTTTCCCCGTTCGCCCCTCGCTCTTCTTGGGACTGGACAGCCGCTTGATAATACCTTCTCTCCAATAGATGAATCCGAATTTTCTGTGCGATATCTTCCTTGGTCAGTTGTCCGAATGAACTCCCGATCCAGGAATCCAGGATGTCTCTCTTCAATTTTTTCGGGACAACAGCTCCCCTGTATTCGATGATAACTTTTGGCCCCGAGTCAATACGAACGATCAAGTCGAGTCGGCCATTCCTTGACTCTTTTTTGGAGGCTAGGGAGAAGCTCAAATAATCGTTTTTCCGGTAAATCCTACGGACTATCTCGAGAGCTTCTTGGAACCTCGTAAAGTTGAACCGCTTTCCACTTTTCCATTTCAATTTTTGATAAATCTCGCCTGCAGGCAGCCCAAGATCTCCGGCCAATTCCACATCGCCCATCAAGAGTTCTTTTTTTTCAAGTTTATCTTTTGGCAAATGGGAGGATGCTCTTTTCAATCCAAACAGAATCTCATGACGAAAGGCCAAGTTGTATTCATTATTGTCGCGTTTGATTCCCTGGATGTTGAAACTTTGGAGAGGATTATAGTTCGCCAACCACATCTGATTCCGGGCATCCTTCAGGTCTTGGGAAAAGACTAGCTCAAAGTTGCGTGAGAGGTTCTGTCCGACAGTGATCCGGGCTTCTGGATTTTCTTCGGCAGATACCAGGCCCGCATCGATCCTCACACTTTCCAATCCTAGCGCTCTGGCTGTGGCCTGCTCGATCTTTCCCGTGAGCGCACTGTTGATATAGGAGAGGGCCGTACTACCGGCCACACTGAGGATGGAAGCCGAGGCGCTTTCCAAAGTCCTTCCTGTGACAAGCAAAGACACGATATTCGGCTCGGAGAGCGGGGGATCAGAAACAAGACTTGCCGATAATTTTTCGGGTGTGCCCTGGAGGACCAACCGGATATCATATTCCTGGACTTGCGTCCGCGCGCTCAGATTCAGATCCGGTTCTATGCGGGTGGGATTGATAAAATCGACCGTACCTTGCTCGATGGCAAATGTGTTTTGGCTGAAATAGACTTCTCCCCCCTCGACAATATCTATCCGACCAGCCAAACTCGGATGATATGCCATACCGGTCAATTTAAGATCGGCCGACATTTGAGATTTCGAGATATTGTTGTCGATGACAAGATTCTCCGCTGTTAGGATGTTTATGTTGAAGCTCAAATCTTTCAAATAGGGATTCGGCTCTTGAAAAACGTCCCCTATAGGATCTCTTCTAATAAGCCGGAAGAGAGTCGAACCGACATTGAAATCATCTGTATACCTTGCATCCATGACCATTACATCCCCAGAGAGGAGATACTCCTTGTCTTGGGAAAACAATTTGAGTTCGCTGGAAACCAGAGATCGTAAACCTTTAGGGAAGTCGAACACGGAATTTTCCGTCTTCAGGTTTAGTTCGATATCATGGAAAGCCATCGCGGTAAATCCGGCTTTCCCGGTCAGCAAGATTTTTCCTCCATTCAGGTCCCCTTGTATCCCCTCAATTTCGATCCGATTTTGTGCAAATTTTATTTTTCCATTAAGCTGATCTAAAAAAATGCGGGGACTCATTCTCTGAATTCGTCCATCTCGAACATCCATAAAACCCTGAATCGATGGATTGGAATAGCTATCTCGGGCGTAGAGCTCGAAACGGGCTTTGCCAGAAAAAACGTCTTCTTTGTCAAACGCGCTTAGCCCGCTGAGATCGAACTCTCCTCCGAAGAAGATGTCGATCTCCCTGCTCCCGGTTATGCTGGCCTTCCCTTTCATATCAAGGTGATTTTCTCCATCTTTGAGAACAAGATTCTGAACCGATAGCACACCATTCTCCAGCTGAACGACAGTCAAATCGTTTTGTTTTAGCGGGATTCCCAAAACATTCAATTCGAAGGTCTCAAAATGAGCTTTGCCGGAAATTTTGTCGGGCTGGAGATGTTTCCCTTTTAATTCCAATTCGCCGCTAATCTTCCCGCTGAGCGATTGAGCCATCTCCCGAAAATACAGCGGTTCCAAGACAGCAGGGTCGAAGTCCTGAAAGTGGAACATAACATTTGCTTCTCTGTCGCCGCGAACGCGGAATAATTCGGGCAACGTCAGAGAAAGAGATTCCAAGGGAATATCCCCTTTCATCAAAACCTGGCTATTGGCAAGACGCAGAGAAAAGGAGTCGATTCGGATAACATTGTCCTTAATCATGATGCGAGATCGGATATCTTCCAAAACGATCGGGATGGGAGCGTACTGAAATTGAGTTCCGGAAATTTCCAATGTTGCAGAGATGTCGAGATCTTTGAGGGATCCCCGAAGCTCTGATTCGATTCGCAAGAAACCTGTGCTATCCACGTTTGGGAAAAATCCTCTCAACAGGGATAGATCCACATCTGCCCTGACCCATAGTCTTGATGCAGAAGATTCCATGGAGGTGAGGATTCCTTTGGCCTCGATTTCCGCTCCTGTGCCAGTCAGCACCAGATTTTCGATATGGAAAGCATCCTCTTTGTAAGAGACAAGAATCGGGCCTTTGTTTTGGATAAGGTGCTGTCCCGTTCGGAGTTGGATTTGCTCGATTTTTGCGTTTGTTTCTATTTTATTTCCCGGTTCCTCGAGATCCAGCTTCATGCTGATCTGGGATGTCAACAGGCCGGAAAAATCATGTTCTTCCAAGAGAAGAATCTTTTCCTTGAAGACATTGAGGCGCATCCGGTTGGTGTCCCATTCCAATTTCAGGAGGCGAGGATGGCCCAGAGAAATCGAACCGTCTACCGAGCTCGAAAATACAGGGGACTCAACATGGAAGGCCAACTCATCCCTTCCGGTTTGGATCTCGAATGCTAAATCACCCAAATCGCGAGTCCCTATGAAGGCCTGACGTAAACTCCCTTTCACCCGGATTTCCGGAGATCCCATTTTTCCTTCGACCGTGGCGCTGACTGCAACAGTCCCTGTCGCCACCATCGGAATGTCAAGAATCCTCAAAATCCTCTCGAGAGCGAGATCCTCCCCTTCCGCTTCAAAATGCATAGTTCGCCCAGAAGATGTTAGCGGATAAGCCCCGGTTATTCTAAATTCTCTTTTCCCATCTTGAACCCTCAAAGATTCGATACCGATAGACTGGCTGTCATAAAAAATATTCCCTTTTATCCCGATATTTTTTACTCTGAGGATCTCTAGATTGTCGCTCTTCACATCGAACGTTACAACCGGTTTCTCGAGATTCCCTCCCAGCAGCCCGGAAACTAAAATCGGACCATCAAGACCTAATCCTTGTATAATCCCCTCGTCCAGTCCTTTGGAAAAGGCCAGGATAACAGGGATGATCCTTGCAATGCTTCGAGCATCCAACTTGAAATTTCCCGACATTTCATCGGAATTCAGCAGAAACTCACTTTGCAACTGGGCTCCGAGAATCGTGATATCCTGGAATGTGGTGTGGAACCCGTTCGAATCGGATCGGGCGAGGATTTTTCCTGTTATTTCCGCCCTGCCATTGGAATCGTTTTTGCCACCATTTCCGCCGAGATGAATTTCGCATTCCCCGGTGATGTTTTCCAGGGAGAAGCCGTTCCAAGATACTCTCAAGGTTCCCGATGAAACGGATGACAGGGGATACGGACTGTCAAGGGCATCGCTAAAGGGCGCCACATCGAGACCCGTCCACTCTAAGTTCAGATGATTTCCCCTATCCCAGCCGAGAGGGTGCAGGCTGCCTTTCGCATGGACATGTCCTCTTACATGCCTTAGATCGAAAGAACGAATCTCCAACACCCTACCCTGCCAAGAGATTTCAGAATTCAGGAGAATATTTGCCCATTTTCCGTACGCCAGGTCCTCGCCTTTCAACTGAATGCGAGCGGACAAATCCTTCAAAGGACCGCTCAACTCAGATTGAAAGTCAAGAGTGCCTGAAAAAAAGGTCTCGAGGGATCCGATGGCAGTGCCGATGACATCCAGGTCCAAACGGCCTTTGCAGGTTCCCTCAAAAACCGGAGAGAATAAATCATTTGCTCTTCCAGAGAGCGTAAGATCACTCCCCGCCAGATTTATAAGGAATTCTTTGACATCAATTCCCGCCTTATCGATCACAGCCTGCAAAACACACTTCACAAGGGGAAAAGATTTATGTCCAAGATTTACCGAACCCGGGAGACGAGTTTCTAAATGAATAGAGTGTTTTCCTGCCCCCATCCAAACACCCCTCGCCCAAATTCCCGAAAACCGGATGTCTAGGTTCTGTCTTTCATCGAAAAAGTGCACGCGACCGTTCTCAATCATGGCCCGCTGGATGATGAACTCGGGCAGATTTGCCTGAGCCTGCGGGACTTCAGTCGAACGAGATTGAAAAGGCAGGTTGTTTTTCCCGTGCCGGTCGATGCATATATTGATTTCCGGATTGATAACATCCACATCTTGTATCCGGAGTTTCCGGTTGAGGAGAATGGATAAAGGAATTTTTATGCGTGCTGAATCCGCTTGCAGAATCGGGGGTAAATCCTCACTCCCCGGTTTTCCCAGCCGCACACCTTTCAAGAAAAACGTGAGATTCGACAGGTTGTAATCGAATGTTTCGACCGTGAGCTGAATTCCCTGGTTTTTTTCGAGGTTTCGCTGGATGGAAGACAGAATTTTCAACTTGACAAATGGCAGATGGAAAAAAGATAGGACCAGAGCAATCAAAATGATAAAACCACCGCCCATGATCAATAATCTTTTTGTTATTTTTCTTCTCATCAGAGAGATCTATTCCATTTCAGCACTAATTTCAGCTCCGATAAGATATACCAAGACGGTGTAATAAAGCCAAAGCATCAAAAGAATCAGCGATCCTATGGATCCATAGATAACAGAATAGAGATTGATGCGTACTATATAAACACCAAAAATATGCTTGAGAATTTCCCAACAAATCGTGGCCACGAAACCCCCGGTAAGAACATTCTTGAAGGACAGCTTTCTCCGGGATAAATACTTGTATGAAAGGGCAAAAAAGACGGTTTCAACAACCACATACCCAATAAGAATCACGAGATAGGAATTGACAAAAGGGATCCTCTCCAATTTTGTCGCGAAATAAAAAAAGGCGTTCCCGGAGAAAAATAAAACCAGCAGGATAAAAGCATAAAAGATAAGAATTTCCTTTTCAGCTGGGCCGGCTGGATGAGCATCTTTGTCCTTATTTTCCCATTCAGCCATCGTGAGGAAATATATATCATAATAAAAAAGATGTCAAGGACAATCGGAAGTCCCTCATGGTGGGTCAAAACGCCGCAGGAAAGCTCAAGAGTGCCCAAAACCGCATAGATGACTCCTTCCAGGCAAGAGAAGATTATAAGAAATGATCGGCTGGAGCCTCGGAGTCCATCAAGAATTCCT
>Ga0315549_1004807_pt1 | contig 11239 bp, 11 predicted proteins | sample SalMarSW160200MG_FD_203101 | JGI IMG/M metagenome (GOLD analysis project Ga0315549, IMG submission 203101) | Salt marsh sediment microbial communities from the Plum Island Ecosystem LTER, Massachusetts, United States - Salt Marsh Sediment SW1601-200 ... | reverse complement strand
AGGAGCTTGCCAAATTTATCTTAAGCATAAAAGACTCGGGTATTACGATCCTTATTGTGGAGCACGACATGTCTTTGGTCATGGACATCTCGGATCATATTGTGGTGTTGGATCAGGGAAGACTGTTAACACAAGGCAGCCCCAAACAAGTGCAAAAAAATCCTGATGTGGTTCGTGTCTATTTAGGGGAAGAGTATGCTTAAAATCCGCAATCTTGAATCGGGTTATGGAAAGCTGCGTGTGCTAAAAGGCATTTCCCTGCATGTTAAAAAGGGCGAGATCGTCACTATTATAGGCGCCAACGGCGCAGGGAAATCCACGCTGTTAAATACCATAGCGGGTGTGGTAAAAACACAAAGCGGAGAGATTCTTTTTGAAGATCAGCAGATCGACAAGAAAAGCCCGGAAAAAATTATCGGCCTGGGCTGCGCTCTGGTTCCCGAAGGGCGTCAGGTTTTCAATCCGCTGACAGTTAAGGAAAATCTTACCTTGGGAGCTTATCTGCAATTTAAACAAAAAGATAAATCCCCGGCCGCCGCAACGCTACGGGAGGTTTTTTCTCTGTTCCCGATCCTTTTGGAAAGAGAGCATCAGCTGGCAGGCACGCTCTCCGGCGGAGAACAGCAGATGCTGGCTATGGCCAGAGCGCTTATGTCACGGCCCACCCTGCTGATGATGGATGAGCCTTCCATGGGAATCGCTCCCTTGATCGTCAAGCAGATTATTCGCACGATCATCCACTTAAGAGAGCAAGGAGTTACCATTCTGCTCGTGGAACAAAATGCCAAAGCGGCTTTGGCGGTTGCCGACCGCGGGTACGTACTGGAGACCGGACAGATAGTACTTGAAGGCAGTTCATCCGAGCTCTTAAACAACCGTGACGTACAGCGGGCCTATTTAGGCAAAGAATATAAAAAGATAAATGAATAAGGAGGCTGCTCATGATTTTTAATAAGGAATATGAAAGCATAGCACGGCAGGATTTGGATCAACTGCAGATAGAACGGCTGCAGTCCACGCTTAACAGAGTCTATCGCAACGTGGCCTTTTATAAACAGATTTTTGATACTCATAAGATAAATATCGAACGGATAAAATCGATAAAGGATCTGAGCTCATTACCGTTTACCGGCAAAGAAGACTTAAGGAAAAGTTATCCCTACGATATGTTCGCCGTGCCTCTGCGTGATATCGTGCGTATTCACGCCACATCGGGCACAACCGGCAAGGCCGTTATCGTAGGCTACACAAAAAACGACCTTAAGATGTGGACGGAATGCACGGCGCGCGTGCTCTCCGCCGTGGGCATAACGGCACATGACGTGGTACAGATTGCCTACAATTACAGTCTGTTTACCGGTGGTTTCGGTTTTCACCAGGGAGCAGAGCATATCGGCGCTTGCGTCATCCCCTCTTCCTTTAGCAATATGCCCGAACGTCAAATTACCCTTATGAAGGATTTTAAAAGCAGCGCACTTATCTGCTCTCCCAGTTATGCGCTGCAGCTGGCATACGCCATGGAAGAAATGGGCGTGCACCCCGAAGCTCTGTTTTTAAAGATCGGACTGCTGGGCGCAGAACCCTGGAGCGAGAAACTAAGGGCATATCTGGATGAGAAGCTTCACTTTATCTCGTATGATAATTACGGCCTCACGGAAATAATCGGACCGGGTGTGGCCGGAGAATGTGAAAAACGAAGCGGTCTGCACATTAACGAAGATCATTTTATTGTAGAAGTCATCGATCCCAAGAGCTTAAAGCCTGTTGATCCCGGACAAGAAGGTGAGCTGGTATTCACTACCATTACCAAAGAAGGCTTTCCTTTGATACGCTACCGCACAGGGGATTTGAGCTCGCTGATCCCCGAACCCTGCGCCTGCGGGAGAACACTGATACGCATGAAGCGTGTTATGGACCGCACCGATGATCTGATTTTTTATAAGGAGCTCAAAATATTTCCCTCACAGATCGAAGAGATTCTGCAGAAAATTGAGGGTACATCGCCTCACTATCAGCTGATACTGGGCAGAGAGGAAGGCGTGGAAAAGATCGAATTGAAAGTTGAAATCTCGGAAGATCTGCCTTCCATCGACGAGCTTAAAACCCTGGAGAGACTACGCGGAACAATCGCCGAGCGCCTGAAACAGGAGCTGGGTCTGCAGGCCAAGGTTACTCTGGCCGAACCCAAATCACTGCGTAATACGGTTGAAGGCAAAAAGCAGCGAGTGATTGACAAGCGGGAGTTGTAAGCGCTACCTTTAAAGCGTGTCAAAAACTTTCGTGTATAAACTAAAATCAATACGGGTAATCGCCTTCTCTGCGCTTATTATGTGCAGCCTCGTGTGCGCTGTACTTTGTATGAAACAAGGCATTGCGAAGTGGTTGTTTTCGCACACGAGGCAGTACTCGACAAAATCTGTTCCCCCTGCAAACACACGGCAGCCTGCATTGCATTACCCGGCACAAATTCCTCTCAATAAAGCAACGCTTCTCACCCTGGCCCGCTGCCGGCTCTCCGCGTTAACAGCAGATAACGGACCGCAAAAATATTCACAGCTTGCTTCCGAACATGTCATAACGAAACTCACCCACAGCTACCAGACCTGGAACAACTGCGGCCCCGCCTCACTCTCCATGCTGTTGAGCTGTTTTGAGATCAAAGCTTCACAGGAAGAGATAGCCAGGCAGCTGCGCCCGCACGCGGAGGACAAGCACACAAGCATACATGAGCTTGCCCGCTACGCGGAAAATCCGGGGCTTTATACGCTCTCTGACACAGGAGGCACCCTGCGGCTTGTAAAGGAGCTGGTCGCGGCAGGAATCCCGGTTATGCTTAAAATCGGCCTCGATCCAGACGATGACGATTGGATGTGCCATTACATTATTGTGACCGGCTATTCGGACAAAAAGTCGGAATTTATCCTGATGGACTCTCTTTACGGTTCGTACTACCCGTATTCATACCAAAAAACAGCCGAATTCTGGGCTCATTTTATGTGGACATATCTTGTAGTCGCGCCTCAGGAAAAACAACAACTGATTTCAAAGATAATCGACAAACATGCCGGTTCAGCCGGCCCCGGCGCCCTGCTGCAGCAGCGCATTTATCATGACGTAACGGATAAACCCGAATCGGCATTTGCCTGGTATAATCTGGGCAAATTATTTCTGCTGACCGGACAGCGGAGCAGAGCGCTCATCGCTTTAAAAACCGCTTACGCTTACGGCCTGCCCTGGCGCCTGCCCTGGTATGATGTTGGTATGTATGAAATCTATGTACGGAATTCCTGCTATAAAGAAGTATTACAGCTCACCGCCAATGTGCTGTCCCGCAATCCGTACTCGGAGGAGGCCCGTTATTACCGCGCGCAGGCTCTGCTAGGCACAGCGAAAAAACATGCCGCTCTTATAGAGCTGGACAGGGCGCTCGACGTGAATCCCTTTTTTGAACCGGCCCAAACACTGCTCAAAGAGCTGAAGGATGCACCGTGAGGATCACAGCGGCTTTTGTAAGTATGCTTTTATTTCTCGTTCCTGCCTGCCCGGATAATTCTTATCACTCATTCTCGGAGCGTTATAATACGGAATACCTCACCCGACTCCTCACCCTGGCCAAGACCGCCATCCGGGAAGAATTTGATGCACAGCGCTTTTCCGCTTTTCAAGAAATTCCTTACAGCGAGAGCCAGCTCGGTGTGTTCATCCGCATTATCAATAACGGATGGGACCGGGGCTGTGTGGGATTCTATCGCGGCGTGGGCTCAATTGAGCAAGCGGTGTGCGCCGCGGCTGTCAACGCCGCATTCTTTGACGGACGCTACCCCACCCTGCGAAAGGAGGAGCTGGCCACATGCGAGCTTGAGATAACCGTTAGCGGCGAGCTTGAACCCATGACAGATGCCTTTGATTTCGACCTTAAAATCCACATGCTGCGCATCGAGCTCGATGATCACGAAGCTATGCTGCAGCCGCAGATCGCGCAGCAGTACGGTTATGATAAAGCGGCTTTTTTGCGCGCCCTCTGCCGTAAAGCGGGAATGGAAGAGAAGGCGTATCTTGACGCGAACGCCCGCTTATTTAAGGCGCCGGCCGTGTATTTGATGATTGCTTATTCGGAGCTGGAGTAAATGGTTCTCACGGAGCACACGGAGCTCACGGAGGTTTGCTCCACCTGCTCTGGGCACCTGGTTGGAACATACTCAGCGGATTATTACGGATTGTGATTTCTTGTTAATATACTTGTTTTTAAGCGGTATAGCAGGTAATATACAAGAAATACTTCTTATATATTAAGGAGATTGGGTTGATATATCGATTAAAATCGATTTTTTGGTTTATCATCTTACTTATTTGCGGGTTAATCACTATTTAGAGTGTTAAGATTTACTGATAATTGCAGATGATTATTATTCTATTGGAGGTAAATATGGCACACAATAATATTAACCTTGAACTGCGAAAAGACAAATCTGATAACGTATGGAGGTATATTTATGCTTGGCGCCAACTTCCATCGGGGCACGGCATCGATATCAATTACCTTTTTGTACATGCACTTGTACAGTGGGATAGTGATCGAAATTGCCTTCAGAATATATTCTGCATTCTTATGCAGTATTCGAAGGAGACTGGAAAAAATGTCGATGTATCGCAGCCGGCCCACATTTTGGAGGAAGACGCAACTATTGTCCTAAAAAGCTTTAATGACTTCGTTACTGAAAGAAAGGGCAAGCGTTGATGCGATCCACGATGTTCCATATACATTCGTTTATTCCCTTCTTTTTGAAAAGAGAGAAATGATTAATTTGCATACTGTATTCAGTGAAACAGCGGCCAAGTTGTATTCGATTGCGGATAGTCTGAAAGAAGTTTCGATCCCAATCTTTTTTTATCAGACTTTTCTTTTCTCCTCCACAACTTTGTACTCGATGGCAGCTGAAATGATTGATATCTTATCCAAATGGGCAGCAGGCTTTACCGGAAACTACTTTTTATACTTATTTGAACTTGCAAATAACACATCAAAAGATAAGGTATATCAGGCTTTTCAAAACGCAAAAACGGCCAAACTAGAACAACGCGCTTATGCGCGATTGAATAACCCCTCCGCTTTTCTTTACATAGGCACATCAACCAACATTGTTCAGCGTTTTAAAGAGCACCTTGGTTATGGTCCAAGAGTTACATACGCAATGAATATGAGAATTTGGGCCAAAGGTCTTGATGGAGCCTTCGGCTTTCAGTGCTTCCCATTCTCACCAACGACTCCTCATGATATTCTACAGGTTATCGAGGATGGTTGTTGGGAGCAATTACGGCCAATGATGGGTCGGCAGGGAAAGAGATGACGTCTAACGCTACGCTTCACTTCCTAACATACAGAGTGTAAGTTTATGAATAATACCTGTCGTATTCAATAGCTTGCCACCGCCACTGCGACATCCTGGTTGCACTGAAAAATAGAAAAATCATTGACTACCATGGATAGTTATGCTAGTCTCCTACCCAAAAAGGGAGGGGCACTATGAGTTTAAATAAAAATAAACAAGAAGACCTCTTTTCTGCAACCAATATATTAAAAGCTTTTCTTAGAGAAGATGATCCTATGATGGTTTTCAGCAGAGAAATATACCCTGTTTTTAAGGATGAAGATTTTGCTAAGTATTATTCAAGCAAAGGACGTAATGCTACATCACCGGCTTTTTTAGCATGTGTCACATTATTGCAGTATAGAGAAAACATGTCTGATACAGAAGCAGCAGAGGCATGTATCAATCGGATAGACTGGAAAATAGCATTGCATATTCCCTTGGAAGAGAATGAAAGTTTTGATTCATCTACATTATGTTATTATAGAAGAAGGTTAAAAGAAAACGACGGAATGTCGCTTATATTTGATAAGACTATAAAGCTTGCCCAGGAAAAGAAGTTTATTAAAAAGAGAACAAATCAGAGGATAGATGCGACCCATATAATATCACATGTGAATAGGATTTCTACAACTGATCTCCTTTTTAGAGCAATAAGATGTGTGGTAGAGGAGATAGAAAAACTTGATGCGGAATATTATGAGCAAGAAGTAGCGGAATACATGAAAGAGCGGTATAGAAGGAGGTTTAGTTCATTTGGATTATCAAAAGATAAGAAATGGGACAAGCAGACAGAGATTGTTGAGGATGGATTATATTTAAAGACGCTATTGGAGAATCTTCCCTGCAAGAATTATAGTGAGATGAAGCAGCTTAAAATAATGGAGATAATATTTGAGGAGAATGTGAAAATAGTAAAAAAAAACTGGATAACAGAATATTTATAGAAACAGAAGAAATACAATGTCCAAAGCAGACAATATTTGATCCACGGGATACAAGTATTAAGCTGGGTAAAAAAGCAAAGACAAGCTGGGCTGGCAGTAAATGTCATATTGTGGAGACAGCCGAGAAAGGCAAGATAAACTTTATAACTAATATGATATACCAGGAGGCGCAAGAAAATGATTCAAAGATTCATGAGAAAATAAAGGAAGGGAATGGGCAGAGAGGATTAAGTCCTAAGAAAATATTTGCAGATTCAAATTATATTGGCGGAAAGTTTATAAAAGAATATCGAGAAAATGGACAAGAACTAATGGGTTATATGCAGGAAAACGGAACGGTCAGGGATAAAGATTTTCGGAATGATAAATTTATTATAGATATGAAAACTTATAAAACTAAATGTCCGGCAGGCAAACAAAGTATAAACTCATATATTCAGAAAGATGGTAGAATAAATGTATATTTTAGTAGGGATGACTGTTTATCTTGCATTCATTTTGACAAGTGTGTTGGTGTAAATATACAACAAAAGAGAAGGAGGCTATTCCTAAGCCCTTTTCATGACTACATAAAAGAACGAAGAACAATACAAAGAACTGAAGAATTCAAGAAAGAAATGAGTGTGAGAGCACAAGTTGAGGGTACAATTAGTGAGGCAACGCGTTTCCATGGGCTAAGATATGCAAAATATAAAAGTAAGGCCGGCCATCAATTTCAATTTTATTTAACTGGCGCTTCGTTGAATGTGAAAAGAATAATAAAAGCATTGATACATGGTAGAAATTATATTAAATCTGAGAAAGTTAAGACATAAAAAGATATTGTTATAATAGTAATAGTTAATAATTAAGAAAATATTTAAATATTTTTACCTGGCGGAGTACTTATTTAAATTTTTTAGTATTAAGAACTCTATTTTTCAGTGCAACCTTCCCTGTCTTCTTGCCCCTGCCGAAAGGATAAACTGCCGCATCCCTCACAGGACGTGAGGGGCGGCATAAACAAGTGAAAGCGAGAGGAATTGTAAGGGAAGTTACGCTTTGCAGATTGGGAAACAGCGCTTATGTATCTGTAAACAGATCGAACTGAGAGTATAATTCCTTATCCATTTAAATCCCTTCGTCGAAATTTAAAAAAACAATATAGACAAAAGGAACACACCATGTCCGATAAAGCAATTGCCACTACATCTTATAAAACCCTTGTGAAAATCTTAAAACAGGAAATACAGAACACAGGCGAGAAACTTAAACAAACAATAGAAACCGAAAAAGTAGGCGTTTACTGGCGCATGGGAAAGCACATCCACACCCACATGTTGGAGCACAAGGAGCGGGCAGAATACGGAAAAGAACTATTTCCGCGCCTTGAATCTGAAATCAATATAAGCCAAGCCCTACTTAGAAGAATGGTTCAATTCTATAAAGAGTTCCCAAAGTACGCCGCGCGGCGCGAATTGAGTTGGACTCACTATAAAGAACTATTGCCTGTTAAAGACAGAGAAAAAAGGCTGGAATACATAGATAAAATCAAAGAGGACTCTTTATCCGTAAGGGAGCTGCGGGAACTGATAACCGATGAAGAACAAAAGCAAGCCCCTGTCTCGGATACCAAACCGAAAAAGGAAAAACTAAGTTTTTTAAGAGGCATTCCCTTTGTATATAAAATCAAGAGAATTGATTGTCTAAAACCCGATAACAGCAGACTGGTTGTGGACTGCGGATTCAATATCTTCACCGGTGTGGATATAACAAATCTGAACGATTTTTCCCCCGACCAGACGGTTCTGGTTAAAAAGCTGAATAACCGCTATACCCTACAAGAAACGGATGTTCCCATAAGCCGAATCTATACTTACAAAGCGTATGTGGAAAAGGTACTGGACGGCGATACCTTATGGGCTGTTCTGGACTTGGGCTTTAAAATCTTTATCCGTCAAAAAATACGCTTGCACAGACTCGACGCCCCGCCTGTGGAAACGGACGAGGGCGTAAAAGCCATGAACTACCTCAACAACAAGCTGAAACCCTTAGACTTTATCGTTGTAAAAACCCACTGGCGGGACAAGTTTGATAGATACCTGGCTGACATCTTCTACCTGCCGGACGAGGAAGATTTTTTGAAAGTAACCGAAAGCGGAAAGTACCTAAACCAGGAACTGGCGGACAAAGGCTACTGCCGGATCGTGCCGAGTCAATAATGCCTCATAATGGGGCTAATGTGAAGAGAAACTCCTTCAATTTTCCTTATCTACCAATGCCAAGCCAATAAGTGCTGTGTAATCTGTAGTTTATATAAAATACCCCGAACCTTTGGGAAAAGTGAAAAAGATCGTATAATCTACGCTCAAATGCCCTATGGTTTCGCACAATGTGGCACAAGACTTGGTTTCACAGCTTTGCCCGTTTAGGTTTCAGCTTCTTTGTAGGCTGCGCCAAAGACAGAGACCGATGTTTTAGTAGGGAAATATCTTTTACCTGAAATTATAGTACTTTAGACTTTTAAAGGGCTTTTCTTAAGATGTCAACAAGTATCAGCCAACCGATAATATCGATAATGCCCAATAAAATTCCAGCAATTGCAAAACCACGGCCTTTGAAATAACTTGTATCTTTTCTAATCTGATTCAATGCCGAAATGCCATTTTTAATTGCGAAAAAACCGAAAATAAATCCAAGGATGAAAAACCCCACAATTCCACAGATAAAAGAGCCTTTGGCGCCGGGTGCCATTTCTTTTGATTTTATTCCAAAATTATATCCACAATCGCATTTGATCACATCATCTTTATGTTTTAGATAGCATTTTGGGCATGAAAACCTGTTGTTATAGACGAATGCGGTTATGAGGGGAATATTAATCATGGCTGGGGCAATATAACCGGTCAGGAATTAACAAGGAGATTCTGGGAAGGTTTTATAAGAGGCGGGTATGTCGGGCATAGTGAAACTTATATAAATTCTGAAGAAATATTATGGTGGTCAAAAGACGGACAGATATATGGTGAAAGTGCGGAGAGAATTGGTTTATTAAGAAGCATTCTTGAAGAGCTGCCTGAAGGATGTAGAATAAATCCAATATTACTTGGCGATATTAGATGGGATTTGCCCTGCGGAGGTGTTCCCAGTGAATATTACTTATTTTATTTTGGATTTAATCCACCCGCTTTCAGAATTTTTGAAATACCTGATAAAAATAGATATAAAGTTGATATTATTGATACATGGAACATGACAATAAATGAATTGGATAGTACTTACAAAGGACAATTCAGAATTGATCTTCCTGGAAAACAGTATATAGCTGTCAGGATGCGTAAAATTTAATTTAAAATGTAAGGAGGCTAAGATGAAATATAAAATAAAACTTGGAGTTGCCCCGACAAGACGGTTTATTTTCAGTAAAGAGAATGCTTTTAAGTATAAAAATTTAACATGCAGAAAATTAGAAGATTTAAAAATTAATTTGCAATGGTAATAAATATCTATAATTTATTATACATTCTCTACTCTTCCGAAGCAATTACTACATTTACACCCTTTTTAATTTTGTGCTATAATAGATATTAGGAGGATAAGTATTATGAAAAACAAACGTACAATGCTCATTATTGTGGTTGCCGTTATTTTTATGGCAGGTTGTGCTACGGTAAAAAATAATGACACGCAAAGCAAAGACGCCGATCAAAAACAGCAGGCGCCTGAAGAGTACAAACTTGGAGGCCAAGGCCCGGGGGGAGGAATAATTTTTTATGATGATCTGATTGGATTTGATTTTGATGGTGACGGCGTCATCGCTGAAGTTGAGAAGAACCTGCTTCAGTATTCCTATCTTACAGATTGCCGCTTCCTTGAAGCCGCACCCAAGGGTTGGAATTTACCTGTTACAAGAGATGATCCCTTTGCACAATGGGGAGGCGATGACGCAAATATCAAAGAAATTGTTGATGTGGAAATAAACTTGCTTAAACCCCAGCCGAAAAACATTCGTGAAACGGTTGGTAATGGACGGCGGAATACCGAGCTTATTCTATCGTATCTTAATGAAGACAGCGGAGAAGAAGGAACGGCTGCGCATCTCTGTGGCAATTACAATGGTGGTGGATTATCTGATTGGTTTCTTCCATCAGTGGGGGAACTAGTTGTTTTATATTATATGATGGATGATGTTGACGGTCTTTCATTTGACGATTATACCTCGTCTTCAGAAAGCAGGTTTAATAATCTTAAATGGATTGTAGATTTTGGCCAAGACAGGTTTGGAGTAGATACTCGACGTAAATATAAAGAAGATCGGGTACGGCCTATCCGCGCGTTTTGAAACAACGATTTTCTGTATTCTAAAGAATAACTGATTTCATACATGATGTTGGGTAAAATTCGATTCGGCGGGCTATACAAAATATGTGTCCGCTGTATTTTTTACTAAACAAATGAAGATGTATTCAGAGAAAAACAAATAATCAATATGTTTCTATTTTAAACGCACACGAAACAGGCCATAACAGCGAGTACCCGGCTCCGGCCATTCGGCCTTCGCCCAAATTGACTCGCTTCGCTCGTCAACTTCGGGTACTCGCGGAACGTTGAACAAAACCGCCTGAAGGCGGTGACTTTTACTTTTAATAAATGATACCTGAATCCGTATCAAATTACCGCTTTTTTAATGCAACCCCTTAAGCTATAATGAATTAGAAAAAAAACACTTTCACCTAAGGGGTGCATATGAAATACACTATAGATTCTACCACAGATCATGTTCAAAGCATAGGCGGAATTGCATTAGCAGGGAAGATTTCCGAAAAAATTGGATTCGATTTTTCTGATAATGAAGCAAAATCACATCTTGAGCACCCGGAAATATTACGAACGATGTATGGTCTATTTGTTCAGGGCAGAAACAGTTTTGAGGAAATCAAACTG
>Ga0315549_1004803_pt1 | contig 11244 bp, 9 predicted proteins | sample SalMarSW160200MG_FD_203101 | JGI IMG/M metagenome (GOLD analysis project Ga0315549, IMG submission 203101) | Salt marsh sediment microbial communities from the Plum Island Ecosystem LTER, Massachusetts, United States - Salt Marsh Sediment SW1601-200 ... | reverse complement strand
GAACCTGGACAGAACTTACCACCACAAAACCTTATGTGGAAAAGCTTGCTGCCCGCGTCTTCAACATTGACGGAAACAACTTCCAAGTAGCCTATCCAATTGAGCTGTTTGAACCCGGCAACATGCCAAACATCTTGAGCAGCGTGGCTGGAAACGTCTTTGGATTGCGTGCACTCAAGAACCTGAGACTCAACAACATTCATTTGCCCCGAGAACTTGTTCAAAGCTTCAATGGTCCCAAGTATGGTGTAAGTGGAATCCGGAGGCTGTTGAATGTTCAGGGTAGACCCTTAGTTGGGACGATTATCAAGCCGAAACTAGGATTGAAAACGAAAGATCATGCGAAGGTAGCCTATGACGCTTGGGTTGGCGGATGTGATGTAGTGAAAGACGATGAGAACCTGAGCAGTCAACGTTTCAACCCCTTCGATGACCGTGTTGTGGCTACTCTTGAGATGCGGGACCGCGCTGAAAAGGAAACTGGGGAAAAGAAGGTGTACATGGCTAACATCACTTCAGAAACAGAAGAGATGCTGAAGAGGGCACAGTTTGTTAAAGACCACGGCGGAAAATACATGATGATTGACATTCTCACCTGCGGGTTCTCTGCGTTGCAAACATTACGGGAACAGGATTTTGATCTGGTGATTCATGCCCACAGAGCCGGACATGCAGCCTTCACCAAAAATCCTAAACATGGAATTTCAATGAGGGTTATCGCAAAAACCGCAAGAATCATTGGCGTGGATCAGCTTCACGTCGGCACAGTTGTGGGGAAAATGTCTGAGACCCGAGAAGAGGTTTCGGAGAACTGCGAGGCACTAAGAACAGACTTGTATGGTTTAAAGAAGGTGTTACCTGTTGCGTCAGGCGGTCTTCATCCTGGTCTAGTTTCCGCTTTAATGAACTTCTTTGGGAATGATTTTGTGATTCAGGCTGGAGGAGGAATTCACGGGCATACCGAAGGAACTGTCTCTGGTGCCACGGCTATGAGGCAAGCTGTAGACGCGACTCTGCAAGGCGTATCCCTGAAAGAGTATGCTGCGACCCACAAAGAATTGCAAGAGGCTCTAAACGTTTGGAAGTAAACCGACCGTTATGGAAGGAAACAGTTTCCTTCTTTCCTGTTTTTGGTTTTCTGTGACATTATGTCTGCTTTCACCGAGTCTCGAGTTTGAATGGTGTTTTGTAGCCTTTCTCTATTAACCTTTCATGGATAGTGTTCTTTAATTCGCCTAATCCTTTTCCTGTCTTTGTGCTAGTCTGGAATATGTTGTCTTTAACTGCAGATGGATTGCCGTCGCTTATTCTGTTCGTAAATTCGTTAAGGTTAGCCTCAAGTTCCTCTCTGTTTGTTTTATCGATTTTGTTGGCGACCACTAATGGAAACTCGCCTAAAACGTCCGCCAAAAACTTCACCATCTCCACATCCACTGACTTGAATCCCTTCTTCTCCAAACGCCAGGTTACCTCCAAGAACGTGGATATGTCTAAAACAGCGACGGCTAACACTATGTTTTGGGCGTTGGATTCCAAAAACTCGATGATCTGATCATTAACTTTTTCTTCGAACCGTTTAGAGACGCCAACCATTTTTCCTAATCCGGGCAAGTCTACAAGAACTAAGCCGTCACTTAGGGGATAATGTGAAATTTTTCGTGTAGTTCCTGCACGTTTACCTGTTGCTATATTCAAGCCTGCGAGTTCTTTGATGAGACTACTTTTGCCCGCATTGGGTCTTCCGGTGAAAACCAAATACTTCTCCTGCATACTAGATGCTAAAGAGCACATGACACTTGAACTTACCCTAAACAACAAATCGCCATTAATTGGGCTAACAATAACTCATACTTTTTGTGGGTTGCTACAAGCAAAAGACAGCATAATAGTCTGTGTTTTTGTTGGTAAACTGTTCGTGATGTTAGGGTGCGAATGTTTTTGGGACATGGATTTCTTTGGCTTTCTTGTCTGTGAAAATCCCTAGGCTTGCGTATCTGTCTGCGCTGTCAGGTAAGACTGTGACAATGTTTTGCCCCTTCTTCATTCTTCTTGCAAGTTGTACAGCTGCGTCTACATTAGCGCCTGAGGATATGCCTGCGAATAGCCCCTTCTCTCTTGCCAGCAGTCGGCTCCAATTCACTGCGTCTTCGTCTGTAACGTTTATTGCCTCATCAATAAGGGATTGATCCACGATGCTTGGAATGAAACCGTCCCCGATGCCATCTATTCTATGATTACCCGCTTTTCCACCCGTAAGTTCTTGAGAGCCTGCTGGCTGAGCCGCCACTACTTTCACCTCAGGATTTACTTCCTTCAAGGCTTTACCCACTCCCATGAGGGTGCCTCCTGTGCCTATCCCAGCCACGAAGGCGTCAACCCATCCGTTCGGAACCTGCTCAATGATTTCTTTGCCCATTATTATCCTGTGAGCTTCCACGTTGTCGTAGTTGTCGAACTGGGCTGGCATCCACCAACCTGACTGTTTAGCTAGTTCCTTTGTTTTGTTGACTGCCCCTTTTAGTCCCTGATCTGCGGGGGTCGATACAACTTTTGCGCCATAGGCGTGCATAAAATTGCGTCTTTCCTCGGTCATGCTTTCGCACATGACGATGACTACTTTGTATCCTTTGGCTGCGCCTGCCATGGAGAAGGCTATGCCTGTGTTGCCGCTTGTGCCTTCGACAATTGTGTATCCGGGTTTTAGTTCGCCTCGTTTTTCGGCTTGTTCAATCATGTATTTGGCTATTCTGTCTTTGATGCTTCCGCTTGGGTTAACGTATTCTACTTTTGCGTAGAGGTTTGATTTGAAAGTGCTGAATACGCCTTCTGGGCTGTTCAGTTGAATAAGGGGTGTGTTTCCCACGAAATCTAAGACTGAGTTTACCGTCACTGTGAAACCACTCTTTTGAAACGCTGAAAATTCACTGCTCTATTAAAACTTTCGGTTTTTGGGTCTGGTAACTCTTTCCTTCCTAATTTGATATATGATCTAACCGAAACTTAGAGATTCAAGTAGACCCTAAATAGTTGATACATCAACTAAAGAGCCGAGTGAAGCATTTGGTTAAGTCCAGTAAATTATTGGCTTTAGAGAGTATGCACAGACGAAAGATAAGTTTCGCGGGTTTTCCAACTCCTCTGCAGAGAATGCCTAACCTGTCTAGGGTTCTGGGGGGTCCAAGCCTCTTCGTTAAAAGGGACGATATGACTGACTTAGCGTTTGGAGGCAACAAAGCAAGAAAACTGGAGTTTCTTTTCGCCGACGCCAAAAATCAGGGCGCTGATGTGCTGATTGCAACGGGTGCGGTTCAGTCAAACTGTGCCTGCATGGTTGCCTCTGCTGCTAGACGCCTAGAAATGAAGCCTGTGCTAGTTCTTGTGGGAAAAGAACCTGAGGAAATTGACGGAAACCTGCTTTTGGATAAGCTGCTATCCGCGGAGATCAAGTTTGTAGACGGTTATGGTACGCATGTTGAAGATTTGATGAACAGCTTAGCTGAAGAATTTAAGGCGAAAGGACACAAACCATACATCATTCCGGTGGGCGCCTCAGTTCCCCTAACTGTTCCCGGATATGCCCTTGCCATGGAAGAACTGGTTAACCAATTCAATAAAATCGGAGAAAATTTCGACTATATTGTTTGCGCTTGTGGAACAGTCGGAACCCAAGCAGGTTTGATTCTTGGAGCCAAATTACTGGATGTTACAGCAAAAATTCTGGGAGTAAGCGTGTTTGCAAGCAAGGACGATGCATCCAGACAGATAGTTCAGCTAGTTAACGGCTCAGCAAAACTTCTTGACATTGACCTGTCTGTAACCGCTGACGAGGTAACTGTCTTTGACGAATACATCAAGGAAGGCTACGGAGTACTAAACAACGAGGTGACCGAAGCCATCAAACTGGTGGCTGAAACTGAAGGAATCTTCTTGGATCCCGTGTACACAGGCAAGGCAATGGTGGCGCTCATCGATTTGATCAGGAAAGGCTACTTCAAAGAAGACGACAACGTAGTATTCTTCCACACAGGCGGACTCCCAGCACTATTCCTACACAGAAATGAACTGGGTAAAGCCTGAAAAACAATTTAGCATCCTGCTTATAGAAAATGCTCATTAACATTTCGCCAAAATACTTTGTTCTGCTTTTCACCAGAGAAGCTGAAAGGTTTAATATTCTCTTTTTCTTGTTTTACCCGTAGGTGATAGAGTTGAAGTTGTTCACGGTCGGTCCTGTTGCTTGTTACCCCGAGGTTCTGGAAGCTATGGGGCGACAAATGGTTAGTCACCGCAGCGAAGAATACAAGAAGCTGCATGTTGAAACCGTGGAACTGTTGCAACGGTTTCTGGGGACAGAGAATGAGGTTTTCCTGTTTTCAAGCACTGGTTCCGGTTTCATGGAGGCGTCAGTGAGGAACTGCGTAAACAAGAAGATGTTATGTTGTATTTGTGGAAGCTTCGGCAAGAGATTTGCGGAGGTCGGGGTGTCAAACGGGAAGCAAGTTGAAACAATCGAGATGCCTTTAGGTGAACCTGTTACTGCAGATTTGCTGGATCAAAAGTTGTCTGAGATTCCAGATGTTGAGGCTGTTTCTATAACTCACAACGAAACAAGCGTGGGACTCATAAATCCTCTAGAACAACTTGCTGAGGTAGTAAAAAAGCATGGCAAGCTGTTGCTTGTTGACGCCGTGAGTTCCATGGGCGGAACCGAAATAGAAGTTGACAAGTGGGGCTTGGATGTCTGTTTTTCGAGTTCCCAGAAATGCTTTGGTGTTCCTCCTGGTCTGGGCGTGGGAAGCGTAAGCGAAGAGGCGCTGAAGAAATCGGAGACTGCAGAGAATAAGGGCTGGTACTTCGATTTCAAGGTGTGGGAAAAGCATCAGAAACGGAAGGGCACACCCATGACCTCTATTATTCCGCAGATAGCTGGCTTGAACAGGATTCTTAAGATGATAGAGGCTGAAGGGGGGAAAGAATGGTTCTTTGATCTTTATGCAGAACGGAACCGTCGGATTCGAGAAGGCGTCCAGAAACTGGGGCTAACAATGTTTCCCAAGAGCGGCTACGAAAGCCCAACAGTGAACTGTGTGAATGCTCCAGCAGACATTGATGGAGTTGAGATTTACGGGAAGATGCGTGGGGAAGGGTTTGAGCTTGCGAAGGGCTACGGAAGCGTACAAAACTTGACCTTTAGGATAGGGAACATGGGCTACATCGAATCTGCGGACATAGAGTCGATGCTGGAAGCCCTCGGAAAAGTGCTGCTGGACCTTGGATGGAAACGTTAGCTAAAACTTTAAACATGCCATAAATGCTTAAATAATGTGTTGACCTCTCTCCCTGAGCTAAAGAGCTGTTCGGCATGAGACACAATTTCAGCCTTAATCAGTGGATTTCCCAAAAGCGCTTGCCTAAGAACAGTAGATGTTAGTGTGTGATGGAACAATGCATGGGCATACGATTTTAGTGTGTGACAACTTCGGCGAAGAGTTTCTTGATCATCTATCCAAGTTTGGGAAGGTGTTTCAATCCAGCGACATCGATTACAGTTTGCCTTTAAACAAAGTCACAATACTTGTTGTCCGAAGCAAAACAAAGGTTAACAAAAAACTAGTTGACATCATGAAAAGCCTTGAATGCGTAATAACTGCCACTCACGGCACTGACCACATCGATCTGAACTGTCTAGCTGAAAAGAAAATAAAGTTCCATAATGTTCCAGCCCAATCCTATGATGTTGCCCAAGGCGTTATCGCATACATTCTGGCGCATTGCACAAACCTCGTCGAAGGCGACAGGTCAATGAAGCGCGGAGAATGGAAGAAAACGTCATTGGTTGGTTGCCGAGTTACTGGAAAAACTTTGGGGATAATTGGATGCGGCAAAATAGGACGGGAAGTTGCTAGGCTAGGCTCCGCTCTGGGCATGAAAGTTGTTGTGTCTGATCCCTGCATTCAAGATGAAGATGTTACTATCGTTTCCTTGGATCAGCTCCTGAGAACATCCGATTTCATAACCGTCAACTGCCCCTTGACCGAAGCGACTAGAGATTTGATTGGACGAGAAGAAATCGCCAAAATGAAGAATGGCACATTTTTGGTGAACACAGCGAGAGGCGGCATCATAAACGAAGAAGCATTGTTAGAGGCAGTGCAGGCTGGAAAAGTTGGGGCAGCCTTAGATGTTTTCTCCACTAAAACGCCCTTCGAAGATGAAGTAGCCAATAACCTGATTATGAGTGAACGAGTGATTGCCACGCCGCACAGTATTGGGCAGAGCCACGAAGCAATCGACGAGAAAGGTGAAGGCGTAATAAAAGCAATCGAAGACCATGTGAAGCGGCAAGCATAAGCCTAACGTATAGTCTTCATCTTTTTTGTTTGCTTATTTTAGCTTTTTAAGTAAGCCGCTGACAGTTTACTATGGTTTAGGTGTTACATTTGAGTGGGGGATGCCAGTTTGCATGAATCAGTTTTAGATGCTGCTGATCGAATAAGGAGGCTTAAGGTTCAGGGAGCCAGAAATGTGGCTATAACCGCCATAACTGCTATCGAAGCGGCGGCAAAAGAATCTAAAGCTAGAGGAAAAGAGGCGTTTCTGAAGGAATTGTCGGACGCTAAAACGGTTCTTTTTGCTTCTCGAGAAACAGAGCCTCTAATGAGGAACGCCATTCGCCACATAGTTCACGCGGTGGAAAAGAGTGATGAAGAGTCAGTCAGAGAACTGGTGGATGTGGTTTCGCAGGTTTCCAGCCAGTTTTTGGAGAGTCTTGAAAGGTCGAAGGAAAAGATTGCTGCGGTCGGCTCCAAAAGAATCTCCAACAGTTCAAAAGTTCTTACTCACTGCCACTCTTCAACAGTCACTAACATGTTACGGAAGGCTAAGCTGGAAGGAAAATCGTTTGAGGTTGTCTGCACCGAGTCGAGACCTTTTTTTCAGGGCAGAATCACTGCGAAAGAGATGTTGGACGCTGGAATCAAGACAACTTTGATTGTTGATTCTGCAGTGCGGTATTTCATGAATGAGGTTGATTTGGTGGTGGTTGGAGCCGACGCCATAACCTCCGAAGGCAATATCATAAACAAGATTGGAACAAGCATGGTTGCTCTTGCCGCTAAGGAGGCGAGAACACCCTTCTATGTGGCTTCGGAGCTTTTGAAGTTTGATCCTGCTACGATCCATGGAGATTATGAACGAATCGAGGAAAGAAGCCCCAGAGAAGTCTGGGAAGACGCGCCGTCCGGCTTGACTATAAGAAATCCGGCTTTCGACGTGACGAGGCGAGAATTCATCCACGGAATCATCTGTGAAGAAGGCGTTATATCTCCCCACTCGATAAGCGAGTTGATAAGCAGAAAATACCCGTGGATATTCGAAGTAACCTAACTTGAGGGGCGCTCACTTTTTTCTGGGGTGCGCGGTTTTATGATTCTAATCTTCTTTTCTAACTCTATGAGTTTCTCTTCTAATCTTCTTATATTGGCGGCGTAGCGTTCTAGGCGTTTTCCATCTATGGCGATCCAGAAAGCGATGGCCATACCGGAGAGTCCCAGTATCAGATAGTAAATGTAGAGAGTTAAGCTCCACGTTTCTAGCTGTCCCCAGAGACTGTTCAGAACGTAGACTGTCGCAAAAATCATGATCACAAAATTCAGCAGATGAAAATAGGCTAAAAAAGTTCGCATCCTCATCTAATTTCGTCCTCTTTCAATAAGTTCTGTGATTACCGCTTAAAGCTTTCTGGAGTCTAACTAAGAATAACGGTTCTGAAATGAGTCACGAACACGTTTACGGTTTTATTCGAATGTTATTGCACCTAAAAGTTTTTAGCCCATTTTGACTAGTTTGTTGGGTAAGATAAAACTGCAGCTAATGTGTTAAATGGATTAAATGGATGTTGAGGTGAACAGATGCAAACCTTGAGAGATCTCCGGGAGAAGATTGCGACGCTGGAAAGCGAGAAGGCTAACCTTCTGGCGGAATTGGAGGAACTCAAAGAAAAGGCAGAAACAAAAGCCACCTCTCTAGAAGAAGAAGTAGCCCAACTGCGAGAAGAAGCAGAATCCCTGAAAGAAATGCTCGACATCCTCTAACAAAACAGCCACCAGACCTCAACGGTTCCCCCGCATACACAAAGAAAGCCCAGCCAAACATTACACAGACAAAACCCTAACCACCGAACACGCCCCCAATCATATTTGAAGCCTAATAATACTTTATTGTTGAAAACTAGCTTTTTCTAGGAAAACATGGAAACAAAATGAATATTATTTGAAGTGGACCGAGTGGGATTTGAACCCACGGCCTCCTGAGTGCAAGTCAGGCATTCTTCCAGGCTGAACTAACGGCCCACAATCCTGTTGCTTATCTTTTGATTAGCGAACAAAGATTTAGAGTTTTCTCATTCTAAAAGCTTTACCAAAAATCAACTCAACTTTAATCCCAAAAACGTAAGAAGGGCCGGGACCGGGATTTGAACCCGGGCGCTAGGCTCCACAGACCTATAGGCTACCAGACTACCTCATCCCGGCCACTTTTGGTGTGTTCTCGTCCACTTTTGAGACAAGGTGTTTATTTACGTTTCCTTAGGAATGCCTGTTCATCTTTTTGCAGACGTATTCAAAGCCTATCTCGAGCAGTCTTTTGGTGTCTTCAGGTTCCTTAGCTACTTTCACCGTGTAGTCGTCGCAGCTTGGATGCCGTCTAGAGTGCCTTAAACTGTTGATAAAATACATGGCGTATATGCTATGCTAAAAAGCTGATTTTCTGAATGTTTATGGAGAAGGTTCATTGGCATGGCGGAGATGCCCTCATTATGTTCCTTTTGTGTAGAGAAGAGTTACATTTTGTGTGACTGACGTCTGCTATCGAAAAAACATGATTGTACACCTTATTAAATGGTAACATTTGCTATGACTAAATCTTCAATATATCCTTCATATATAGCCCAAATTTTACACAACAGGGCAACGATACTAACGGATGATGTAAAATGTACTTCTGGCGCTGCGACCGCGCGGTGCATAAGCCCCTGCAGTCAATGCAGCTGAAAAATCCCAGAAACATCAAAATGAGATGATGTAGATTGATGGAATGCCCCTTTAGATGCAGTCACCATACGTTTCCTGACCACTTCAACTTTTGTCCCTACTGCGGATCTAAATTAGTAAATGTTTACGACAAAAAGAGTTTACACACAAAAAATGCTGAAACTTTCAGGAATCCTAAGAATAAACGAGGACGCAAAAAAGACCAGTTCACAGAATTCCCTGAACTTCACGGTTTACTGAGGGGAGATTAAAAATGCAGGTCTTAACAGAATCGGAAGTGACTGAAAGAAAATTTGTTGCCGCTGATCTTGAGAAATGCACGGGTTGCGGAGTCTGCGAACTTGTATGTGCACTGAAAAGAGAAAACGTATACGATCCTCAGCGTTCCCGAATAAAGATTCTTCGATTGTATCGGCTTGTCAACATGTCCACAGTATGTAGGCTATGCGAAAACCCCCCATGCGTAACTGCCTGCCCATTAGACTGCCTCATTCAATCTGAGACTGGCGTTATAATGGTGAATGAGGACAAGTGCGACTGCTGCGGCTGGTGCATAAAAGCGTGTCCTTACGGCGCCATTGTTTTGAATCCAGAAAAGGAAACGGTGATGATATGCGATCTGTGTGATGGTGAACCCCAATGTGTTGAATGGTGTCCAGAAGAAGCATTGAATTTGGTAACACCGAAAGAGTTTGACGAAAACGTGCGAAAAGCCACAGCAAATAAACTGATTAACGAAACTTTGAGATTGTCAGAATCTAACAGTGATGAACTTGAACAGCCTGAAAATAAGCAAACGAAAAACCAGATAAACCTGAAAGAAAGCGAGAACACTAGCTTCCTCCAAAAAGTTGAAGAAACAAAAGCCAAAAGACAATCTTTGAATCTTCTACTTGAGGCATTTTCTGAACAGAATCCAATAGACATTCTCATCTACGGTATGTACGTCAAAAAACACCTTGCCTTCATAGTGCCGGGAGCAAGCAAAGAAAAAATCGAAAAAACCTTGGAATGGCTAAGCGACGCCATAAAACTTGTCGAAAAATCCGGACGCAGATAAGCGTATAACATTTTAGAATAGGAACTTAAGTAACATTGTCAAATTTCTGCCCGCAGTATCCTTCAAATGTAGCTTGCTTGTTTTCTGCCAAAAAAATGGATCGAGAATTTGAAAATAACCGCAAACGAGTTGTAAGAAAGTGACAAAAGCAAGTCTGGAGAAGGCTCTGGACAGCATTCTTGACTTTGAAAAGCTGAAATACTGCTTCGAATGCGGCATTTGCACTGCAAGTTGTCCGGTTGCAGAATTACTTCCAGAACATTATAATCCAAGGATACTGCTTCACAGTCTACCATTGGGCGATGATAAACTCCTGAAATCAGCCGAATTATGGCTGTGTGCTTGGTGTTACCGTTGTCATAGACGGTGCCCGCAAGACCTGAAGCTTCCAGAAATTTTTCAAGCCGTTAGAAGATTTGCTGTTGAAAACGGCTACATTGAAGGATTCAATAAAGCTTTGAAAATAATTAGAGAAAACATTCCACTCCCAGCTTCATGCTGCTATGTTTGTTTTCATCCAGAACGTGCCATAGACAACAAACAATCAGTGACAGACACTATACAACACGCTATTCTTGATTATGAATCTGAAAAACCGAAAGAAAAACCTCTCACCCCTATTCATGGAGAGAAAGTAGCAATCATAGGCTCAGGTCCTGCTGGGCTTTCAGCAGCCCAAGATTTAGCCAAAAAAGGATATTCTGTGACGATTTTTGAGGCTTTATCCTCAGCTGGTGGAATGTTGAGAAGATGCATTCCAGAATATCGGCTTCCTAAGAAAATAGTTGATTCCGATATTAACCGCATAAAAGATTTAGGAGTCAAAATTAAGACCAATATGGCTATTGGCAAAAGTCTGAAGGTAAAAAAGCTTTTAGAACAAGGCTATAACGCCGTTTTTGTTGCTACAGGTGCTCATGAAGAGCGAATGCTCGGCATTAAAGGCGAAGAACTAAACGGCGTCTTCCATGCTCTTGATTTTCTGGAAAAGGCAAATAAGAAAGAAACTGAGGTGTCAGATACGGTTTTGATAATTGGCGGAGGCAACGTTGCTGTTGATTCTGCTGGAACTGCTTTGAGACTTGGAGCCAAAGAAGTCACCATTTTATATAGAAGATCTAGAGAGGAGATGCC
>Ga0315549_1004800_pt1 | contig 11247 bp, 9 predicted proteins | sample SalMarSW160200MG_FD_203101 | JGI IMG/M metagenome (GOLD analysis project Ga0315549, IMG submission 203101) | Salt marsh sediment microbial communities from the Plum Island Ecosystem LTER, Massachusetts, United States - Salt Marsh Sediment SW1601-200 ... | reverse complement strand
GAAAAATCCCTCAAATTTTTCGAACTGGAGGACATTAAGAGAAATTTAATCGCTAACAATTGTTTTATGCATTCAACAATTCTTATTAGGAAAGATATTCTTAAGAAATACGGGTTGTATAACGAAAAATATCTTTATGGGCAAGATTACGAATTATGGTGCCGTTTAATCTATAAATATCAACTTAAAGCGAAAAATTTGCGCGATAAATTAGTTGTTTGTAGCGAACCAATCGAGAGAAGATCTTTTAGAAATAAAAAAGCAATAATTCAGCATAAAAATCACATTAAGTGTCAATTAATGTATTTAAAACATATTAATAATCCACTTAGTATCATAAAAGCTTTAATTATTATTTTTAAAAAAAGTTTAGAAATATTATATAAGTTCTTGGGGATCTATATTTGAAGGTGAGTTAAATTCATATTGTTATATTTATTTCCAATACTCACGAGAATAAGCAATTAAATTTACCAGGTGGAGGTATCCAAAGTGTAATTTTAAATCTTTTTCCAATGTATAAAAAAATTAAGAATTTGAAGATTACTTTAATCACAAAATATTCAGAATTCAAGCCAATACCAAATAAAGTTAAGATCTACAAATTGCACAGATTTAAAAATCGAACGATTGATTCAATTTATTTTTTTATTAAATCTTTTTTTAAACTTATCCAAATACATAAAAAAGATCCTATTCATACAATAATGATTTATCACTTCTTTTATGAATTAACTATTCCTTTCTTAATTCGTTTATTTTTCAAAATTCCACTATTAATAAGACCACCTACAGATTTTAAAACCCATCAAAGGGAAGAATTTATGTTATATGCAAATTCTAATTTATTGAAAATGGGTTATTATGGTTGGATGAAATTTCTTAAAAAATTTATGATTCACAGAAAAAAGGTACTTATTCATGCAATAAACAATAATATTTATAACGACTTTCTTAATTTGAATGTTGAAAAAGAAAATATTACAAAAGTCCCAAATGGAATTCCCATTAAAAAATATTTTGGATTAAAAAAAAAACCACAAAATGAAGTACATTTTGGTTATGTTGGAAGATTAATAAAGAGTAAAAATATACATTTCTTATTAAAAACATTTGTAAAACATTTATCACAATATCCCACGGATAAATTATATATCTTCGGTAAAGGTTCCGAGGAAAATTTCATTTTGAAATTTATAAAAGAAAATAATTTAACGGAAAATATCTTATTATGGGGTTTTGAAAGGGAAAAATCAAAAATTTATTCTAATATTAATGTCTTGATTCATCCAACTTTTGGAGAAGGGTTTCCTAATACTCTATTGGAGGCTATTCTGACAGAGACATTTGTAATTGCATCAAATGTTTCAGGCAATAAAGATATAATTGAACATAAAATATCTGGCTTATTATTCAATCCATTTAAAGAAAGAGATTTATTAAAACAACTTGAATTCTATAAGGAAAATCAAGATTTAATCCCCCAGATTTTAAAAAATGCAAAATATAAAATCATATCTAACTATGATATTAAGGTTGTAGCAAACAAAATATATCAATTTCTGAAATCAAAGTTGTAGAGACATATAAGTAATTAGCTTGAGACTTTAAAACGAATTTTTATCAATTAGTTGAAGAATTTTTATTTAAACCTTCTTTAAACGATTGAAAAATTAAAGTTATTATTATAAAAATTCCAAATAATACATTTAATAACATCCAACAAAAATAGCTATTCGGATCCATAACATCGGAATAACTTGATAAATCATAATAGTATAAAAGGCTAAAAAAGTGAACTATTACGAGAATAATTGATAGAATTACAAGGAACAATAACATTTTTATTGAATTTTTTTCCTTGAAGGTATATAAACTAATAGGAATTATTATTGGAAAAGCTATAAAAAAAAGGCGAGAATATCCAATGGCTATAAGGGCTTGTAAAAATACAAATGGAATTAAATATAAAGATTTTTTTAAGAACTTATTATTAATTTTTTTAAAATTTAATAAACTTATAAGCCATAATATTCCAAAAACTAAATAAAATCTATAAGGATGCCAAAAAATATTCGTTTTAAAATCGGATAGATGTATTGATAATACATTGAAGATTGTATCAATTGAAAAATAGCCCGAATCAACGTTGTATAAAAGCCGAATTAGAAAAAATACCGCAATCGGAGGTAAAGAAATTAAAATAGTTGATTTAATAACGGAAAAGAACTTTTTATTTTCTTCTTCGAACTTATATAAAAAAAATAAAATCAATGTAATTAGTATTATTTCCTTATTTGTTACTCCAACAGTTACGCTTATCATAAATAATAAATCATTTTTACATAATAAAGCATAAAAAGCTAATAAAAAAAAGAAAAATAATAAGAGATCAGCAAAGCAAATAGCATAAATGAGAAAGATAGTTATTGGATTTAGTAGAAAAAATAAAACGCCAACCAGACAAATTCCAAAACTAAATTCTAATTTTTTAAGATAATAAAAAAATAATATCGAAGTTGCAAATAGACTGCTTAAATTAACAATTATAAATCCAATAAGGGTATCAAATGGGAGTAAATATACCAAAAATGGTGTCAATATTCTATAAGTCCATGGAGCATCTACCGGCTCAAATATATTTTCCGCCATTTTAAAATATGCTTTATCATCACTATTTATAAAATCTAAAAAAGGATGAATAAAAAGTTTTCCAAAAATTACAATTGAAAATATAATACAAAAACTAACAGAAATTAATATTAAAAATTGATTTCTTGTTTTCGATGTAACTGATTTCATTTATTTTACAATATTAACAGTTTCATTTTTTGATTTAAATATTGAATATTATAGTTCTTTAAATTAATTCGGAATAAACTTCATTAACTTTTTTGGCTACAATTTCCCAAGTATATTTTTTAAGGACAGTTTCGTAGGCTTTTGCACCCATTTTTTTTTGTAATTCATCATCAGTCAGAATTTTCAGAATTGATTCTTTTAATTGATTAAGATCGTTTATTTCTGTTAAAATCCCTGTTTTTCCATCTTTTATTATTTCTGGCGCTGGACCTATTTTAGTAGAGATGATAGGGCATTTTACAGCACCAGCTTCTAACAGGGGAATCCCAAAACTATCTGAATCTGTTATTGGGAAAGTAACTACATTTGCACATTGATACGCTCCAATAACATCTTCTCTTGTTGGGAGAGTAATAAAAATTACATGCTTAGTTAGATTTAACTTTTTTACTAATTTTTTTAATTCTATTTCATAATCTTTTTCAAGGATATGACCGATGATCCATAATTTAGCATTTTTAATTTCTTTTATAATTTCATTCATTACTTTTATTAGATGAGATATATTTCTATATCCTCTAAGCAGTTTACCGACATATAAGATCATTTTACCATTTACATTAAATTTTTTTATAAATTTTTCTCGATAAGACATATTTGAAAATACTTTAAGATTTACGCCATGGGGAATAATCCTTATTATTTTCTCAGGAACATTATTTTTTAAAGTCCAAAACTTTTCATATTTAGAATTAACAATAACTCGATCAACGACATTGAGAAACATATTTTTAAAAAAGAAATCATATAGATTTATTCTACGTGATTCTTTTTCTTTATTATCACACCACTTAAATAGGCTAATGTTTCTTAATGTTCCATGAGCTGTTAAAACAAAAGGTTTTTTTTTTAATTTCGAGAAAGTCATTGCAATTTCGGTTTGAAAAGTTCTAAATGTATGAGAATGAATTATATTATAATTATATTTTAAAAATCCAATAGGAAATTTTGGTGTTATAAAATAATGAGATTTACCTAAACGATATCTAATTGGAAATCTATGAATTTTAATTCCATCAAGAACTTCATATTTTGGTAAATCCTTAGAAATTATTTCATTAGTTAAAATATTGGAGGTCAAAACCGTGATATCATATCCTAAAGATGCTTGAACTTTAGAAACATTTAGAGCATGGACTAACGCACCTCCACCAATACCATACGCTGGAATAAAATAGGGAATAGTTTTTAAAATTTTTAACATTTGCCCTCCATTTAATCTTTGGGATTAATACTATATTTTATCGTTTTCATTTTATATCAATTAGTTGTTTGCATCTTGATAAAGTTTTATTAGCTCTTTTACAATAATTTTCCATGAATATTTCGATTTAGCTAATTTAATATTATTTTTTTTGATTTCTTTAATACGATTTTCATCAAGATTTAATGCTTTTATTAATTTATAACTTAATTGTGAGACATTTTTAGGTTCTACTAAATATCCATTTTCATTTTCTATTATTGCTTCAGGTATTCCCTCAACAGCGGAAGCTACAATAATAAGCCCCATTGATAGAGCTTCTGCAATACTTAAAGGAAAACCTTCATAAATTGAAGGTAAACAGAAAATATCAGCCGCGGAATAAAATTTAGGCATGTTTTCTAATGGAATAAAATCAAGGAATTTTATATTTGATTGTATTTGTAATTTTCTAGCAAGTAATTTTAATTTACTTTCTAAATTTCCATTCCCTAAAATAAAAAAATGTACTTTTTCATAATTTTTAACAACATTCGGTACTGCTCTTATTAAATATTCCACACCTTTTTGTGCATCTAATCTACCTACAAATGCAACTCTTTTATAATCCTTTTTACCATTAAGATAACGATCTAAAAAGTTAGAATGATTTTGCTTAGTAAATTCTGAAGTATCAACTCCATTTGGAATGACGATTAATTTATTCTCTTTAATATTATGTTTTAAAAAAAGAGTTTTAAGAGATTCACTTACGCATATTATTTTATTTTGTTTTTGATATAAATGTTTTGTAATAATTTTATCAAAAATATTTTCAATTTTTTCAGCAATTCCAATTTTTGAGCGACCTTGAGCAGAAATAAACATTGGTTTTTTAAAAATTATTAAATTTAAGATAGTAGATAAATAAGATATAGGAAATGTTCTACTTTCAACGTGAATTATATCTATTTTATGTTTTTTTATAATTTTTGGTATTTTAAATAAAGCAGTTGGCATAAATCCTAAATTAGAAATTTGAGGAAAGGATTTTAATCTAAGTGGATAAAAAGACTTAAATCGATATACTAAAAAATTATTCATTTTATGGAAATCGCGTTTCTCATTTCCACATTTACTTGTTAAAACAACAACGTTATGGCCAAGTTTTGATAAATTTTCTGCAGTATTATAAGTGGCAGTTTCTACTCCACCTTTGTGAGGTAAAAAAAAGTGAGAAATTAATAGGATATTCATAACCAACACCATTTTATTCTAATAAATACCTCATGACATAAAATGCCTCAGCGTAAATTGCACCAACTTGTATACCACGAAATTTTGCAAGGCTAATAATTGATTCAATCCATTTTTCACCATCATATTTACTATATTCCGTCTGATGACGCCGTAAGGCTTCATTTTTTTTTTTAATAAATTTAGATATATCTATATAATAATTTGGAGTCATTAACCCTCCAGCGAAATTAAAGATACTTTCAAATAAAAAAATATTTTTAACATATCTTCTTGCGCTTGCCATAGCTATATTATGTGCAGCTCTATGATCTTGATGGTAAGTATCTGGGTCTGGATGAGTAAAAATAGTTTTAACATTCTTTTCAATGATGAATTTTTGTAGTTTAGAAATTGTTTCTTTATTAACTTCTAATTTAGTTGCGGGAATATCAGTAAAGAAAATATTTTCTTCTTTGACTCCCAGGATTCCTAAACTTTTTTTAGTTGTATTCATAATTTCCTTAGAATCTCTAATAGGATTCCCTTCCAGATCACTATATTCACCACTTGTTGTATGATAGCAATATACTTCAAGATTTTTTTCGAGATAATAACATATAGTCCCACCGCAACTTAGCTCAATATCGTCCGGATGTGCACCAATAAATAGTATTGATATTTTTTATTCACCCCTTTTTTTAAAAAACATCATTATTTGCCATCGTTATGTACCAATTTTTCCACATTTTAAGAGTATCTAATTGTTGCGTATAATTAAGAATTTTATATCCGAAGTAATTATCCATAAGGATTGTATGATATCCTAAAGTTATTATTATTAATTCTTTTAAATCATCATCTGGTAACCAGAATGAAATTTTTGAGCAATCTTCTTTAAAATAATTGATAGAATAGTTATCAATTATCTTGAAAATTTTCTTTTTTACAATTTTATCTTGAGATCCAATTAAAAAATCTACAATATGACCAATTATATTCCCCTTATTATCATTAAATTTCTTTAAAACAAAGTATGAAATGATTTTACTTGTGTTATTATTATAAATAAGAAATTTCTTATATTTTACAAAAGGATGTTCAACAAATCTCCATTGAAGATAATTCTTATCCTTTTTAATAATAATAGGATAAAAATTTTTACATTCATTCCAAAAATTATTGATATTTTCATCAAATTCTTTAACCTCCTTAATTAAATAATCATTATGATTTTTTAAAGGTTGAAAATTCTGAGAGAGATTCTTTATAAATAAATTCCTCTTGCCAAAATTAGTCCATCCTAATTTTTTTTCAAATAAATAATGACTCACATTATTGGGGAATCCATAAACAAAATAAGATCCTTTTCTTCTTGCATATTCATAAGCTAAATTCCCAAGTAAAGTGGAAAAACCACAACCACGATAATTTAAATCTGTCATTGTATCCATTGATTGAACACATGGATATTTTGTACCATATATATAAAATTCCTTTGGCGCAATGCTATAATAAGAGATTAAATTATCTCCATCTTTCATTAAAAGGGTATATAAATTTCCAAATGGATTATTTTTATTTTTCCAAAGCCATAAATCTTTTGACATATATCCTGGAAATACATTTTCAAATAGGTTCATTAAGGCATAATAATCCGATTCTTCGTACGTCTTAAAAGAAAAATCTTTGATTTTTCCAAATGGTTGATATTCTCTTTTTTTTAAGATTTCATTCAATAAATTCATTATATTAACTTGATAAGTTTGAATAAGCTTAAGATTTAAAAAATTTGTAATGTACAGGTTTTATTTTTTTAAATATCTTATCTCTTAATCCAATCGGGAAATAGTGTAAAAGACAAGAAGATAATGAGATTAATATTTTAAATAATTTAACTTTTGAAGTGCCATTCTCTCTAGGTTCCGCTACAATTGGGATTTCTTTTATTCTATATCCGTTCAAGCCCGCTTTTAATAAGACCTCTGTTGTAAATGCAAAATCTTTAAATTTAAAATTTTTAAAAATATCTAATGTTTTTCTTTTAAAGGCTCTGTAACCATTTTGATTATTATGGACTTCTAGATTAAATAGAAATTGTAAAGTTTTCTCAATCATTTTTTCACCTATTTTTGTATAAAAGGGTATATGAAAATTGCACTTTCCTAAATATCTAGAACCTACAGTAATATCAGCCTCTTCGTTTAAGAGTGGCTTGATTAAGTGATATATATCATTTGGATTATGTTGTCCATCGGAATCCATCGTGATTATAATATCGTTGTTTGTATTTTGAATCCCGGTTAATAATGCTTCACCATAGCCCTTATTTGTCTTATGTTCAATTATTTTAACTGTTTTGTTGCTTTTTAAAACCTCATTGATGCTATTATCAGTTGAACCATCATCAACAACAATGATTTCAATCTCATTATGATTAGGAATTCGGTTTAATGTATTTCTTATTGATTTTTCCTCATTATATAACGGAATTACAATGGAAAGTTGAACATCAAGTTGTTTTTTTTGTTTAGGAACAATAATTTGAGGAATTTCTTGGATGTCTTCTATTTTATAATAGTTTTCAATTTCATCTGTTTCAAGAGTTTCTTGATCACGTTCAACTTCTAGTTCTAAAGAAATGTTATGTGTAATGTACTTTTTCCTCCTCTAAAGTAATTTTTTGATTAAGAATTTTTGTCTAGAAAGATTTTTATTCTGTTGAATAATTTTCCTTGTCTATGATGGTTTAAGTTTTGTACATATTACAAAAATATATACAATTATATACAAACAAAAAAAGGTATTTAAAATTTCTTACAATATTTTGTATACAAAATTCCTTTTTTAAAAGGCAATTGTTATTTCAAATTGTATCTGAGCAATTATCTCTGAAGTAATAATATTTACATCATTTTTTTTAACCAATTTTCAAATAGTTTTTCCTTTTAGTTCAATTTTTTAAACTTGGATTTTAGATTTCAAGAAAAAGACGAGTCTTTACGTTTTTAAAATTCGAAATTCAACAGTTCAAAAATCTAAATTTTTAAATGTATAAATTTTTATGTAGAATATATCAAAAGTCTTTCATTGAAATTTCATATTTTAAAGATAAAAACCTCATAGTTTTATAAAGATGGCGAGTGAAGAAAACATCGATCAATCTCAGGATACGCCCGAGAGCGGAGAAATGGAAGAGAAAATTACAAAGTTTCATTTTATTTATTATATCTTTATATTGGTTTGTACTTTTGGTGTTTTAATTTTAGCGATTGATGGACTTAATCCTTTAATTTTGCTGATAACTATTGGATTGACATTGACATATTTATATTATGAAGAGCAAATAATACCAGCAGCGCTAATGCCAACAGTTGAGCCTGTGAAGCAAATTGAGCCATCGAAAGGATTTGAACCTGCGAAACCATCAAAACCAATAAGAGCTCCAGAACCTGTAAAGGCACCTGAACCTGTGATAGCTCCAAAACTAAAGAAAACAGTCAAGCCTCCGAAAGTTCCTAAGCCTGTAAAAGCTCCAAAACCAATAAAAACTCCAGAACCAGTGAAAGCACCTAAAGTAGTAAAACCTCTAGAACCTGTGAAAGCACCCGAACCAATAAAGGCATCAAAGCCGATAATTCCTTCGGTAAAGATTCCCGGGCAGGTTCCAGTTGAGGAATTTGAGGAAACTATACCGACCACTACGGATGAAGGTATATTGGAGGCGGAGAAGGACATTTATAAAGGTATTTCCGAATTAGAGGCGCCTGAGGTACCTGAGGTGCCCGAGAAAGTTGATTTAACTCCTAAATTAAATCAATTTAGAGAGAGGGCGTCCGAAATCGTAAAGAATATTCAAATTATAAAGAGGAAATTGGCGCGGTCGGAAATTTCTCTTGCGGATTTCAAATCGAGCAAGACATCCTTGGAGTTTGAATTACGGGATATTTTAAAGCAGATTGCGAAAATTAAGGAACGTATTGAATATCAAGAGTTAATTCAGAAGAGAAAAGTGGAGCGAGTGTATGTTCCCAGTGCTGGAACAAAAGTTATAACTATATCAAAACCTACGGGCAGAAGGCGTTGTCCAAAATGCGGTAATAGCGATAAATTTATGATAAGGGAGATGATTGATAAAGAGAATATTATTTTGGATTATCCCCGTGTATATGGTAAGAAATTCAGGTGCGGGCTTTGCGGAGTTGAGTGGCGTGAAAAATGAATTTTAAAAATAATTTGCAATTTTTAACTTTTTTGACTTGTATTAAATGTAATTTGCCATTGAAAATGATGTTTTAATCCTTCAGAAACTTTTATTTTTGGTGAATAGTCTAAGATTTTTTTCACTTTCTCGACGTTAGAATATGTGATATCGACATCACCCAGTTGTTTCTCAATAAATTGAATTTTCTTCTGTTTATTTGCGATGGCGTACATTTGATTGACTAATTCATTTACGGTTATCGGACTCGAGCAGCCGAGATTAAACACCTCTCCAACTGCCTCTGGTTTTTCTCCTGCGACGATTACTCCATCGATTATATCTGATATGTATGTGAAATCTCTAAGTTGTTCTCCATCCCCAAATATGGTTATCCCATGGTTATTAAGGATGAAATCAAAAAAATTTCGAATTGCCATATCGGGGCGTTGTCTGGCGCCATACACGGTAAAAAAGCGTAATGAGGTGATTGGTAATCCATATAGTCTATGATAAAACTCGGCATATTTTTCGCAGCACAGTTTTGATACGGCGTATGGTGAGATTGGGTTTTTGGGGTGATTTTCATCGACGGGGGTATATTCCGGGTTGCCATAAACGGAGGATGAGGAGGCATTTACGATTTGTTTTATATTTTTATTTAGACAGAATTCAAATAATTTGACAGTTGATTTGATGTTATTGTCCATTACTTCTATTTGGTTTTTAATTGAGTAGCGTACGCCGGCTTGAGCCGCCAGATGGAATATTATATCGATGTTGTGATCAATTTCTTGTAGTGTAGAATCACCTCTGAGGTCTTTTTTAATTAAAATGAAATCTTTCCCGTTTTCATATTTTTGAGTTAAATCGAGCAAATTTTTTTCTTTTCCGGTGTAGTATTCATTGAAGTTATCGATTAGAATCAAAAAATTTCCATTTTCGATTAATTTTTCCGATAGATGGGAACCAATAAAACCGGAGGCTCCAGTTATCAGGATATTTTTATTTTTTATCATTGTTTTTTGAGTAAAATAATTTATATTTAATAGATTTATCTCAGTGAAAATTATTCTGATACAATAATCGAGTCAATCATGTCATCGAGTTTAGGGCGTTGAGGTTTTTCCTGTGGTCCTCCTTCGACAAGCTCAATTTCTGGTATATCATCATCAGAAATTACCCCTCCAGATCTTGGTCGTGATGTTGCTACTACGGGAGCACTTGGAAGGCTACTTAAAATTTTTGAAACAATTTCACTCGAAAGTGATTTTATTTCCTTGCTTATTTCAGAGGCAATAGCCTCTTTCAATTCACTAATAATAGAACTCGTGTCTATTTGAGCAGTAACTGGAATTTGTATGTTTGGATAAGTTTCATGGAGTTGTTGAATACCCTGAGATAATGATGTTTTAATCATATTAACTTTCTCATCAGATAAAGGGACATATTCACTTGATACTTCAATCTCTTTGATGGATATAGATTCTTTCTTTTCAATTTTCATATCTTTTAATGTTTCAAGCAAAAAGATTATATTTTTAACATCAAATCTTCGTTGAGCTCCTAAGACTTCAATCTTGCTTTTAATTTTTTCAATGGTTTGTTCATTATTAATGCCATTAATCTTTAATATTTGTTGTGCCATAGTTTTGATATGATTAATAACAAGCCCATTATGGATTTTCACTGAATTTTTTCTATCATTTAATAAAAAATAGTCAAGAAAGACTTGAAAATATTCAATTTCATTAAGGAGAGGTTT
>Ga0315549_1004799_pt1 | contig 11247 bp, 12 predicted proteins | sample SalMarSW160200MG_FD_203101 | JGI IMG/M metagenome (GOLD analysis project Ga0315549, IMG submission 203101) | Salt marsh sediment microbial communities from the Plum Island Ecosystem LTER, Massachusetts, United States - Salt Marsh Sediment SW1601-200 ... | reverse complement strand
AATTTCTCTCAATATCCTTCTTGATTCATTATCTTTAATTAGGTTAGTATTTAGAACAACAATTAGGAGGAGAACTCAAGAGAATATGTCACGGATGGCTTTGCTTCATAAAATCCTGATTGCTTTATAGGAGGATGTCATTTCGACCGAAGTGAGCGCAGCGAACGCCGCGGAGAAATCTATTCAAAACAGATTTCTCAATTTCATCCCGATTCTGATCGGGACTCCGCTCGAAATGACCCCTGCCTGGATTACATCGCAGGCCGAGGGTCTGTCAGGCAAAGCTCGACAAGCTCGTCGATTACTGCTGTGCCGGCGCACATTACCTTGTCGGCTCCGCCCCAATATAATTTCAATGTCCCATCATCCTCCGGGACAGCACCGCATGTAAAGACTACATTGTGAACGTAGCCGACAACTTCCCACGGGTCCTCCGGCTGCAAAATCCACCTGTCTGCTACGCCAAGAATCACAGCAGGGTCATCAAGCCTGTGTAGCGCAACGCCCAGCCGATATACATGACCATCCATCGTTGGAAAAACGCCGTGGTAAATATTTAACCAGCCTTTGTCAGTGCGAATCGGCGGCGCACCCGGCCCGATTTTCATCTCGTCCCAGTGGTACGGCACGGATTTTATCACGATCCGTGAATCGCCCCAGTGACGCAGGTCCGGCGAGTAACTTATCCAGATCGACCAGGGACTGATGTCGGAATGAGGCCGATCCAGCTTGACATATCTACCACCAATCTTTTCAGGGAAAAGAACCGTATTGCGGTAATCCGCCTGAGTAATAAAAGCGACTCTTTCGACCGATTCAAAATCCATAGTCTTTGCTAATCCGATGCGGACGCCATGTCTGGAGTATGCGCTGTAAGTTATATAGTAAACGCCATCCAAAAGAGTAATGCGCGGGTCTTCAACGCCAAACTCTTCATATTCACAAAATATCGGCTCTTTACTCGGCATAATAAAAAGCTCAGGTCTTGCCTTGAATTTGAAGCCATCGTCGCTTTCAGCCAGTCCTATTATGGACCTTCCGGTATCGAGGTGCGAACGAAACAGCATTACGTATCGGCCATTGAACTTAGTGACACCGGCGTTGTGAACCGTCTGGACCGGATACGGAATATCGTCCTTTGTCAGGATAGGATTGTTTGTGTATCTTTTTACAATTTCTTTTCTCATTTGTTTTTTTCTAAGTAACCCCAGATTCAAGAATCTTCAGATTACCCCCGATTCAAGAATCGGGGGCTAAATAAATTTAATTTAACCATGTCTTAAAACATAATTTATTCTGATTCTCAAATCTTTTACTCTGAAACAATACCTTTTGTCATAACCTTTAGTCCATACTTTGCCGTTAAATCCATTTTTTTGCAAGGCATATGTGCTTACACGTTTGTATCGTTGTACTATTTGCGATATTGATTCTGAACAGGATTCGGCAACTATATGAATATGATCACTGCAGACAGCAAAGGCGCATATTTTCTGATTTATCCTTTTTGACTCGGCAAGAATAATCTCTTTTACTAATCTTTTTTGCGATTCTTTTAATTTGACAGGTGTTCCTTTTAGTTTTTGTTTATTCGTCAAATATAATTTGTTATCAGGTTGTAATATTCTTCCGTTTTTGACCCAGCCTCTTTCATCTCCCTGAAGCCAACTACCATAGGTTGTCCATGTCAACATATATCCAATCATCTATATTTTTCTTTTTTAGCCCCGATTCTTGAATCGGGGGTTATTGCATGGAGAATTAATTATTTGGGTTGTTTTAATTCATGTATTTCAGTACTTTCCTTCTCTACGAAAGATTTGCTCATACACCTTTTCATATCCTTCGACCATGCGGTCGATGGTGAAGTTCTCTTCTACTCGTTTGCGGCATTTTTTGCGGTCTATTCTATCAATTTTGCCGACAGCCTCCACAGCTTCATCGATATTATTGACCAAATAGCCGGTTTCCTTATCCGCGATGACCTCACGACATGAGCCTAAATCCATCGCAATTACCGGCACGCCGGCAGCCATCGACTCGGCCATTACCAAGCCGAACCGCTCTGGAATCAAATTAAGGTGAATGACCGCATACGCTTCTTTAAGAAGCGCATCACGCTGAATTGGATTAACAGGACCTATATACTGAATCGAGGATTGATTTAAATGAGGTTTGACAAGCGTGTCGAAGTAATTTTGGTCCTGGATAATCCCTGCTATTATCAAATCCATACCGCACTTTTTTGCGACTTCAATCGCCAGGTGTGTCCCCTTGTCGTTGTGTATTCGTCCGTAATGGACGAGCTTGTCGCCCGGCGTTTCCCTAAACGTAAGATTGGAAAGGTCAATACCATTGTAAACGGTCGCTAAGTACGGCAGCCCCGGGTTCCTATCGGCGTCACTTATGGAAACATAGTAAGAGTCTTTATGGTCGTGGTAAACTCGCAATATATCCGGGTCTGAAAAGCCGTGGATGGTAGTCAGCAAAGGAGCTTTAATAAACGGAAGATACGTCAACGGCAGATAGTCAAAGTTGTTATGAATCAGGTCAAACTCACAAGATCGCTCCATAACCTTGGAAATGTGCAGACACGTCGAGACCAGCGGGATTTGGGTCTTGTCTTCCTCGTAACCTCTTTCAACAAAACTAACAAGCTTTGCTCTTGTAATGGAATCTTTCGTGGCGAAAAGTGTTATATTCTTCCAGCCTCGGGCAACCAGGCCTTCAGTGATATTGCCGGCCACGGTCTCCCATGCGCCGTAAGCCCGTGGCGGAGTCCGCCATGCAACCGGCGACAGAATTGCTATTCGCTTGTTTTTAAAGTCCATCTTTAGTCAGAAATCAGAAATGTAGTCATTCACCGGCACCACAGGTGTGCCGGCTAAACGTCTTTCGTCTTCTGTCATCTGCCTTCTGTCCTCTGTCTTCTCACCTCCTCTTTTATTCTCTGGATATGTCCCCTACCTAAGCCCTTGACCTCACAGTCGAGCTGGAAGTATCGGCGAATCTTATCATCATCCAATATGCCGAAACAATCAATCACGGCTAAAGGCCCACCCGCCCACTTGACTATCTGGCCGGGGTCAAGGTTCAAATAAGGTTCGTGCGGCACAGCTAAGATAAGCGCTTCAGCACCTTTTATGGCAGTAGCAATATCCTGTTGGACAGTAATATTCACCAAGTAATCCTGGTTGCGGAAAAATCTTGCTAACGAGTGGCCCGGTGCCGGATAGGTATCCTGTTTTTCCAGCTCGTACCAATGCTCGACATACGGATCATGTACTCGCATCTCGGCTCCCATCTCAGTCAGCTTTCGGACTACTACTTCCGAGCCGCTGTAACGAGTATCAGCGACATCCTGGCGATAGCTGGCCCCGCATAAAAGTACCGGTGCGCCGGCGATCAACCGGCCCATGTTCCGAAGCGCATCCCTTGTCAATTCCGCTACGTGAAGACCCCGCGTGTCATTTATATCGATGGCCGAAGTGGTTATCCTAAATATATCGTCATCGAAACCAAGAATGTGCCTGTACGCCCAATATCCCAAACCACCATCCTTCGGCAGACAGTATCCGCCGATACCTGGACCTGGGAATATGATGTTATTGTGAGTAGGACGGACCTTAATTGCTTTGATGACCTTAATCAAATCCACGCCGTTGCGTTCCGCAAACAAGCTCCACTCATTTAAGAAAGCCAGCATCGTGGCACGGAAAGAATTTTCAACAATTTTAGCAGTCTCCGATTCGATGGGACGATCCATAATAGTCAGTGGAAATTCATCGGTGTTTAGAACTTCCCGGAGGAATTTTTCGACGCGCTGGCGCGCTTCCCGATTGCAGCCGGCGCAGACCCGCCAGAAATCTCGTATCGATGATACATATTGTCTGCCGGGCATAACACGCTCATAACTATGTGCCAGCAGTGGCTCTGTATCTATATTCCGGGCAGCAAAAGCCCTCTTTAAAATCGGCCAGGCAACGAACTCCGTGGTGCCGGGCGCCACAGTTGTTTCGATTAAGGTAAGACATTTCGGCGGTATAAATTTGCCGATGGTTTTTATTGTCGCTTCCAACGCCTCCATCTCCACCCAGCCGGTTCGCATATTTCCAAGGTCGTTTTTCGTATAATCACATTGGACGTCCACAACAACACAGTCGGCCAACTTAAGACACTCACTGTTGTAGGTGGCGATGAGGGTCTTTTTTTCGAGCACACAACGAGCGATCATCGGCTCGACTTCAGGGTCCTCGGCTTTCACCGGTGATTGTCCTCTGTTAAGCAATGGAATCTTCCAGTAGCTGCGAGTGCTGGGCCGCTGACAACCGATGATCAATTTGCTGGGCTTGCCGGTCTGCCGGTCAACACTGTCGGCGATAATAGCCGCCATAACGGCACCAACAAAACCGACACCCATTACTACGACAATTTCCTTACCATCCTTGCGTGCCGCTGCCGCCAGCGACTCCACACGATTGAATTCTGTAGAATACTCCTCCTTGCTGGGAATTGGGAACCTTTCACCAGCCGGACTTATCGAATAATCAGCCATTATTCGCCCTTTCTTAACCGTATTCGCTCAGGTTTCATCACTCACGACGCGATCGAACTTACCGAAGTCAGGCGGTTATTTAACTACGACTTCTGTCCTCTATCCCGCCACGGCGGGTCTATGACTTCTGTCCCCCGCCTTCGCGGGGACAAGCTTCTGCCTTCTATCTTTTCCAATAATCGCCGCAAGTTTATCAGTAACACCCCGTATATCAAGGCTTTTTTCCTTCGTTATCGCCAAAACCATACTCAATCCCAGATAAATGCATGATATGTTGAATTATAAATACAAAAATGATATAATTCGTTTAATCCTTTGGATTATCTGTAATCGATATTTTCCAAACCGCCCTTTTACTTTTATATGGGCTTCAGGACAAAAATGCAAAAAGTCAGCACATTCACTTTGTCTGTTATAGCATTAATTCTCGCATCCAGTGGGAGTATTTCAACAGGGCAAGAAGCATTTCGATATCCGGATTATTTGCTTGATATATATAACCCGGACGATGCTTGTTGGAAAGGTGTTGGTGCTGATGGACGCTGGCCGGTTCTGGTAGACCCCGAAAAATGGCTTGTTGGCCCGCCGCTGTCGGACCAGTCAGGTGTTACCGTGCCCATAGACCAATGGATCGAGCTAAAGTTTCCAGGCAGAATTGTTGATGGTCCTGGCGATGATATACTGCTTATTGAGCTGGGTCAAGTAGGTGAACAAGCTCTCGTTTTCATTACAGGTGGTGCCAACCAAGAGTATCTGCTTGGTAAAGCTACAGCTTTAAATTCCGGCCTGGACACAGACACCGAGATCGGCTTCGATATCACAGGTATCTGCCTGCCGTTTTTACCGAGTGCGGTTCGCATCGTAGCATTAGATACAGGAGGAGGCTCGCCCGGATTTGACATAGCTAATATACGTGCTCGAACGTACATTGAACAGAGCAAAGCTGCCAGCGGCCCCATCCCTTTCAACGGCGCCAAAAACGTACGGGTTGACACAGTCCTCAGATGGTCGTCAGGATATTCCGCAGATAAACACATCGTTTACTTCGGCACCGCTCTTGCTGATGTAGATGCAAATGCAAATCCTATCAGTAGTCCGGAGCAGCCGCAGGACGCCAACAGCTTCGATCCCGGAGGCCTTGAATTAGGCCGAACCTACTACTGGCGAATAGATGAAGTTAATAGCACCGATCCCAATAATCCCGTTACAGGCGATATCTGGAAATTCACAGTAGCCGATCATCTTGTTTTAGATGATTTTGAGTCCTACAACAACTACGACAACCAGATATATAAGAGCTGGAAAGAAACCGGCGAAGCATTCGTGGCTGTCTCGACGTATCCGCTTAGCAAATGCCGGCAATCTATGGCGTTTGTTTACTACTATGACGTAAGTTATTCTTCCGAAGCTGTACGTACGTTTAGCCCTGCGTTGGATTGGGCTACAATCGGCGCCAAGACTTTGGAATTGTTATTTTATGGTCGAAGAACCAATACTGCCGACGTACAAATGTATATTAGCCTGGGCGACGGTAATGTCAATTTGATTGTGCCGTACAACGCGGACCCGAACGACATCAAAGAGCAAGCATGGCAGCGCTGGAGAATTAATATTCAAGACTTAGCCGGCCTGAACCTGAGCAATATTAAGACTTTCTCCATCGGCTTTCGTGCCGGTCAAACCCAACCCCTAAGGGGTGGTAGTGGCACTGTCTATTTCGATGATATCAAGCTATATTCGTCCAGATGCCTCGAACAGAACAGACCCCAAGCCGATTTCAATGGCGATTGTAGTGTTGACTTCGAGGACCTTCAGGAAATTGTTTACAACTGGCTTGACAGAAGCCCTAAAACTTATGCGGTTGTACATCCCAACGCACCTTTGGCCTGGTATAAATTCGACGGCGATACCACCGATAATTCCAACAACGGCTATCATGGCTGGTCGTTCGGCAGCCCAACATACGTCCCCGGCATATATGACCAAGCGATAAGTTTTGACGGATATAGAGACTCTGTTAATATAACCAAAGCTACTGAGATGTTTGAAAGAATCAGCACTGGGATCACCATTACTTTTTGGCAATATGGTACGGATTCGGCGCATCACAATGACACGCTATGCTGCTCAAATTACGAATATGACAAGAACACAACCTTGACTTCGATGAGCTCAGTTGAGCCGCAGGAACACGTTAATAACCCTGTGATAGCTATTAATCTTGGTTGCTGGATCCGCCCAAGAGGGGCCGGCTTGTATAGCTGGGATTGCGGCTATCCATGGTCTTTTGATAACCGCCTTAGTGGAGACCACAAATATAAAAGCGAATGGGCGGGCCGATGGAACCACTGGGCGTTCACCAAAAACGTCTATCAAGGCATAATGCAAATATTTCTCAATGGCGCTCTTTATGACAGCCGAACGGATGCAAACTCACCTATTTCGCCAATCACGTCATTCGAAATAGGTTCCGGTTGGTATGGCGGATATGACGGTTTAATCGACGACTTCCGCATTTACGACTATGCTCTCAACCAGCCGGAAGTTGCCTATATTGCAACCAACGGCATGGGCCTCTTTGATCCCCCAGGCGGTGGGCTTATGTCCCCGGCTGATTTAGACGCTGACAACGAGATAAACTTCCGCGATTTTGCTATCTTAGCTGATAGCTGGCTTGAAGAACAACTCTGGCCATAATCCAAAGGCGCTCTAAATGAAAGTAGCTACCTTTAATGTCAATTCCTTACGCGCTCGTTTGACGCTTGTGATTCAATGGTTAGTCGAACATCAGCCTGATATTTTATGCCTGCAGGAAACGAAGGTCCAGGATGTCGATTTCCCAACAAGTGAGCTCGACCAGGTCGGATACAAATGGGCCTGGCCATTCTGCGAATATGTTTTTAAGGGACAAAAGAGCTATAACGGCGTAGCAACTTTTAGTAAAAGCCCAATCACAAACGTAGAATTCGGCTTTCACGATGAGCCAAGGGACGAGGCTCGTCTGATTAAGGTAGAAACAAACGGCATTGTGATTATCAATACTTATGTCCCGCAGGGCGTTTCACCCGACTCAGAGAAATTTCAGTACAAATTGGAATGGTTCAATCGCCTTTATGCTTTTTTCAAAAAATATTTCAAGCCATCCGATCCGGTCATCTGGGTAGGAGACCTTAACATCGCCCCGCAGCCGATAGACGTATATGATCCCGAAACTCTGCTGGGGCATGTTTGCTTCCATCCGGAGGTTCACAAAGCGCTGGATAAAGTTATGCAGTGGGGGTTTGTAGATGTATTCAGACTCCATTGCAGCGAGGCGGGCCACTATACGTTCTGGGATTACAGATTGCCGAACTCTTTCAAACGCAATCTCGGCTGGCGCCTTGACCATATCATGGCTACACAGCCGTTGGCTAAAAAGTGCACCGCTTGTTACATAGATAAAGAACCCCGGACCGCAGAGAGACCAAGCGACCACACTCCTCTTGTCGCCGAGTTTAACTTGTAACAACCAATAAATCGAATCTTATCGGCTACAACCATGTCCCGAGCATTGTCGAGGGAAAGACGTTATACATGGCGCAGTCGATTTAAAAGGACAAGCAAAAATCGCTTCTTTTATAAACTTTCAAAACTTTATAAATATTCTAACTTTTTTCTTGAACTCAAGCTTGTTATTTGCGATACTATATAAAAGAAAGGAAGGCCGACATGACCAAGGTAAGTATGACAAAGGCAAGACGTGATTTTACGGATATAGCCGAACGAGTAATGTATGGCAATGAACGGATATGTATACAAAAGAACAATGAAGCCGCCCTTGCTCTTGTTTCTGTTGAGGACTTAGAGATACTGGAGGCATTGGAAGACAAAATAGACATTCAGGCAGCCAAAGCAGCCATTAAAAAAGGCAAATTTATTGACCTCAAAGTTCTGGCAAAGCAATTGGGAGTATAGTCAGGGATGTATCAAGTTAAAGTGGCAGAGGAAGCCGCCAGGTTTATCCGCAAACAGGATAAACGCATACAACGTCAGATTATTAACAATATCAGGGAGCTTGCTAAAAATCCACGTCCGCAGGGCTGCAAAAAATTACAGGGCTACAAAGAATTATACCGTATCCGTTCGGGCAATTACAGGATTGTCTATAACATCAAAGAGAAAATGCTGCTTGTTTTAGTTGTGCGGGTAGCTCACCGAAAAGACATCTACCGCCATCTGGGAAAATAACCGGACCGCAGAGCGTCCCAGCGACCATACTCCTCTTATCGCTGAATTCAATTGGTGAAAATAAGCACACTGGCACCGCCCATCATCTTGTCATTCCCGCGCAGGGCTTGACCTGAGCGTTAGCCGAATGGGCGGGAATCCATACGTGAACTCCCCATTTTAGATATTCAATGCTTGATGTGTGATATTTCTTCGCCACGAAATCCGGCTGCAAAACGGAAACGCCCCAAGACTTGAAATCATCTGCGACGTGGAATACCGTCCGATGGAGTGAAACGTTATGTGTCCTATTTGGGAAGCCCTCCAAGCAAGTCACCGTACCCCCAAATAACTGCTCCTATTACTAATAGAAACAAGCCTATCAGTGATGACTTTGCATCTAATTTTTGTTGATTTTCTGCCTCAATTTCCTTAGGAGTAGGAGTAGCATGCCCACCATCGATTACTGATTGTACTTCAAGCAACCCCCTAAGTCCTAATCTTATTATTGGTCGAATAGTTAGAATCACACCGGCAACCGTCAATATTGACCTCGATCTGCTGAACCAATGGTACTGTCCACTACATTCGCTTGCTGCAAATGATACGATTACAATTGCCAAGCTTAAGGTAGAAACCAAGCAAATATTTGAAAGCAATCTTCTCATCGCATTTACTTGTTTTTGCACATAACAATGATTATACAATCTACGTAAAACTAACCTACACTGTCCTCTGGAATACGTCAAATGGAAAATTTGTTGTTCGTCGCTCTCCACAGGACGCTTTACAGCGGAGTCACAGGTCGCGAGCAACAGGTTATGGATTTGGTATAGTGCAGCATGTTGTCAGGCAAATTTTTGAGTTATTAAATCTTTGTCAAATTCAAGCGAGTAAGATAGAACTGTTCTTAAATCTATCTTTTTAGAAGCATTTAGGATTTCTATACTGACAATCTTATCTTGCGAAGTTGTATCTATATTAACACCTTCAGAAATTTCTATAACTCCATCTGGTATATCATCTCCCAACTTTAAATATAAAGCATCTACTTCATCATCATAATATACTTTCATATTTTCCTTCCCTTCTTCAAAGGATAACTTGTTACTATTGTTATTATATCATTTTCAACGGCAATTACAATTTTTAGTGGATACTTATATCCTTCCACATTTTCTACAATTTCGCTTATCCCTTGATGAGATAAGTCTTTGCTTTCAATAACCTTTAAAATTATGGATTCTGAAACGTTATATAATTTTGCTCTTCTTTTTGCATGACGAGAGAATTTTATCTTCATAAATCAGGTCCACTTTCCTTTATCATCTGCTTAACTATGTATTATACAGTTCCGCATTTCCATTCTCTCGGCTGTGCTCAAGACAAGCCTCTCGACCATGCTTGCATCTTTCCCAGTAGAAAACATCCTACCATGCCCGCCGAACACGTCAAATGGATTCTTCGGGCTACGACAGACCTCGCCCTGACAAGTGCCAGTTTTCTTTGCAGGCAAAAGCACATTGGGTGATTGTCAACAATGACTGATTTTTAATCTCTCGACTTACTCAAATTTATCAATTCTACTCGGTCGCCTTTTACTAACGCTAATTTCTTGGATTTGCTCCAGCGTTTGATTTGCAGTTCTCGGTTCTTAGCTTTTGATTTATCTTTGAATACCTCCGTATATAAAATTTTCCTGGGCCTATTATAACTTGTGTAATGACCACCATTGCCTGCTTGATGGTCTTCGAACCGTCGTTCTATGTTATTTGTCACTCCTGTGTATAGGGCTTTATTTTGGCACTATAAAATATATACATACCACATCTTTACCCCTCGATGCGCTCACTTCGTCCTTCGACAAGCTCAAGACTTTGTTCGCTTGCTCGGGATGGTTCGACGCAACAGATGTGAGCAAGGCAGATGGCTAAAAAGCCATCTGCCGCGTCGAAGCACTGGGGAACCAGGATTCGGACCTGGACTAACTGATCCAGAGTCAGTCGTGCTACCGTTACACTATTCCCCAAAAACTAATTCACAACAAAAAGCCTATGACTATGACTGTCAGAGATATTCTTTCTAAGTACTGCAATATTTCTTGTTATTTTCAGCTTACTCTATAAAAAACAGTCTGATATTGCAAGATTATTAAGAAAAAGCTGTACTACCGGGTAATAATTTGGTATAAATAAAATGTGTAAATTTGTGGTTTTATCCTTCAGCGAATCAAAATAATGTGTTTTTTTGTATAAATCAGCTCTGCTGAAAGTGAAGGAAGGAGGTAGTAAATCAGGCCAGTTACAAATTCTTTTTTCAGCGTAAAATTGAGTGCTTGTCCGGCGAAGCCCCCGGCTCTGCGTAGCCCTTCACCGAAGCAGGATGGCCAGAGTCAGATAGATTTAACCTTTTTAGAAATCGGTATTCTTATTCTAAGTTGTTGTTTTGGTGTCTAACTAAATTACCATTATTATCATTTTTGCTTT
>Ga0315549_1004795_pt1 | contig 11251 bp, 9 predicted proteins | sample SalMarSW160200MG_FD_203101 | JGI IMG/M metagenome (GOLD analysis project Ga0315549, IMG submission 203101) | Salt marsh sediment microbial communities from the Plum Island Ecosystem LTER, Massachusetts, United States - Salt Marsh Sediment SW1601-200 ... | reverse complement strand
ATACATACAGTACATGCATATACGAAGGGCCAAATGTCACATTGTTGCGGTCCGGTCGCGGGCGCGGCACTCGCCGGCCGCGGGGCTGCGCGGGGCGGTGCCGATGGGAGGTGGTGCCGATGGGCGCATACAATCGCGCCATGAGCCGGGGTAGGAGCGAAGCGGCCGGACGGGAGCCCGTGGGACGCGTCTTCCAGCGGGTTCTCGGGGACGGCCTGCCCGTCGCGGCACGGGCCGAGGGATCGACGATCTGGGACGCCGAAGGGCGGGCCTACCTGGACGCCGCGGGCGGGGCGATCGTGGTCAACGTGGGCCACGGCCGGCAATCGGTGGTGGAGGCCATGAAGCGCCAGGCCCGGGCCTTCACGTATGTCCACGGCACCATCTTCACCAGCGAGGCCCTCGAGGCTTACGCCCGGGCCGTGGGCCCGCGCCTGCCGCTGGATGAGCCGGCCATCTACCCCGTCAGTGGCGGCTCGGAGGCGATCGAGAGCTGCCTCAAGATGGTCCGGGCCTACCACCTGGCCCGCCGTGAGCCGGACCGAACGGTCGTCATCGCCCGCTGGGGGAGCTATCACGGCAACTCGCTGGGGGCATTGGACCTGTCCGGGCGCGAGTTCCTGCGCCGCCCCTACGAGCCGTGGCTCGGCCGCTTCCGCCACATCAGCGCCGCGTATCCCTACCGCGCCGGCGAGGCCGCGGCCCGCGCCCTGGGCGATGCGGAGGCGCTGGCCGCGGAGCTGGAATCGGCCATCGCCGAAGCGGGGCAGGGGAGAGTGGCCGCCTTCGTGGCCGAGCCCATCGTCGGCGCGGCGCTCGGCGCGGTGGCCCCGCCCGACGGCTACTGGCCGGCCGTAGCCGAGATCTGCCGCCGCCACGGAGCGCTGCTCGTGGCGGACGAGGTGATGACCGGCTTCGGGCGCACGGGGCGCTGGTTCGGGCTGGACCACTGGGGCGTGCGGGCGGACGTGGCCGCCTGCGCCAAGGGCGTGACCGGGGGCTACTTCCCGTTCGGCCTGGCCGTCGCCAGCGGCGCGGTCTACGACACGATCGTGGAGGGCGGCAGCTTCGTCCACGGGTTCACCTACAGCCACTCCCCGGTGGGGGCCGCGGCGGCGGCGGAGGTGCTGCGAATCCTGGAATCGGAGAGGCTCGTGGAAGCCAGCGCCGCCAGGGGAGAGCGGCTGCGGGCGCTGGTGGAGGATCGCCTGGGCGGGCACCCCAACGTCGGCCAGATCCGCGGCCGGGGCCTGCTGGTGGGCGTGGAGCTGGTCGCGGATCGGACTACCCGGGCGCCCTTCCCGCGCTCGGCACGCCTGGTCGAGAAGGTCCAGGCCCGGGCCCGGGAGCGCGGCCTGCTCATCTACTACGGCACGGGCAACGCCGACGGCACCAACGGCGAGACCGTCCTGCTGGGGCCGCCGTTCGTCGTCACGGACGAGGAGCTGACGGCGATCGCGGACCAGCTGGCGGCGGCGATCGGCGAGGCTGTAACGGAGATCGCCTAGGGCCGCGGGCCGTCTGTGCCCGCCGAGAGCCGGTCTGGGGCTGCCCCGGGGCCGACTGCCCGGCCTCGGCGCCTACGCCGTCTGCCGCACCCAAGAATCGCATAACTGGGTGATGTCGCAGGTGCCTCTCGGAGCGTAGGGTTGCGGCATGGACACGAGCGGCGCGGTCGCGCCCGCGGCCCAGTCCGACGCCGGCTCGCAGCCTTCGGGGCGGGCCTTGCCTCCGCCCGGCACGCGACCCCTGCCCTGGCTGCTGGCCTGGGCGCCGGTGGTGACTGCCGGGGTGGTGGCCGCCCTGGACGTCATGGGGCTTGGGCAGCCCGTTGGGTTCCTGGCCGTGATCGCCGCCCTGCTGTTGCTGGGCCTGACCATGTTCGCCGGGATCCGCGAACTCCACGCCGCCGAGGAGCGGACGAACGAAGCCCTGGGCCGGGCCGAGGCTGCCGAGGCGGCAGAGCACGCCCGGGCCGAGGAGCTGACCGAGCAGCTCGAGGAGACTCAGCGGATGCAGCGGCAGATGGTCCAGGCCAGCAAGATGGCCGCCGTCGGCGAGCTGGCCGCGGCTGTCGCCCACGAGGTGAACAACCCCCTGACCGGCGTCCTCGGTTTCTCGGAGCTGTTGCTGGCCAGCCTGCCGGCCAGCGATCCGAAGAGGGCCGACATCGCCGTCATCCACTCCGAGGCGGTGCGAGCCCGGAGCATCGTCCGGGCCCTGCTGGAGTTCGCCCGCCCCCGGCCTCCGCAGCGGATCCCGACCGAGCCCAACGCTGTGGTCCGCTCGGCCGTGGACCTGGTGCGGTTCCGGGCCCAGGAGCGCCGGGTCACGATCGTCGAGCGCTACGGCGACGTGCCGAGCCTGGAAATCGATCCCGACGCCATGAAGCAGGTCCTGCTCAACCTCTTCAGCAACGCCTTCCAGGCCATGCCCAACGGCGGCGAGTTGCGTGTCGCCACAGTCAAGTCAGGTCGCCAGGTCGGCCTGCGAGTGGCCGATAATGGCACCGGCATGGACGCCACCACGCGGAACAGCATCTTCAGGCCCTTCTTCACGACCCGGGCGGGCAGCGAAGGGGGCACCGGCCTGGGCCTCTCGGTCGGCCTGGGCATCGTCGAGGGCCACGGCGGGACGATCGAGGTCGAGAGCGAGGCGGGCGTCGGGTCGACGTTCACCATCTGGCTGCCGATCTCCAAGCGGGCCTTCAAGGGCCCGGTGATCGTGCCGGTGGTAGACGCGTCTCCGGCGCCCGACGGCAGCCGGTCCCGCCACAAAGGCGCGGCGGCATGACCTGGGGGCCGGGAGCGCGCACCCGCTCGGCCCGACCGCGCGTTCTGTGCGTGGACGACGAGCCGGTCATCCTCCAGGTCCTGCGCCGGCTGCTGGAGGGGCAGGGCTTCGAGACGGTCACCACCAACGATCCCGAGGCGGCCGTCGTCGCTTTCGACGACAGACCGTTCGACGTCGTCATCACCGACATCCACATGCCCAAGATGGACGGCATGACCCTGATGCGCACCCTGCGCGAGCGCCTGCCCGACCTGCCGGTGATGGTCGTGACCGGGCACGGCACGGTGGACACGGCGATCCAGGCCCTGCGCGAGGGCGCCAGCGGGATGCTCGTCAAGCCGTTCACCGGTCAGGAGCTGCTGGCCGAGGTGAGCCGGGCGCTGGCGGCGACGCAGATGCGCCAGGAGGCGCTGCAGTATCGCTACCTGAGCCCGGTCCTGGACTCCATCGCCCTGACACTCTCGACGGCCATCGAGGCTCGGAACCTCGAGACGGGCGAGCATTGCCGCCAGCTCGGCATCCTCTCCGAGCGGGTCGCCGCGGTGCTGGATCAGGACGAGTACCAGCGCATGACGGTGCGCATAGGCGGCTACCTCCACGATGTGGGCAAGATAGGGATCGCCGACGCCATCCTGCTCAAGCCGGGCGGCCTGACGGAGGAGGAGATGGCCGAGATGCGCCGCCACAGCGAGATCGGCGCGGCCATCCTGGAGGTCCACGAGGCGATGGCCGACATCGCCCAGATCGTGCGCCACCATCACGAGCGCTGGGATGGCGGCGGCTACCCGCGTGGGCTGAAGGGGACGGCCATTCCGCTGGGGGCCCGCATCATCGCCGTCGCCGATTCATTCAGCGCCATGACCAGCGATCGCATCTACCGCCGGGCGCTGCCCACCGAGCGCGTCTGGAAGGAGCTGCGGCGCAACTCCGGCTCCGAGTTCGACCCTGAGGTGCTCGCCGCCTTCGAGCAGGTCGTCGACGAGGAGGGGAACCTGAAGCCGCTGCCCGGCGAGATCGAGGCCGGCCTGGAGTCGGATCTGCACGTGCCGATCTCCACGCCTGTCTCGCCGGAGGAGTGGCAAGCTCGGCTGACGGTCCAGGACAAGAAGGGGCGTCCGGCTGCGCCCTGGATCAAGACCGGCTGACCCTCTCCGACCCTCGGGTTCCGTCTGAGCGTCCGAGCGACCCCGCTAGCCGCCGAAGTCGTGCCTGCGGGTGATCAGCCACAGGCCGATCAGCACCAGCAGCAGCGGGCCCACGAGCCGGCCGAGGCTCACGTTCGAGTACGTGGCCACGACCTCGCTGCCGCCCCACAGGAGAAGCAGGCCGCCCAGGATCACGGCCCAGGCCCAGCTCTTGCCGGTCCGGGCGCGGATGAAGGCCAGCAGCAGGGCCCCGATCCCCAGGAAGGTCGTACCCCAGCCGTCGCCCTTGAGGACGCCGATGCCGGTCAGCAGATCCGACATGGCCAGGGCCGTGACGATCAAGCCCAGGACGAGGGCGGTCTCGCTGTGGTCGCGCAGCCAGACCAGCAGCAGCACCAGGCCCAGGGCCAGGAACAGCGCGTTGGCGCCGAGCTGAGCTGCCTGGAACAGCGAACCGGCCGCGAGCAGCAGGCCGAAGACGATCAGGAAGAGGCCGAGCATGGAGAAGCCGCGGCGCGGCTGATCGATCTCGAAGCCGAAGCTGTCGATGCGGACGGCGTTGGGCCGGTCGTTCTTGTCGCTCATGGGCCGAGAGTAGCAGCCGCCGCGATGGACCGCTGGCCACGACGCGGCCCGGGTGGAGGCGGTCAGGCACCCGGCCTAACGGTCGACCCCGGTCTACTCCAGGGCCGCCTCGACGGACAGGGCCACGTTGCCGGCCAGGGCGCGCGAGATGGGGCAGCCATCCTTGGCGGCCTGGGCCAGTTCGGCGAAGCGAACGGCATCGAGGCCCGGCACCCGGCCCCGGACGGTCAGCTTGCTCGAAACGACGGTCCAGCTCCCCTCAAGCTGCTCGAAGGCCACCTCCGCTTCCACGTTCAGGCTCTGCGGCGGTGTGCCGGCCTTCGCCAGCCCGGCCGAGAAGGCCATCGAGAAACAGCTCGCGTGCGCCGCCGCCAGCAACTCCTCGGGGCTGGTTCGGCCGTCGGGTTGCTCGGTGCGCGAGGCCCACGTCACGGGCAGAGCGGAGAAGGCGCCGCTCGAGCCCGCCGTCAGCTCTCCCTTGCCCGTGGCCAGGTCGCCGGTCCAACTCACCGACGCTCGACGAATGGCTGCCATAGATCCTCCCGCGTTGCATCGCTAGACCGGCCGATCTTCTCACGGCCGGGGTCAGGGGGCGGCTGCCCGGGCGGGGGTTGCGGCTCGCGACACCGGGACGCGGCGGGCCACCTCGCGGAACAGTGGCCGGTGGGCGGAAGCGGCCGGCGGCACGAGTGCGCCGGCACCGCCGAACATGACGTAGGCGCGCAAGGCGTCGGAGAAGGCGGGCACGAAGCCGGGGGCCGACAGCGGTTCGAAACCGGCCTCCCACTCCAGGCCCAGGACGCGGACCAGGCGGCCCGAGCGGTCGATGCGGGGCTCGATCCGGCCCACGATGCGATCGCCGAACATCACCGGCAGGACGTAGTAGCCCCAGCGGCGCTTGGCCGCGGGCGTGTAGACCTCCCAGCGGTAGTCGAAGCCGTAGAACGGCACCAGGGCCTGGCGGTCCCACAGGATCGGGTCGAGCGGAGCCAGGAAGCAGCAGCCGGGCGCCGCCGCTGCCCCCACGCTCAAGCCGGGGTCGTTCACAGGCCTGCCGTCCTCGGCCTCCAGCTCGGCGCGCGCCAGCATCTCCAGCTCGCCCGAGATCAGGTAGCGCGGCCCCTTCAGCCCATCGACGCGCACCTCCGTCAGCTCGCCGCGATCCACCAGCTCGGCCCGCAGCTCTGCCCGCAGCGCCGACGATCCCGTTCCGTACCACAGCTCGCCGCTGCCGCTCGTGCCGAGCAGGCCGTGGGCCCGGTAGCGGGACATGAGCCGGTGGCGGATCTGGTCGCGCTCGGGGACGCGAACGGCCAGGATCTCGGCCGGGAAGAGCCGCTCGGTCAGGTCGTAGTAGCGGCGATTGCCTTCGCGCCGGGCCAGGTTCAGCCGCCCCGCGACGGCCAGGGCGTCCATGACCGCCCGGGCGGCCGAGGTCGGGCCCCACCACCAGTCGATGGCGGCCTCTCGCTCGAAGTCGCCCGAGCACTTCGGGCCCTGGGCCTCGATCTCGGCCAGGATCCGCGCCGCCAGGCCGGCCTGCTCGCCTACGAGCTTGCCTGCTCGGCCCCGGGCGCCCTCATCCCAGGCCAGGCGGTAGAAGGGCAGCTGGGCCGTGGGCAGGAGGTTGAGGGCCTTGTTGTAGGCCTCGAACAGGGCGCGCTCGCGGTACAGCAGGTCGTCCGTCAGCTCGCGCCGGTAGCCGTCGATGCGGGCTGCCAGCGCCAGGTCGTGGTTGCGGCCGGCAACTTCCAGGGGATCGAACTGCAGGCTACCCAGCCGCTCGAAGACGGCCATGACGCTTGCCTTCTCGCCGGGCAGCGAGCGCGGCGGGGCGAGCAGGTGCCGGAGGGCCAGGAAGCGCCGCGCGGCGGCAAGGCTCAGGTGTCGAGTCATGGGCCCGATTGTGCGCGATCGGCGCGTCAGTCTCGGTCAGGTTTGGGCGTCGGTGGCGGCGGCTCAGTACCAGCCGGTTGCTTCGATGTGCTCCCAGGCGGCGCAGGCCGAGCCGTAGCGGTCGTTGACGTACCAGATGCCCCACTTGACCTGGGTCAGGGGGCTGGTTCGCCAGTTGGAGCCGAAGGCCGCCATCTTCTCCCCGGGGAGCGCCTGGGGAATGCCGTAGGCGCCCGAGCGCGGGTTCTCGGCCAGGGGGTTCCACTTCGACTCGTAGTAGAAGACATCGTCCAGGCAGGCGTACTGGGTCGCGCCCAGCCGGTTGCGGGCGTAGGACTTGGCGTTGGCCACGCTGTCCACGTAGGGCTTGGGCTTGGGCTTGGGCTTGGGCTTGGGCGTGGGCGTGGGCAGGGGCATGGTGGCGGGCGGCTGGAAGGAGAGCTGCGGCGGCTTGGGCGCGGGGATGACGAACTCGAACGTGGCGCGGGGCATGGTGTCGCCCATCTCCTCCGCCCCGGCCCACTGGAACAGGATTCGCGGTTCCTCGGATCCGGCTCCCGGCTCCGGCAGCGCGGCGGCAGCCGAGGCCACGACGAGCGCCACGGCCGCTGCGCCGACCAGACCGGTGGGGATCGTGTGTCTCATTGCGTCCTCGCTGCGTGGGGCGTGGACAGCACTCCGGGGTGGTGTGGTGGCCCCCGAAGTGGGCGGCCGCAGGATAGCACGCGACGCGCCAGTCCGTCCCAAAGCCCCTCGCGATTGACGCCACGCCCTCTAATCCCGATAATGTGAGTCGGAATTAGCCCAGCAGGAAACGCCCGCACCCGGCGCCCACAGGAGTGCAATGGCAAGCAGCCCGGAGATCGTCTCCAGCGAGTACCAATACGGCTTCCACGACGAGGTCGACTACCTGGCCGAGACCGCCCGCGGGCTCACCCGCGCGACGGTCGAGGAGATCAGCCGCTTCAAGGACGAGCCGCAGTGGATGCTCGACTTCCGGCTGCGCTCCTATGACCACTTCCTCAAGCGCCCTATGCCCGACTGGGGCGCCGACCTGTCGCAGATCGACTTCGACAAGATCGTCTACTACCGCAGGCCGTCCGAGGGCGAGGAGAAGTCCTGGGACGACGTCCCCGACAAGATCAAGCAGACCTTCGAGCGCCTGGGCATCCCCGAGGCCGAGCGCAAGTTCCTGGCCGGCGTCGGTGCCCAGTACGACAGCGAGGTCGTCTACCACAACGTCCGCGAGGAGCTTTCCAAGCTGGGCGTGGTCTTCATGGGCACGGACCAGGGCCTGCGCGAGTACCCGGAGATCTTCCGCAAGTACTTCGCCACAGTCGTGCCGCCCGAGGACAACAAGTTCGCCGCGCTCAACAGCGCCGTGTGGTCCGGCGGGTCGTTCGTCTACGTGCCCAAGGGCGTCGAGGTGCCGCTGCCGCTGCAGGCCTACTTCCGCATCAACGCTGAGAACACAGGCCAGTTCGAGCGGACGCTGATCGTTGTCGACGAGGGGGCCAGGGTCCACTACATCGAGGGTTGTGTGTCCGAGAAGGAGCTCGTCAGTCTGGGCGATGTGATGGTGCCGGTTACCGAGGTGACCGCGGGCATGCAGGTCATGAACAGCGCCGGGGTCGAGGCCCAGGTCTCGGCGGTCCGGCGTCGCACCTATGCCGGCGACATGCTCAAGGTTGTTCCCGTCTCTGCCGGAAACGCATTCGAAGTGACCCCCGAGCACCCGATCCTGACGCTGCGCCGACAGCGTGCGGCCGTCTGGCAGGGCACCCACTGGGCGATGGACGAGGCGGCATTCCATACGTCGGAACCGGAGTGGATCCCCGCCGGCGAGCTGGCGATCGGTGACCTGCTGAGCTTCCCGGTCGCAACCAAGCAGCGTGATCATGCCGAACTCTCGGACGATCTCCTCAGGTTCCTGGGCTACTACCTGGCCGAGGGCAGCGCTTTCAAGAACGGCGTCAGCAAGGTGCCGACCGTTGGGCTTTCCTTCAGCCTGGACGAACAAGACAGGGTCGAAGACGCCCGCGCACTCATGAGCCGGCTGACCGGTAAGTCGGCCGGGCTACACGAGGTTGCAGACAAGCACGAGGCTCAGGTCTACGTCTATTCGCGCGACCTGATGGACCTGTGTCTGAGGCACTGCGGATCGGGATCTTCCACCAAGCGGCTCAGCCCCGAGTTGATGGAGCTCCCGCCTGCTCGCCAGAAGCTCTTCGTGGACACCTACTTCGCCGGCGACGGCAGCCGGCACGAGCGCGGGGGCGCAGGCAGTCGTGTCCTGGTGCGCGCGCTGACGACTTCCAGGACGCTCGCTTTCCAGCTCCAGGAGGTCTTCGCTCGACTGGGGCGGTTCGCCGGCCTCAACGTCCGGAAGGCCTTCGACGAGGAGATGCCCGACGGACGGTCGATTCGCCACCGTGAGGCGTATCTCATCCACTTCTCCGAAACCCCTGGCAACAAGGACATCTGGTTCGACGCCGGGCGCAACTGCTTCTGGGTGCCGATCCGCCGCATCGAGTCGAGCCCCTATGAGGGCTGGGTATACAACCTGGAGATGGCCTCGGCGCCGAATGCGTACCTCGCCCGCGGCTTCGCGGTCCACAACTGCACGGCCCCCATCTACACCACCGACGCGCTGCACGCTGCGGTCGTGGAAGTCATCGCCCTGCCGGGCAGCAAGGTCCGCTACACCACGATCCAGAACTGGTCGAACGACGTCTACAACCTGGTGACCAAGCGAGCCTACGCCCACGCCCACTCCACAGTCGAGTGGGTTGACGCGAATACCGGCTCCAAGCGGACGATGAAGTACCCCAGCATCTTCCTGCGCGGCGAAGGCGCCACGGCCGAGGTCATCTCGGTTGCGGTGGGCGGACGGGGACAGCACCAGGACACCGGCGCCAAGGCGATCCATCTCGCGCCCAACACCCGCAGCCGGATCATCAGCAAGTCCATCTCCAAGGACGGGGGCCGGACTACCTACCGCGGCCAGATCAAGGTCGTGCCCGGGGCCACGGGGGTTGTGACGAGCGTCCGCTGCGACGCTCTGCTGCTCGACGAGGGCAGCCGCTCGGACACCTACCCCTACATCGACATCCAGGAAGACGATACGACCATGACCCACGAGGCCACGGTCGGCAAGATCAGCCAGGATCAGATCTTCTACCTGATGAGCCGTGGTCTGTCGGAGAATGAGGCAACGAACCTGGTCGTCCAGGGCTTCCTGGAGGTCTTCACCAAGGAGCTGCCGATGGAGTACGCCATCGAGTTCAACCGCCTGGTGAAGATGGAGATGGAGGGCTCGCTCGGATGATGGCCGCCGCTCCTCCTCGACAGGGCCCGGCCGACCTGACGTTGAGCTTCGTCTCCGGAGAGTCGGTCCGATCGATCGCCTCGTCTGCCTCCGACCCCGACTGGCTGCTGGCCGACCGCCTTGCCGCCCTGCGGGCCTTCGAGGCGCTGCCGGTCGAATCGAACTCCCTGTACACAACCTACGTGGACCTGCGTAACGCCCGCCTCGGCGGTGCGGCGCAGTATCTGCCCGGGTCCGGGCCGGCCGGGGCCGGCTGCCAGGCTGAGATACCCAGCGGCGCCGCGGCCTACGCCGAGTACTGCGAGGACGGGGTAGCCGGGATCGCCGTCTCAGACGAGGCCGCAGCGGCCGGAGTGGTCGTGGAGACGCTGGCCCAGCTCGCGCAGCGAGACCCAGAGCTGCTGCGCCGCCTGCTCGACGGCGGCTGGGCCCTGCCCCAGAACGACAAGCTGGCCCAGCTGACGCGGGCCCTGTGGACCCACGGCCTGTACGTCGGCATTCCGGATGGCGTCCGCCTTGAGCGGCCGATCGTCCTGCGCTGGACGATGGGCGCGCCCGATCGGGCCATGCTGTCGCGGACGATCGTCTCCCTCGGCACCGACGCGGAGGTGGCCATTGTCGAAGAGCAGGTCGACGGCCGGGGCGACGGCCAGGCGACCGGCGCCGGGCAGGCCTTCTTCGCCGGCACCACCGAGGTCAAGGTGGGCGATGGCTCGACCTTCTCGTTCGCCGGCCTGCAGGACTTCGGCCTGGGACAGATCGCCTTCCAGCACCGTTCGGCCGCGCTGGGCAAGGCGTCGACCGTGCGCTGGGCGCTGGCCCAGCTGGGTGGCCGGGTCGTTCGAAGTCGCATCGACAACGCCCTGGAGGGTGACGGCTCGTCCGTGGAGCAGGTCGAGATCGTCTTCGGTGCCACGGACCAGCTGTTCGACCTGACCTCCTACACTCATCACACTGGCCGCGATACCACGGGCGACCTGCTGAGCAAGGGCGTCCTGACGGAGCGGGCCCGGGCTTTCATGAAGGGCCTGGCGACGATCGACCGCTCGGCGACCGGCACCGACAGCTACCTGGGCGAGTTCGGGCTGCTGCTGTCGAAGCAGGCTCGCTCGGTGGCCATCCCGAGCCTGGAGATCGACCAGCCGGACTGCCGCCGCGTCGCCCACGCCAGCTCCGTGGGACCGATAGACGAGAGCCAGCTCTTCTACCTGGAGAGCCGGGGCATCGACACGGACGAGGCACGTAAGTTCATCGTCCTGGGCTACCTGGAGCCGGTCGTGGCCCGTGTGCCGCTGGCTTCGGCCCAGGAACGGCTGCGCGACCTGCTGGAGGCTCGCTGGGCGTCGCTGCATGACGTGGCGGCGGGTGGAGAGGCGGCTTGACGATGACCGAGCTGGAAGGCGCGGCCGGCCCTGACGCTTCGCGCACGGTGGACCTGTGCGCGCTCGAGGAAGTCCCGCCTGGCGCGATGCGCTCGTTCGACCCCGACGGCGACGGCCAGCTC
>Ga0315549_1004792_pt1 | contig 11256 bp, 10 predicted proteins | sample SalMarSW160200MG_FD_203101 | JGI IMG/M metagenome (GOLD analysis project Ga0315549, IMG submission 203101) | Salt marsh sediment microbial communities from the Plum Island Ecosystem LTER, Massachusetts, United States - Salt Marsh Sediment SW1601-200 ... | reverse complement strand
TGGCCTCAACCTTGAATGCGGCATACGCCATCGGCATGGCAAAGCAGGTCGGCAGCCTGGACAAGGGAAAAAAGGCAGACTTCCTCCTCCTCGACGGTGAGGGTCCTGCCATCCTCGCATACCATGCAGGAGTCTCCTCCGTGCAGGGGGTCTACAAGGGCGGGGAGCTGGTGTTTTCCACGTGATTGATGTAACTCACAAAGATATAGCTAAATTCTACTAAATAATGCTTGGTGCGAAATACTGGCAAAGCCATGTGAAGAAGGCGCACAGGTTATACGGGTGACTCTCAACACCGAAGTTATGCCGAGCATCTAATGATCTCTCATTTCTCTCTCGGAAATCCCCTTTAATACTCGATCCCGCAACCCTATGAGCGTAATCCCAACTACCTCCTTGTGAGCTTCGTCATAGCGTACAACAACCCCTTCACCTATATCTATGCCTAGAGCCGGTTGGGGTTTTCCAACTGAGAGGTAGAGCACATCAGCCTCTTCGTCGTAATCCCAGTCTATTTCCTGAGGTCTTTGCAATATCTTTAAGACTTCCATATTGTTATCCTCCTTGAAGAAGGCCGAGCAGCCAAATAAGAGGTCAGAATAAAACCATCATCAGCGCTGATCTTTTTATATACTACCACAAGATATTTCCGGGTTAAAGGGGTTCGTGGATAAAAGCGAATAGCGAGCAATTCACCATAATCACCTTGTTGAATCAGCTCCGGGTCGGACACGGTTTCCAAGATGGAAGCCCGCAAACCCTCCATTTCTGGATGACGGTTTCGAATATGATCCCACCTTTCCTCCGTCAGACGGATAGAAAGCCCATCAATTGATTTGACAATCAGCATGTGAAATTACTCTTTGAATCCATCACCTTATCACCATTCGTATATCTGACGCAGGGCCATACTGCTATTAAAACCTGCATCAAATAACAGCAAGATCTTTTTCACCAACCCCTGTCTTATCTCTGAAACAGAATGAGCCGGTGAGCCGGAGAGCCGGCGCTGTTGCAGTCACGCTAAGGCCCTCCTTAGCCCTTCAACCTCCCCCCTTCACCGTTTCACCCCTTCCCCGCTTCTTTCCCTTCCAATCACCCTCAGGCTCTTCTTATCTCTCAGACAGGACATATGGATGTTCGCAGGGATGCTAATTTAAGGTCGCAATCACCCTCAGGCTCTTCTTATCTCTCAGACTGGATTTTATATCGACAATGTAGGGTTTGTTGCCCATTCGTCGCAATCACCCTCAGGCTCTTCTTATCTCTCAGACACTGCCATCTAAGACCTAAAGGCGCTGAAATAAAGATAGTCGCGATCACCCTCAGGCTCTTCTTATCTCTCAGACAGATTACTTCCCCACCTATCTGCATCCATTTATCATACGGTCGCGATCACCCTCAGGCTCTTCTTATCTCTCAGACACATAATGTAAGGAGCGAAATATGCCAATTTTAGACCTAACTAAGTCGCGAGCACCCTCAGGCTCTTCTTATCTCTCAGACAGATGAAGGCGGTCGCGGAGCGGCGGCCCTTTTGGGAGTCGCAATCACCCTCAGGCTCTTCTTATCTCTCAGACCGAGCCTTTTATATTCACTACCTCTGCATCATTTCTTATCCGTCGCAATCACCCTCAGGCTCTTCTTATCTCTCAGACAGCTGGCCAGGATGACGCTGCTCTTCCCCTGCGTGTAGTCGCAATCACCCTCAGGCTCTTCTTATCTCTCAGACACCCCCGAATTAAAAGCTTTTTTTGCTGGGATTTTTTCGGTCGCAATCACCCTCAGGCTCTTCTTATCTCTCAGACTATTATGTTACCCTCCAAATCCTCAGTCCAGCAATTCAATCGTCGCAATCACCCTCAGGCTCTTCTTATCTCTCAGACTTCTTTCGTCTAGCCCATCCGGATAGTCCCCTGCCCTGTCGCAATCACCCTCAGGCTCTTCTTATCTCTCAGACCTCCTTACTTGATGCATCAACGAAGTATCTCAAATACTGTGAGTCGCAATCACCCTCAGGCTCTTCTTATCTCTCAGACTTGATGAAAGAGGGGGTGTGGCCGGAGGGATTTTTACCGTCGCAATCACCCTCAGGCTCTTCTTATCTCTCAGACAGTTCCCTCCTGTTTATCAATATTTTAAAGTACTTAAGGGTCCTCAAACGGTAACCTTCTTAAACAAGGATAATTGTTTGCAATTCGGCTACTCAGTATCGGCCTTTTATCGTCCAGAAATGCTTAAAAATCCGTCTGTTATACAAAAGCGGTAACCTCCCCTCATTTTGGCCCTTAATCCAAATTCTTCTAAATCACAATAACTTCAGGATCTTGCGTAACCATGCCCTGCCCCAAGATCTCAATTCGGGAGGTACAAGCTGCACATAAAGGATATAGCCGCACACTATCCTCTTTCTGGTCAATGCATTTATTTACTCGCTTTTTGAGTTTTTCTAACTGTTCAGGCGTAAGGTTCGCTTCAAATACCGAGAGCTGAACCCTCTCGCCGAAATCTTTAAGCACCTTGGCCACCTGAAATCGGCGATGATCATCCCTGATATCGTATGAGATAGAATAAAACAAATCCATTTACCAATGAAATGTATAGGGACAGTATGCTTCTCCTGTCACGATAGTATGTTTCAACCGTTCTGCCTGTTGCCGGAACAACTTACGAAAATCTATATCACTGCTACTTTCATGGGATATCATGGGCCTTGTAATGAATCCTTCATATTCCAAAAAGTAGCGCTTCCGAGGTTCCTCCTTGAGATAGATGCTCCTGGAAGCAGTATGGTAGTAAAAATCCTCCTCCTGAAAGATGCGATTGTTGATCATGTTCAAGGTAAAGCGGTCTATCAATGGGGTGCGGAACTCCTCCATTAAATCGGACGCCAGAGTGGCATGTCCATAATGGGGCTGATGGTAAAAGCCGAGGAATGGATCAAACCCCAGGCCATCCAGAAGTGACGAGATCTCATTGTACATCAGCGTGTATCCCAGAGAAAGTAGTGCATTCACCGGATCGGGTGAAGGATGTCTGCGCCGTCCGGTAAAAACGAAGGAATGCCGCACCATTTTCGCAAAGGCGTGAAAATAAGCACGGGCTCCAGCTCCCTCCAAACCTAATAAAGCTGATAGATCACCTTGGGAATCTATCCGGGAACAATGGTGAGCTAAATCCGAAGTCTCCTCAGCCAGATCGGTATCAGGGTGATTATGGGAGAATTCCCGAACGAACTCCAGGCTGTTGGCCATTTTGGCGCGTACAATACTCCTGGCAAGAGAGAGGATAAAATCAGCATCGCTGTATCGGGCGTACTGAGCTTGACGCAGTGTAATGTTCTTGGTGAGCGGGGAAGTCAATTGACCCAAGAGCTTTCCATGGCTCGTAAATAGGGCCATCTCAATGCCGTGTTGAAAAAGGAGCTGCACCGCCTGCGTGGTAAATTGGACATTGCCGAAGATGAGCACACCTTCGATCTTGCTTGCCGGAATGTCCAGCAACATGGCGCCGTCCTTTTCAACCATCAGCCGCTGGCCGCTTTTTTTGAGCATTGCGCCCTGTTCTGTAATATAAAGAAAAACCATGATCTTTCCTCAAGGCCAGGCCCGTTTGCCGGCCAGGTAACCCTTTAGATCAAATGGAGGAGGCATATAGAGAATCTTTTTTTCCTTTTTAGCGAAATCGAAGGGTTTTAGGATAGAATCACCCAAGAAGATAAGGCCGAGAAACCTAAAGCCCTGTTTAAAATCCGTAACCCGTGTGTCTTCCTCATCAAGAGAGAGACGCAAACGCTCCAGGATTTCTTCCGTTAATTTTAGGGCCTTTTCCGCCTGGGGCTTTGTTTTTGCGAGAACGATAAAGTCATCCGAGCAAGGATCTGCAGACTCTCATTTTTCAAGGATATTTATTTTAAGCCAACCCATGGGATACAAACCCTCGGCAAGATTCCTCGTCGTCCCCCAGATATTTTTATTCCCAAATGGTTTTGGGTTTCGATATTTATCAAGGGTAACACTTTCTACCCCTGAAAATCTGCCGACTCTCAGAAGCAAAGAATGGCCATCCAACGGCGTTTCAATTAACTGTTTGGAGCAAGGTTCAGAACAGCTCCCTTTGTAGAATTTTTCATGTTCTTCTAATATCTTAGGTTGGTAGAATTTTGTACAGGAACGAATAATGTCATTCAGTGCCAAGTTTTTGCTCAAAAAACCTGCCGAAAATAGGGATTCATCTATTAAAAGCTCAGTCTCAAAATTAACAAGTCTTCCTGAAATCATAGAGTGAGTGACTTCATAGATCATCTGTATATCGTTTACTTTTAATGCGCCTTCCTCGACACCGTCTTTTGATACGTTAATTACCTGTCTAATTATTGTGGAATTCTTTTCAAGAAATGCATCTCGTATTTTAATTCCTCTGAAGGGATCATCTTTACCATCTTTGTATCCTAGCACTTTTGACTCAAATTGGGATTCTTCCCTGCTATTCTTAGGCTTAGGAAGATTGCTAGCCTTTGCAAGCTCGCTTACAATTGCCGTCCTTATGGCGCCTTTAATTGAGCTGCCAGGAATTAGAGGTCTTTCATCATGCTCGGTTCTGATAAAGAGGTTTATTAATAACTGGTTTTGAATATCATCGATTTTGGCTGCATATAAATTCCTAACTGTTGGATCCACTGCAACGGAATAGGATGAGTCCCTATCGATATCTATTGTCTCGGTGATAAATGATCGCATGCCAATAAGGTCGTTCTTATTTATCAGATTTTCAAATTTTTCCCTCGTATCGTTGTTCATGTTCGATACAAAATCCTTTAAAGATATTTTATATAGATTTTCTCCCTCGATAATGTAAGTCAAAGGATCTATCTCGTCCCCAACACCTATATGGATGGGGGATAGCAGATCACATAGTAATGTATACTTCTTCATATTTTGCCTCAAATAGTAATGCCTAAAGGAAAGGCATAAGCATAATGCCTGATACGATTATCATGATGCACGTTCCTTAAAAGCGAACCATAATTCTTTCCCGGCTTATAATCACTGTCAAGGAAGGTCGAACCCGCGGAAAACATAGTTAGAGGTTTTTTGAACGGGTTTCGTTTTAATATGCCTTTAGCGTAAAGTCCTCCAAGCTTTCCGTATTTAAGCAAAATATGATAATACCCTTCAGTCGGATCGTGTTCTCCGGGAATATACGAGGAAAGCGTCATGAAGGCATTTGGGCTTTCTGACTCAGGGATATCGATCCCTTCTTGGATCTTAAAGTCAAAGTGTCCTTTTCCAGTGGATTTGTCTCTTCCATATCCCTGGTCTTTAATAAAATCGAATATCTTTTGGAGATCCTCACGGCAAAAGTAGTTGGTTTTCAGATAGATATCAAAATGCCTTCCTCTTGATTCGTGGAAGTATTCTTCTTGGGAATAAAGACCTCGTGTCACTCTCCCTTCGATCCTATTGATGGTGTTGTGCTGGACTGCTATGGATTTTACATATTTAGATGCATTTAAGATAGTTTCATAGTTCTCCCACAGAACCTCGAAAAGTTTAAAGGGGGTTATCTTATCTGCTTGTAATTTAATGAATTCATCTTTGGGCATAATATCAATGTTCTTTATGCTCTTTAATCGAAAGGAGTTGTCAATCCTGTTTTCTTTTCCGATTACATTCTCTATTTCATTTTGTGTGACTGGTGGGAGAAGAGGTTTCGGGAGATATCCCTTAAAGAATCCATTACTGATAAGAAGGGGAGGGAATCCTGTGTCATAACCGGCGAGGAAATTTTCCAGTTTATGCTTCTCTTCCCATTGAAGAAATGAGATTGCCCAGCAGAGATGCCCGAACAGGGTGTCAGATTGAAACGGTGTTATAATTGGGGACTGTAAGACAATCTCAATCGTATATTCTGAATATTCTTTCATAATTTTTATCCTAAGGCACTGTTTTGAAATCAGAAATGATAACTTCACTTAATGGCTTTAGATTTCCGTTGCTCATAAGCTGAAAACTTACTTGGCCACACCCCCTGCTTCCTGCTCCACCGAGGGCATCCTTTTCTATTAGCTTGAGCCCATCCAGAACGTATTCAAATAACTTTTCGTCAACTGCCCCATTATCACCATTATCGAATACGCGGTAACTCATGTTCAGGTGAAATTGGGTTCCAGATATGACGCGCTCGAAGTTTCTTGGATTTGCCATTGCCGTGATCCGGTTGATCGTGTTTTCATATTTATCCTCTGTAAGATCGATGGTCGACCAGTTGGGGTCTTTGTCTTTTTGCTTCTTTTTAAAATTATCATCAAGAAAAGCATCTCTGACGACAAGCCTTGTGGGACCAATCCCCGCATCCTCTGCTGACGTGCCAAAGATTACACAGATGGGGCACTCCTTATCTTTGCACCATTTATGAACTTCACCATAATCTCTGCTATTAGGGTTCGTGTTTATTTTGCCGAGTTTCCATTCCAGCAGAGAACGCATTTTCCCTTTGATGGAGGAACCGGGGATATAGGGTTCTTTTGTTATAGGATGTTTTATGACCGGGTTGTCCTTGCCTCCAATTTCAATAATTGTAGTGCTACCTCCTATATGTAAGCCGGTGATAACCTCTATGATCCCCTCTATTTTTTTGTATCCTATGAGTTTCATTTTATCTCCCTCCCTGTCCATAGAAGAACCCTACGACTGCTTCAAAACATAAGGCAAATGCCTTGAAGTCCTTCCAGTCTTCGATATTATCCACCATCTCTTCGATGTATTTTCTGAACTCTTCAGGAACCTTCCTGTCTCGACCGGTAATAGGACATGCATAGGCTACTTTAGCTTTCAACATCTTAACCAAAGGTCTGATCGTGGAGAAATCCTTTTCCGGATTTGTCAAATTTTTCACCCTTTCTTCCAATGCTTTAGCTTCTATGTGGAACTTTCTTAGTTGAGCTGATGTCAGCCTGGGGTTTCGCTGCCATCTTTCCTTTGGTTGTTCTGTGTTAATAAAACTTTGAGCCCATGTCTTGGCTCTATCAGTGAGCAGCTCTTCCTTTATAATTTTTCTTTCATCATTTTCGAAAAAATATTTCGACATATATTTTTCCTCCTTTCCCCTAAACCATTATTTTCAGATTTCAACCTCTAATCGGATATGAAGGTTAAGCTATAAGTCAAGAGAACTTACGCCTCTATTCTTCTCGCCATTTTCTATTTCTATAAAGTGCAAAAAAGAGAGGAATTTTAAGACTGTAAATTAAAGAATCCTTGCTGGCCTTATCATTTATTAATGATTGTAGTCCTTCAAGTTCTTCTTGACGATTTATTATTCTACCTTTTTCATCTCTCGTAATAATATTCCTACCAATATCGTAGCTCATAGCTGAAAGATATTTTAGCCCTAAAACGTCATTCTCAACGATAAATCTCAAAGCCATTCTATGGTATTCCAGCAGTCTATATAGAAAGGCGCGATTAATCCCTGAGTGCTCATCACCTAATCTATTGTTCAGAAATAAAAAGAAATTGATGAGATCAGGAAGCCTGTCCCATGCCACAGTGGTGCCAAAAAGGGTTATTCTGTTCTTGCCCTGTTCCTTTGATGTGTTTAGAAGTTCGTCAGCCTGCTTTATTGACGAAGCTATAGGATGTTTAGGCTTAACAAAGGTAAGACCTGCAGACAATGTAATAGACTTATTATTGCAGGTGAATTTTCTAAACTGCATATTCAAATAGATAGCAAAGACAATCATAGTTTCCCAGGGTCCCACAAGCACTAGATCATCGCCACCTGAATAAACCGTGTAGATATGTTTGAAATCAATCTGTTCGGAACCCAAGTAATCTCTAAAACGTTCTTCATCGATCCCCTCTATTGTTAGCAATTGCTTCACCATATCTTGTTTATGGTTTTCAGAGAGAATCTCCTTTATCCAGCCTGAGAAAAAGAGTTCCAACATCCTTGACATGGTTAAAAATCTTGATATCGTTTTTCGGTCTATATCATCCAATCCTTTTTCGGCCTTTTGGGGATTTTCAAATCCTTTACTAAAGGCAAGCCCAAGATTATCAACATCTGCTTTCAAGACACCCAATAGGGGAATTCCATATGAATCATTTCCTTTATGCCATTTTGAACAGAGAGACAGTTCTTCGAAATCAAGAATTTTATGATCATTTCCAATAGGCACATAGTTGGCTATTTTTTTTATTAATGGTTGTTTCCCATGACCTGAGTGGGCTGCTTCGCTATTTTTTCCGATATTGTAAATCAGATAGTAATCAGGCTTATCTTTTAAATCCTTTAACAGATTTACATAGTAGTTTTGATTTTTCTCTTCACCATTAGAGGGAAAAATGACTATTCCTTCTTCTTCATTTTTCTTAATAGGCCCCACGCCAAATGCGATATAATTAGTGGTAGGCAATTTTTGACCAATCGTATATTTGTCCCTGTAACAAATAGGGCAGCACATAGTAATATCGTCAGGTTCCGGCCCCTTGTCCTCAAGAATTGCCGGACCTTTACCACAGACTTTGCAATCGCCGGCATCTCCGTAACTATTGTATATTTCTGTGGCTATAAATTCCCCTACGTTCCAGGAAGCATTTTTCGCATCGATCAAGACATTTCGAGATTTGCGTAGTTTTTCCGTCTCAAGCCTATGGAACATTTCATCTGCGGTTTGGAAAAAGCTGTAAGTCTTAAATTCTTTTCTAAATCCTCTTATGGAATGCCATGACATTAAAAAACAGAACTGATTAAAATAGGTTCGGCGGATCTCTTTTTCGATTTGTAATTTTACATTGTCCAGAAGTTCAGGCACTCCTTCGATATTAGGGGCGATGAGCAAGAATTTTCCTCCAGCAGAGAAGAGGTTGCAGACAAGAGGGAGTTCAAGGGCATGAAGTATCTTGTGAATGGCGACCTCTGAGAATAGTGAGATAAAAAGGGATCTGGACCTGAGCCTTTTTGCAGCCCCCCCTGATCCCCTGTTCGTAATATCAAAGATGTAATCCTGAATGCCGGAGAAGTCGCCTCCAACAAGGATGAATTCATATTGTCTGTCGAGATTTTTGCCGTTTTCTATTTGTGCGATGTGACGTTTGTAAAGACAGGCTGCGATTGCAGCAGATGAGCGTAAGTGGTCGTAAAGAGAGACGTCAGATATTGAATAACGTGTGTCGCTGGGCACAGCCCAAGTATACCTCTCTAATAGGTTCAATAAACTATTTAAAATATCATCAAAACTTATAAATTTTGAGAAATCCGGTATTTTTTCTTCAAATCTATTAATCAGGTGGTTGATTTCATCTTCCGGGAGGAGCCCTATCTTGTCGGGAAAGCCTGTTGTTGGAGAAAGCGGGTTCAGTTGATAACCCCATTTTCCGCCTTCAAAAGGCTCCTTAAGGTCAAGATTCACAAGAGAAAAGATAGAATCAAGCGGCGCCTTCCTTTTATCGCCATCACTCTTCCATTGCTGGTCCAGATCCCGCTCAGCACAAGAGTAACTGTCTGCGTCTTTAACAAGTCTTAGTAACCGCCATACTCTATCCTTTTCATCCTCTGTCTTTATTTCGAGAGAAGCATCCCTCAATGTTTCATTTTTAGTGGAGTGGTGATGTTTAACGAGGATTCTTACAAGATCAAGATCGTAAAATCGTTCGTTCTGTAATTTATCCCTGAACTCCTTTATAAATTCCTCGGAGGCCTCTTCGTGCCTTCCATTATATTTTTCGCTGCCGCGATGTAATAGCTTCCCAATATCGTGAAGGAGTGCTGCAAGAATGATGGAATGATATTCCTTTCTGTCTGAGATCATCTTCCTACTCCATTTATCCTATACCTCCCCAGGCCAAAGCTTGTGCTCTGGCCTACGTTGACCTGTTCACCCAGCTTGAGAAAGGGCATGAACGGCGTGAGGTCTCCCTTAAAACTGATTTTCCCTCTCAGCCCGCCCAAGCTCATGCTTTTCTTCTGGCGGAAGGAATAGCGTTCCCAGTCGTACCAGTGAAGGGTATCTGCGGAGACTTCGATCTCTCTGGAACGGTCAATAAGGGACGTAAAATCAGGCACCCGGCTATTCGTGCCATAAAATGCGGCTAGCAGGGTAAGGCGCTGGGCAAGCCGCTCAAAGAGGAGGGAAAAGGTGAGTCTGGTCACAAGGTCCCCTTTCGCCTTCAGGCGCAAGGGGGTGAGGAAGTCTATAGTGAGGGAGCTCACCGTTTCATCCGCGGCATACGACTCATGTTCTTCTTTCTGCGGGTAAGCAGAGAGAGACTTAGTGCTGCCGTCATAGATCTGGATCGTTTCGGCATCCCTCATGAGATCGATCCGGTCAATCTCGTATTTACCCCATTCCCGGCCGAGGCCTTTCCGGCCCATTTCCATGAAGGTGTATGCAAAGTAGGGGAGTGCATCTATGGCCCGGCCGATGAGCACCAGTTCAAAATCCAGGGTGTCGCGGGGGTGGAATGCCTGTCTATTGGTGAGCGGGGGATTGAGTACATAAGGAGGCGGAGCCTTGCTGAATTTGGCGGCATACGGGTAATCAGGAGGGGGAAGGGGCTCAAATAGCCCAATATAAAGGCATTTTGTGCGCAACAGGCATGTCGAGCATTCCTCTTGGGGCGTGACGCAGACAATATGCCTGAACCCATTGCCTAGGCTGCCTCGAAAGATTCCCCCTTTATAGGGAGGGAGCACCATAAGGCTCACCACCTCCAGAGAGAACCGGAACCTTTCGTATGGGAGCAAGTTTTGTTGCCCTTTTCTATCTTCAGGCATATGGTGCGTGCTCCCAGTTGTGATATTTTGGGATATAAAATAGGTATTAGTAAAAAAATTATACAAAAAATATAAGGAAATATTTTTTGCATGTCAATCATAAAAACATATTGCATTAATGCTATGAGAATACCTAGTTCAATAATTATCAATTTAATCGGATGCAAGATTATGTGAGCGTCAATCAAAGATTGATTTCGCATCTCTTTACGGGGTAAGATGATTATCCATTTTGAGAGACATACCACTAAAGTAATCCGCAGCGGGGCCATAACAATGGATATAAATTAGAAAGCCTCAGCGATCTTTGCGCCTTTGCGGTGAAATATTAATTGAGGAGGGGGTCGGCGTGAAGCTTGATGAGCTTACTGTTCGTGATTTTGTCGATGAACTCGGCTTTACTACGGCAACACCCGGCGGCGGAAGCATTGCGGCCTTGTGCGGGGCTCTAGGGGCTGCACTCTCTGCCATGGTGGC
>Ga0315549_1004790_pt1 | contig 11257 bp, 12 predicted proteins | sample SalMarSW160200MG_FD_203101 | JGI IMG/M metagenome (GOLD analysis project Ga0315549, IMG submission 203101) | Salt marsh sediment microbial communities from the Plum Island Ecosystem LTER, Massachusetts, United States - Salt Marsh Sediment SW1601-200 ... | reverse complement strand
GGGGGTGAATAAATATGTTATTAAAGAAAAGACTCCTCCCGAGATACTAAGAATAGATGAAGCGGTCGAAGAAAAGCAGATTGCCAGGTTGCAGGAAGTAAAAAAAGAGAGGGATAACCGCAGGGTGGTTCAGATTTTGAAGGATCTCCGCGCCGCTTCTAAGACGGACAAAAACTTAATGCCCTATGTGATAGAGGCAGTAAAGGAATACACTACTGAGCAAGAAATCTGCGATGTCTGGAGAGATGTCTTCGGGGAGTATCGAGACCCGGGATTTTACTAGATTCCACTCTCAAAACTCCCCTCTCCCTCGAAGAGAGTCCACTCTCCACTTGCTGGAGAGGGTTAGGGTGAGGTAGGGTGAGGGTGCAATTTGAGAAATACTATGTAGTGGCGGGACTTGTCCCCGCCAAGGTGGGGATGAGAAGGGACGAACAGCCGAGGATTTCCCCTCTTAAGATAAGAGGGGTCAGGGGAGTTATGAAGTAGTGGCGGGGCTTGTCCCCGCCAAAGGGGGAATGAGAAGGGAAGGAAAGCTTAAAATCCCCCTCTTAAGTTAAGAGGGGCCAGGGGAGTTATGAGAGAGTGGCGGGGTTCATCCCCGTTCCGTAGTGGCGGGTCTTGTCCCCGCGAAAGTGAGGATAAGAGGGAGCGGAGAGCTCAAAATCCCCCTCTTAAGTTAAGAGGGGTCAGGGGAGTTATGAAGAAATGGGGGGTCGTCCCCGCTCTGTAGTGGCGGGGCTTGTCCCCGCCTAAAAGGAGACTATCTGAAGGTAAAGACGATATGAAGAACTCAGGAAGAAGAATACGGATTCTAGTCGCCAAGCCCGGCCTGGACGGACATGACCGGGGAGCAAGGGTTATAGCCAGGGCTTACCGGGATGCCGGGTTTGAGGTGGTATATACCGGCTTGCATCAGACGCCGGAGCAAATTGTCGCTGCGGCTCTACAAGAGGATGTTGACCTCATCGGGCTGAGCGTTCTCTCCGGGGCTCATATGTCCTTATTTAAGCGGGTACTCGAGTTGCTTAAAACAAACAAAGCAGGTGATGTGGCGGTTATCGGTGGAGGCATCATTCCCCAAGAAGACATTCCCAAACTTAAGAAACTTGGAATCAAAGAAATATTTTTACCGGGCACCTCTCTTGATAATATAGTAGGCTGGGTAAAAGATAACGTCAAGCCGCGCTGCTAGAGTTAAGCTCACGGCGCCCCCCTTCCTTAACCTTCCCCCCAAAGTTGGTTATGCAGAGAGAATCTACCCTCGTTCTCTACCCACCACCTCTTCTATCAAACCAGCCTGCTTGGTCAAATTGACTTATGACAGTGGCTACAAGGAATATGCCCCACGCAATTATTAGGAGCACTCGTCCGCAACCAGTGAGATACTGCAGTGAGACGATGAAAGTGATTGTCGTCATCAGTACTGTGGCAAAGACCCATTCAAACCATCTAGCTAATCGTCTCCACATGCGTCTACTTCTAACAGTCATTTGATTGTCTGCATCTTGCTTTGCTTTGCCCCTTCCAGAAAGACGCATCGCTACGCAACCCAAGATGAAAAAAACGACCGTTCCCCCTATATTGTAGGGATTAGGATTGGCTGCAGTGATAGCAATCGTCGCCATACCAAGCCCAATGGCTATCCATCCCAGATTTTCCAATTTGTCCCTATTATGTTCTTGACGCATATTGTTAAGTTCATTGGAAATACCTTTAAGCCTCTTGGAAATGTCCTTAAGTTCATCATTCATCTCTATTCCTCCTTTCTGGTCAGGACTCTATTCGTTGTAGTATAGAATATGTGGCAAGATTCCGTTTCTACCACGAGACCTCATCGTATTCAACTTTATTATCATTTAATGGCTTTGCTCTCCATATTTTGTGGAATGTGCCAGGTAAATTGTATTTGCCTCTCAGCTCTTCAATTCTGTTGAGTGTGTTCATGAGGTCTAAGCCAGTAGCTGGGTCTAATAGCATATCCCATTGCTCTATGTTATTCTTGTTGTCTACCAATTCAACAAAGCGTTCACATAAACTATCATATTCTTTTAGGTCTTCATCACTGAACATTTTCTCAATGTCGTTATAGGTAATACCCTCGCTATCGTCAGTAGTTATTAGTCTTGAAAGCTCGCTAGCTGAAACAATTTTCCCTTCTATCATATTCTTCATCCTATGTTCTCCTTTGCTCAATAACAATCATCACTTTCCTTAATCTTTCACACGCTTGTCAGCAAGCTCTACTCCTAGAACGTTACCTCGTAAAGAAGCGTGACATCATAGCCCATAGCCGACTACAAAGATTTGGAAGTTTGATTGGTTTTGAAGAGGCGTGAACTGTTCTATATGACCCACGCCAAGTGGCATATGTCCCATATCTTCCTTTTGAAATTGCTACTGCATGGCTTCTTATATTGGGGCTTAGAATGAGCGCTTTGTGTCCTGGGCTGCTCATCCAAGATTTAACTATATCTTGAGGAGAGTGATTACCTTTGCCGCCACAAATACACTCACCACCGTTAGGAATATCACCCACAGGAGCATGGACAAGATGCTTAGTCCTCAACATACGATTCGAATGGCTTTTGCATCCACGCCACACATTTTGATTCCATCGTGCATATCTGAGACCGCGCTTGTTCCGCTCCCTATTCAATAGTCTATGTAACTCCCTGGTTTTTCCCATTTCTAATATTTTAATACCACCAGTCAGGCGGAGAATCAGAACCGTTACTATACCACCAGTCGCTGTAACTAGTTTCACTTCTCCAGAAAGCCCAAGACGCATACATTCCATTATCTGAGATAGCTATACCTACACCAATATGCTTCAGGTGCGGGCATAGTAGCCAAGTTCTGTGTGGAGGACTCCCCATCCAACTGCTAACAATATCACTCGCAGTGTTGTAATACAAAGAACCCGGACCTCCCCCCCAGCAATTTTCGGCGTAAGGTTCATACATGGATGAATGAAAGAGTTCACCTCGTCTAGCCATTTCTTCACTATGTTCCCTTGCTATCTCGTGCAAGTCTTCATCCCAGACGAGCAGCACACTTTCTCTCGATAATCTTTCTGAATTTACGAGTGCAAGAACTTCGTGCTCTAATGCCTCTATTTCACTTTGTGCTTTCTCTGTTTCTATTGTACTGGTGAGGAAAGATTTAGCATCATCTATGGCAATAGCAAAGCTCACTCCCTCCACCGCCTCATGTACAAACTTGAAGTTTGCTATGCCCACTACCTCTCCCTTGAGGTTTATTAACGGTCCACCGCTATTTCCTGGGTTGAGAGCAGCGTCCGTTTGAATATAGTTTACGCCGTCAATGTTTCGAAACGCTGAAACTATGCCGCTAGAAACAGTTACCTTGCCCTCTAAACCAAGCGGATAGCCCACCGATATGACGTCTTTTCCAACATCCAGCTTAGCTGAACTACCAAGAGCCACTATCGAAAGATCAAGCCCACTAGCTGCAATTTCGATAATTGCCAAGTCTCTAGACTCATCTCTTCCCACTACAGTAGCTTCATATTGCTCTCCACCCATAAACATGATTATCGCCGACTGCACATCCTCAACAACATGGTTACATGTGAGCACGTAACCCGATTTATCAATAACCATGCCCGAGCCCGTAGAGTGTTCAGTCCCCACCCTAACCACTGCAGGCTCCACTTTCGCCACAGCACTAGCTACATCCCCCCTCGTGGTGGTAGATGTGACGAATTGCCAACCTTGCTTAACAATGCTAATTGTCGTATCTTTGTAGGTAGCTAAAGGCTCTATCCCAGCAAATGCACATACCAAGGCAATTGCCAGTACTGGAAGCAACACTAGTTTAAAACTTGGTTTGACCCATCTGAACCTACGACTACGTAGTGCCGACACAGCCATTATCAGCACTGCAATCATCAATAGGAATACTATGATGTCTGTATTTGAACTATTTTGTTGGGCAAATATAAGATAGCCTCTTCGGGTCAGTTCTACAAAGCCAGCAATAGCCAAGAGTATCAGGAATAATTTAGCAATACTTATTAACCTATTTCTTGTAGTGTTCCTCATATGGATTTTCTTGGGTATCTCGGTGAGAGCATCTCTAAGAGCAAAAGCGGCTACAATAATCACAGCAGCTAGAATAAAAATACCCGAAGCATCTGGGGCATTCCAGATATTGAGTAGTGCTAGTAAACCAAGAACAACCAAGATGACTCTGATACCATTAAATAACAGAGGAGTAGGGGGTTGAGGTGCTTTTGTTCTTGCTATGTATTGTCTGATTTGAGAAAAATAAAGTCTAAGCATTCCTTCGCTGAGTCTCATAAACATCCACACTAAGGAGAAGATGAACAAGCTCAGAGTTATCTTGGTAATTACGATCTTGCTATCTGAGGGCAACCTAGACACGTGAATAGCTATATGAAAACCAAGCAACAGAGCCCATTGCAGAAAGGGACTGTGTGTGCTTTCAAGGGCTAGCCATCTGCCTCTCCATTTTGCCTGTCGAGCCCACCGACGGAAAGCATCATAACAGATGCGTCTCACCCACAGACCACCGACCCAGAAGGCCACAAAAATCAATATAGGACCAACTACGGAAAACCAATTACTATTCAGCCATCCAATCCATTGAGGCATTGTACCTTCGTTTCATTCAACTTAATGTTATTTGTGAATCAACCCTGAATGAAATAATACCACCCCTTCGCAATTTTGGAAACACATGTGAATCTAGATGGGCGAACAACCAAATCCCTTCTCGAGAATTGCTCAATCCTCCGAGAAAGCCCAAACCTATTCTCAAACTCTATCTCGTTCCGTCGTTGAGGCGCATTGACAGGTTCTGCTTAGTCCCATATGATATATTGGAACAAGCGATAATGAGAGACTTTCTGGGAGCTGAGACAGGGATGATACTAGGACCCAGAGAATTCCGTGGTGTCCCCGAGGTGAGATTATGAAATTCCTGAGAGGTTTGATGATAGCTGGTTGTATTGTGGCATCTCCTTTCATATGCCTTCCTCTTGTAAATCTTATATCGGGTGGTTCATTTAATTGGAAACTATTTCTCATTGGGGTTGGCATACTTGCAGTTTGTGTTCTTCCTTACGAAGAGCTGAAAGCAAGGAGAAGAAAAGGTGGCAGTTAGAACACTTCTAAGTGCAAGGGCCGGAGGTTCTGCTGGTGTGCCTCTTCTTGCCATTCTGAAGCTCATTGTTAACGGCATGCTTACTGATAGTCACATTCCTGATAATGGGCTAACTACAAGCAAAATTGAGGCCAGCAATTCCTCAGCAAGTACCACTATTACGATTACGATGTATACTGGGGATGAATGAGTAGATGAGCCAATTGGGTTTACGGAGGACACGATGGCAAAGCGACGTAGACACTATGACAGGAGGTAGAAATGAAGAAGAAAGGAATCATTGTCATTACGATATCCGTAATAGTACTGATATCGTTCCTCGGTCTATGTGTTTCCAACGTGCCAAATGCTAAGGTTCCGGCGATGAGCTTCCTGGAAGACGTCACGGGATACAATTTCGCTGCCGTAGGCTTGACCTACACAAAGGTGGCTACTGGGCCAAGCGCACTGGCCGACCTTAAAGCAGGCGAATATAGCTGGTGCGTACAGGGCACAGTGGAGCATATAGAAACAAAAACCCGCTACACAGTGCAAATCTACGTCGATGAATTGCAGAACAAATACTGGAGGAAGGTGAGTATATACATGGCGCAGGGCGTAAATGTGCCTGCCATGCAACTCACTCAAATGTATCCATAATGGCTTCGCTGCCGTATGGTTTGCCCTTATCCTTGACCAACATTGACAGCACCTATCAGGGCTAATCAGGTTCTTCTACGAGCCAACATTCCATGGACTAGGCTTAGGTATCACCAATGTCCGTGACTCGCTTCGGGCGTGGTGCTTTTCCTTCACTTGTCCCATTTACCTCTCAAGGGTATTGCTCGTATGGTTATCCAAGGCTATAATTGAATTGAGACGAGTTTGAAGTGAAGCGATTGGTCACTATAGTCACCTTTTGGCCATGATTTGAGCTTTGGCTTTCCTGAAAGATTCTTCGTAATCCTCTCGCAGAAGCTTTCTCAGCATTTTCTCCATCATCTTGACAGGTATAGGCGTTTGTGCAGCCATATTCATTACAAAGCTATCAGGCCACACGTGATTTACCATAGGATGTTTGAGCCACTTATTTATTTCGTCCTCATCTGCCACCTCCATGACTGGAAATGCTCCAGGATGAAATGGGCCTGCTTTGTATCGGAGTATATTTATTTCAGCTTTAGAGAGTCCCTTTCCATGTGCAAGGCGAGTGACCATGACGCTATTTTGCATCTTACACATTTCATCTAGGATTTCAGCATTAGAAACATCGGACTCGGCTGTATCCTCGGTTACTATGTCAAGATGGAACGTGCTTGCGTCAATCTCGGCCGTTGATGCAGTTCTTAACATTGTTGTTTTATTTCCCCCGAAACTCTTTGGCGAAGCGGTTCCGTAATCGGGAAGTTCAAGATGACCTTCTTTCTTAAATACTTGAATAGCTCTATTGAAAGCTTCCCCATGTTCTGCAGGGAGACCCCCATACGTGCTTAACCAATTTGCTATTTCAAGCGTCGGGGTAACTAGCTTTTCCCAATCGCCTGGTTTGTATTTCCTAACTTTCCATGTAAGACCTGATTCACTTGGGAAGCCTTCCCGCCAAGCATCTATCTTGGAGTGATACATATCATCTCCTACTTCCAATCTTTCCACATTCGCTGCTTCGCTTAATTGTACATAGAGATCCAAAATATTACACCAACCACGCTGGTTAAAAGGTAGTGTATTCTTTATGGTACCAATGCTTTCCAGTTTGAATAGGAGTCCTTCCAATTTATCGTCCACTTCTACCTTGCCCTTAATAGGACTCCCCAATATCCAATTTGCTACAAGAATGAAAAGAAACATGGTGATAAAAAATGTTGCTATACCCCAAGCCCATGAATCTGAAATAATACGGATGACAATCCCTGCTACTACTGCCACAAGCAACTGTATTCCTAGACGGCTACGGATAGCCATAATTCTTCCTCTCTCCTCAAGAACATAATTCTCCTAAGTTACCGAGGCCCCCCAATAGAGACATGAGGTGTGGTTTCATTGTCCATATTTTCATCTTATTGACCATTTATATATGAGGTAACCCATTAGTACAAAACCTAGTAGTCCCACAATATACTCTAAGCCGCTATACAAATGATTTTGCTGATACCAGAGCAAGAAACCTGAACGCCTAGGCCGAGGGCAATCGCTGCTGTCGCTAGGAGTACTTTTAGTCCGATGCTTTTCTGATGCTTTATGCCCTCCATCTCACCATTAACCTTTCGGTTTCTATTCTATTCCAACCCATCTCATCTCTCAAGGTAAATGAGTCCAAGTGCTAGAAATTCCTGATTATTCTAGGGGCATAATACCTGATTTATAGTAGGTCTAATTGGTATGGTGTGCCTCACTACAAGTTCAGCACGGTTTGGTGCTTCTTTTTCATTTTCCCCTAACCATCTTACCTAAATCAATAGTAATAACACTACTAACCTCTTAGCGTCTCTCAACGTAGATGAACAGATTGGCGGCACGCTGTTCTGTCCAGATTCTGAAACTAACTGGGTCTTTTCGACGAGCCACCATCTTTGTGGCTAGGCTTGGGTAGCCCCCGCAGTAGTGGGTGTCAACGGATTTGATTGATAAAGGAGAGCGGAGACGTTCTCCCTTTATTTGTGCCAGCACTTATATGAATGGGTCTCATAATTTCTTTAAGTTGTATAATGTTGTGAATGGATACAAAAATAAAAATACAGCATTACGTACCTCGGTTGTATTTGAACAGTTTCGTAATCAAACCTAAAAAGTATTCTGTTTATTGCTACGATAAACCAAAATCTAAAGTTTTTGTGACTAGCATCAAGAATATAGCATGTGAAAACTATTTTTATGATACACCCGATGAACAGGAACAAAGAATTGAAAAAGCTCTTAGCTCAATAGAATCTTCATTTGACCCTATTTACAAGAAAATACTTGCTAGTGGAGATTTGAATAGTTTAACCTCTATTGACAAGCAAATCATAGCGTTTTTCGTTATGACACAAGAACTTAGAACTAGAGAACATAGAGAGCTAATGAAAGACATGTGGAAACAAGCAAAAGATAGACTATATAAAGAAAAGCTGACTGATGAGTTCAAAGAACGATATGGTATAGATACTTGGGGAACGGAAGATGGAACAAAGGCACTTCAATTAAGTATGTTCAAGAGCATACCGAATTACGCAGAAATCCTCCTTCAAATGAAGTGGATACTAATAAACAATCGGACACCAGTACCGTTCTGGACTTCAGACCACCCCATTAATCGCTTTAATCCTATAGATATGAGACCTTATGGAAATCTCGGTCTCCTTTCTAAAGGTATACAAATACATTTTCCCTTAAGTCCTAAAGTAGTCTTATCTTTTTCAGATCCATCAACTTATGACTCTTTTGGAGAGAGCCATGAGACTCAAGACATCCAAAATGTAATATTTGAGAACTCTTTACAAGTTGCTCATTCTACAAGGCATATTTTTTCTAAAATTAATGATTTTAGCCTTGCTGAAAGGATGTTAAAAGACGACCCATCGCTTAAAGATATTCGCAAGAAACGTATAGCAATTCATTGAACATGAGATAAAGATAGCAATTCCAACAACTGGTTTACTAGAAAGCCCTCGCAGTAGTGAGTGTCAATTGCTGTGCAGTGCTATCCTTTGCTCTATTTGTTCATGTCTTCTATTAGCGGTTCGCTAACGATATAATGGCATTGAAGGGAGGCTCGAATGAATTATAGAAGGCTGTCTTTTGGAGAGAAAGTAAAAGGTTTTGTGGGAGCCCCGTTAAGCACGTTCAATAATGTGGAAGCTGAAGCGCTGGGAACTGCTCTGAAATACTTCACAATATGGGTTGTAATATACACAATTCTGCGAACCGTAATTTTCTATACGGTAGAGAGGCGAGTTTTTCAGACACTATGGGATTTGCTTGGATTAGGCGATGCCGCACTATATCTATACCGTTTTGACCCGGTTATATTTGCTCTGCTAGCCGTGGGTGGCGCCTTTGCTAGCCTTTTCATAAGCGGGTCGTTGACACACCTATTTGTACGGGCTTTCGGTGGTAGAAAAGGCTACGGGAACACTATGAAAGCATTTGCATATGGCGAGACTCCGCTCTTCCTGTTTGGCTGGATACCGTTTGTAGGAATGCTATTTCCGCTCTGGGCACTGGTATTAAACGTAATCGGCATAAGACAATTACATGAAATATCTACAGGCAGAGCAATTGGCGCGGTGCTACTTGGCATAGTAGCATTAATAATCATTGCAGTCTTAATAGTGATGTTCGTTGTGCTATTCGTTGTTGTCTTGGCGGGTGCGTAGCATGATTCATGCGGAATCTTTTATGATCGTAGTCGTGATGTACCGTACAGCCGGTGTAAAATAGCGGCCAGGCTGAATACAGGGGTTGCTGCAAGAAGGCATAGCCTAATCAGTGGAATTGGAAAGGGAAAAAGCTCATGGCAAGCAACGAACTTCAGATGATTATCGACGCATTTAGGTCGCGTCCCAATATGGCAGACCTCAGTATTGAAGAACAGCGTGCCCAAATGGAAGATAACCTGACAAAATTCCAACTTCCAACGGACGTACGTTGTGAACCAGTCGACGCAGGAGGTGTTCCCGCCGAGTGGATTACTACTCCGGGTGTAAATACCGAACGGGTTATCTGCTACCTCCATGGCGGTGGTTATGTGTTGGGTTCAATCAGTACACACCGTGAGTTGGCTTCTCGATTGTCGCGAGCGGCGAGTGCGAGAGTCCTCATCCTCGATTACCGGCTTGCCCCGGAGAACCTGTTCCCAGCGGCAGTGGACGATTCCATAGCAGCCTATCGCTGGCTCCTTTCTATTGGGGTAGATCCTGCTCGACTGGTAATTGCCGGCGAATCTGCTGGTGGGGGTCTGACTATAGCAACACTCGTGGCATTACGAGATGCTGGTGAACCACTACCAGCGGCAGGAATCTGTCTCTCACCATGGGTTGACCTGGCATGCCTGGGGGAGTCCATAGTTACTAAAGCAGAGATAGACCCTGTAGTAAATAAAGAAAATATACTGATGCTTGCGAAGGCTTACCTTGGTGATACCGACCCTTGTACTCCCTTAGCGTCTCCCCTATATGCAGACCTTACGGGTTTACCCCCGCTGTTGATTCAGGTAGGAACTGCAGAATGCCTATTCGATGATGCCATGCGCTTAGCTGACCATGCAAGAGCCGCTGGCGTGGATGTCACTCTAGAACCGTGGGACGATATGATCCATATGTGGCATATGTTCGCTGCTATACTCCCGGAAGGACAGCAGGCAATTGATAGGATTGGCGAATTCATCCGCCAACACACATGATAACGAGATAACTGCCAGCCGAGTTGAAGCGAGTAACGCTTAGGCAAGTGCCACGATAACGATTACGATGACTGGAGCACTTAATGAATAGTTAAGCAAAGCGAATTTGGAGATTTGGTTCTTATTCCTAAGGCAATTAAAAAGCAATGGCAGGCAGAACCTCTAATTAAGTCCGAGGAGACTGTGACATGACTTGACAAACGTGCGGAACAGTGTTATATTACAATTAAATACTACCCCTGTTGCTTTGGCGGCAGGGCCAAGGCCACCGTAAGGTGGCCTTTGTTTATATTCAGGGAAAGGTGATGATAACAAATGTTTACATAGATGGGTTCAATCTCTACAATCGAGCTGTGAAAGACACCCCCTTCAAGTGGCTTGACCTCTCCAAGCTCTGCCAAGCTCTCCTCCCACGTCATGAGATTCACCGTATCCGATACTTCACTGCACTAGTACACTCCAGACCCAATGACCCTCAAGCTCCGCAGAGGCAACAGATATACCTTCGGGCGCTCAAAACCATCCCGAACCTCACGATGGAATTTGGGCAATTCCGTTCACGCATAAAAGAGAGACCACTAGTAACTCCTATACCTGGTCATCCAAGAAATGTTATGGTCCATGACACAGAAGAGAAGGGAACGGATGTCAATTTGGCAACCTATCTTCTGATGGATGGGTATGAGGATGACTATGAGCAGGCTCTTGTCATCTCGAATGACGCCGACTTAGCATTGCCCATAATCA
>Ga0315549_1004787_pt1 | contig 11262 bp, 12 predicted proteins | sample SalMarSW160200MG_FD_203101 | JGI IMG/M metagenome (GOLD analysis project Ga0315549, IMG submission 203101) | Salt marsh sediment microbial communities from the Plum Island Ecosystem LTER, Massachusetts, United States - Salt Marsh Sediment SW1601-200 ... | reverse complement strand
TCACTGAACAGGAAGCCGAAGAAATGATAGCACTGGCGAAACAACTCCGCGATGATGTTGAGCAATGGCTCCGCGCTCATTATCCTGGTCTTGTTAGAGAGATTTAGATGCCGGCGCATGCGAATTCAAGGGACACCATACCAATCAGGCCTATTTATCAGGTCATTTCAAATTGCGACAAGGATGCTTAGCCGACAAAAAAAGATGCCCCGAGTAACCTCACTTCCTTCACCTGCCATCGTCCGGCCTGGCTTTCAGCTTACCTTGTGCCGACTACTACCCGCACTTTTCAGCTTCCACCAGACCCAACTCTTATGCCGGGTCCCTGCTTGGCTACTCGGGACGGTGTTCATATTAAACATGCATAACGTAGTTGTCAATTCCTCTTACGTACTAGGAAGTTAGTACCAGGTTCTCGGAATTAGCAATCCCAGGACACCATACCAATCAGGCCTGCTACAAATCAGGTATTATGTCCCTAGAATACCAAGGAATAATGCAACCTTTTTCGGCCTTCTGCGTTGTAGTAGTAATAAATAATCTTCATTGTGAAAGGATAATGGAATGAGTAACAAAAAACTGGCAGGAATCATCGCAGGTTGTATTGTAGTTGTCGTCGTAATAGTAGTCATAGCTACACGCCCACCAACACCCGAATTTCACATTAATGTGATACCCGGGCAGTTAAACGGAGACTCTATTGCCGGACAGCACTGCGTATTCCTTGTGACGATTACCGATGAAGGGCAAGAAGGTCAACTTCCTGTACGTATATCAGCGACGGCTCCTGGCTCAGAAGTGGTCATTTATCAGCATGATATAGTTGAGGGACAGGTTGCCGAGGTAGTTGTCATACCAGCACAAGCAAGCATTGGAAAAACTATTAAGGTAACTATCACTGGAAATCGAGGTAGTTCGACTGACAAAAAGGTTGTTAGCTTCGACGTGGTAGAAGGCGAAGACGATAGGCAAGAATATGCAGGAGAGTTGCTGGATGGATTTGTTCCATGGCTAGCAACTAATCATCCTGAACTTGGAATCACAGATGATACAGCGTGGAATGGCACTATGGTTAGCCCTGTATGGTTAGTTGTATCTCACTATCTTTTCTTCTCGGAGGAATGGGAGGTTCATATAGAATGGCATATAATGGTGCCTCCGTACGACTGGGCAAAGATCGACCTCCGTCATCGGTTCGACGAACTAGAGCCATCATACGCTTTTGAGATTTCATCCCTGAATGCTACTAGCGAGCCTGTACCGATAGAACCGCCAGAGACAGTTTGGCGTTAAACTGAATTCCAAGGACACCCTACCAATTAGGCCTGCTGCAATCAGGTATTATGTCCCCAGAATACAAGAGGGGTAAATGGTATTGACAAGTGGTGTCATATATGATACCATCATATCGCCCTGTTTGAAGTAAATTGATAACAGGGAGAAGACCGAGAAAGGAGGCAGAGTATGTTAAGGAGGTTTATTTCCTATGACACGCGACAAAAAATCCCTGGAGGCAATCCGACGGAATCCTAAAAATGTGGCTTTGCGCGACTTTGAAGCACTAATAAAACGGTACGGATATATCGAAGAAGGCGCAAAGCATCCAAAGGCTATCATAGGAACGTACACGATGCCTTACAAAAGAGAAAATCCAGTTAAATCCTGCTACGTAAAAGAGTTATTAGAGATTATTGAAGAGCAAGAGGCATAACTGGCTAAAGATTACGATTAAGATGGAGATTAAAAATGGTAATCAAAGGTAATATAGAGAAAGAATTAGAACACTACGCGAAGTTGCCTTACACCGTTATAGTTGAGCAATGGGATGACGGTGAGGGCCCTTATTGGGTTGCCAGGATTGCAGAGCTTCCACATTGTTTAATACATGCAGATACACCTGAGGAAGCCATAAAAGAGATTCAGGAAGTCAAAATGGATTGGATAAGGTCCAATCTGGAAAGAAGACTTCGTATTCCTGAGCCGAGATCGCGCAAATATAGTGGTCAAATCAGACTTAGAATTTCGCCTTCACTTCATAAACTACTTACATATAGAGCTGAAACGGAAGGAATGAGCCTAAATCAATATATGGCTACGGCACTGGCAACGTCAGTTGGTATAACCAAAGAGCCCACTCACTTGAGAAAGGCGAGAAAAAACACTCTGACAAAGGTGTAACGAATTCCGAATTCCAGTGACACCCTACCAATCAGGCCTACTACAAATCAAGTATTATGTCCCCAGAATACACCATAGTGGAATTGAAAGCACTTTAGGGACTTGAAGCGGAGAGAGGGCGGAGTAAGGGCGAATACGCAGCAACAGATTCCTTTGACGTAGATATTCAGGCTCTGCAGCGAGGTAATCCGTCGATTGTCATTTCTTTTTACTGCCACGGCCTCCCTCCGTCGGGGATGGGGTCTCTTCTTCTAGAATCTCGAGGATTTTTTTCGCCGCGTAGGCTTTGTTCCGCTTGCCACCGGTAATCTCGGCCAAGATTCCCTGCTCCACAAGAGCATTTATCGCCTTCTGTGCGCCCGGAAATGTCACTTTAAGATACTCCTGCACAACCCTGGCGTTTAATACTGGCTTCACGAAGATGAGTTCCACAAGCTCCACTGCCGTGGGCGGTAGACGTTTTCCCAGGCTGGTTTGATAATAAGTGCGGTGAAGGTCTAAGAGACGGCGAGCTCGCCGGACGGCATCGTCCGATTGCTTAACTACTGCCTGCAAGAGGAACTCCAGCCACTGCCGCCACGCACCTCGCTGACTGACTTCCAGAAGACGGTCATAGTATTCCTGGCGATGGCGCTCAAAAAAGGCGCTGAGATAGAGCAAAGGCTTATTGAGAATGCTGCGCTGGCAGAGAAAAAGAGTAATGAGAAGCCGCCCGATACGCCCGTTACCATCGAGGAAAGGATGAATAGTCTCAAACTGGTAATGGATTAGAGCCAGTTCGACCAGTGGTGGTAACTGTGTATCGGCATGCAGGAATTTTTCCAATTGGTCAAGGGCTTCCTTCATTTCTGCCACGGGTGGAGGCACAAAAGTAGCGTCATTTAAGGTACACCCTGGGGGGCCAATCCAGTTCTGGGATTGTCTGAACTCACCGGGGGTAGCCCGTTCCCCACACACTCCCTCCATAAGAATAGCATGTAATTCACGGATGAGCCTCAGGCTTAAAGGCAGTTCCTCCAAGCGTTTCAGCCCATACTCCATGGCATGGACATAGTTTTGCACTTCCCTTACATCTCTCTGTTTCTCAGCCTTGGTGGCTTCAAACAACAGCAGGTCAGAAAGTGATGACTGTGTGCCCTCAATGCGAGAAGAAAGAACAGCTTCCTTTCTGATAAAGGGGTAGATAAGAAGATGGGGGTTAGGCAAAGTCTCACCAAGACCGGAGAGAGTCCCCAGAGCCAGGTCAGCTTTGGATGTCAGTGATACCAGCGCATCACTCCAGTCAAGCTTCGGAGGCAGCGGATTGGGCACAAAAGCCCAGTACCCGTCTATAGCACGTACCAACCTGCCGGAAGGGCTATTTTGAAACAGAGCAGTATCCATATTAAACGCCAGTTTAGTAAGTTTTCTCCTTATTAAACAAAATGCCTGTTTTGTTTAATAATAGCACCGGCGGGGATAGTTAGCAAGGCCTTTACAGTTCCCAGAGATTGCCACGCCCCGACAAGTCGGGGCTCGCAATGACACGCTGGTAGGGCGCGAATTCCAGGGACGCCATACCAATCAGGCCTACTATAAATCAGGTATTATGCCCCAGAATACCGTGCACATGCATATAACCATCACACATGGGAGCGCAGAAAAGACTCGATCTCATCGGCAATGAATGTTGCGCCACGACTATTCATATGTATCCCATCAGTTACCAATAAGAAGTGGTGCTTCCTGGAAATTTCGTCAAAGCTCTGTCTAAGCAAATAATGACGAACAAGTGCCTTAATTGAAAGCATACCTCCACTCTCATATGGCCGGCCGCTGCCTTGTTGAACCTTCCCCAAATACTCCTCCTGGAGTTCATAAACAGGTAGATAGCTAACTTGCTTCCCGTCTGCAATCTCCTTGAGCAGAGCATTATATTCCTTGATGCGTTGATTGGGGATTGATTCCAGGTCTTCGCCAAGAACGGGAAGCGAGATGAGGGCAATTTTCGCTGAAGTCTTCTCTTTAAGTGTCTTGATAATCCTGAGCATATTATATTGATAGAATTTTGCCGATGGTGGTTGAGGAAACCTCCTGGTTAAGCGAGAAATACGCGCCAGCGTTGGACTGAGTGTAGCGGTAACATCATTTGTTCCAACCATGATGATGACGAAATCAGGCTGGTAATTAATAACGGAATCCAAACGCATCGATACGTTGTAGGCCTGGTCGCCTGCGACGCCTGCATTAATGAATTGGAAGCCGTCCTTAGTCATGCGTTGGTCTAGAAGATTCACAAAATTGTAACTGGCCTGTCCACGCACCATACTAGCACCAAGGCATACGACTATGTGCTTGTTCACGTTTTTCATCTTTTCTACTCTGCCTCGAATAAACTTCAAGGGCAATCGTCAATATCATTGTATCCCTTTGAAATGACATCAGCCACATGAGCAGTCTACCACTGAATTCCGGGGACACCATACCAATCAGGCCTACCACAAATCGGGTATTATGTCCACAGAATACCAACGGGGGATATGGTAAACTTGGACAAGAAGGCGTGGATAGGGGAAACAGGTCAAAAGCACGGGATATACTTCCGGCCCCCCGAACCAAAGAGGAAGCTAAGGAAGTCTACGACAGGTTCAGCAAGTTTTATGACTACACACTGGGGCTGTTGGGGCGAAAGTATTCGGAAATGGCATTGGAGCGCCTATCAGTTGTCGAAGGGGAGACGGTACTGGAAATTGGTTTTGGCACCGGGCACTGCCTGAGGCGGATAGCAAAACTCGTTGGCCCGGCGGGAAAAGTTTATGGCATTGATATTTCCCCGGAAATGATAGGAAAAACGAAGAAAAGGCTGGAGAAGGAGGGACTGGCAAATAGAGCGGAGCTGTGCTGCGGGGATGCAACGTATCTGCCTTTTAATGAGAGCGCCTTCGATGCGGTTTTCATGAGCTTTATCCTTGAGGTTTTTGACACGCCTGAGATTCCCAGGGTGCTTGCCCAGATAAAGAAGGTGCTAAAGCCGGGCGGAAGGCTGGGTATTGTTGCCATGTCAAAAGAGAACGGGAGGTCCGTATTTGTGAAGATGTATGAGTGGATACACAACAAATGTCCCAAATACCTTGGCTCCAGACCAATCTATGCCGAGCAATGCCTGATTGACGCGGGATATCAGGTAAAAAGCAAGGAAAAAATTAAAGTATTCCGATTACCCGCCGAGATTATCGTCGCCATCAAGGCAATGCCTGGCAACGCCGTTTAGCGCTGTGAACCGCCCGCCGGGATTTAACTTCATCAGGCAACTAACAGAGACCGGTCACCTTTAAGAAGATCGGCGCTCCGCTGACACCAAAACCGGAATAACCAATTCCAAGTCATCGGTGAGCGGGAAGTTGACAGCACCACGTCAGCCGTCTAAAGTGTAAGTCAGTGAGTTGCGCCACGTTCACTCACGGTACTCTCGGCGTCTATGGAACCAGGATACGTTACGCTATACCACTCTGGCGAATTGGAGCGTCGTGCGCAAACACTTGAGGCTCGATTAGCCTCCTGCGATACCTGCCCCAGGGAGTGTCGGGTCAATAGATTACAAAACGAACCGGGCTATTGCCATTCAGGGCGTCGCCCTATAGTCTCGGCGGTCTGCGCCCATCAAGGTGAGGAGCCAGCTATTTCAGGAACCAGAGGGTCAGGGACGGTTTTCTTTGGCAATTGTAATATGAGATGCGTTTATTGTCAGAACTACCAGATAAGTCAGAACTGGAAAAAGCAAAGGTCAAAGGAAATGGACTGCCACACCCTGGCTGAAAGGATGCTCTACCTTCAGGATGAACTGGGCTGCCACAATATCAATTTCGTTTCGCCATCCCATTTTGTTCCCCAGCTCCTTCGGGCAGTTGTGGAAGCGGTGCCCATGGGGCTTCGAGTGCCGCTGGTTTACAACAGTAGTGGCTATGATTCTATCGCTTCTCTGAAGGAGCTTGACGGTGTAATAAGTATCTACTTGCCTGATTTGAGATATGCCTCTGACAGGTGGGCTAAGAAGTTCTCGCATGCCCCGGATTATGTAGTACGGGCTCGTCAGGCTATTAAAGAGATGTATCGACAGGTTGGAGACTTGCTGGTAGATGAATCTGGCCTGGCACAAAAAGGATTGATAGTGCGTCATCTTATTCTGCCCAACGGCCTGGCAGGCAGTGAGGAATCGCTAACCTGGCTTGCTCGGGAGCTTTCTCCCACAGTGACGGTTAGCATAATGTCTCAATACATGCCGATGCACCGGGCGTCGCGAATACCACTGCTTTCTCGGAAGATCACCGTTGATGAGCATGAAACGGTCCTACAGCTACTAACCGACCTGGGGATAGAAAACGGCTGGGTGCAGGAAATGGGGGCAGCAGAAGAGTATATCCCTGATTTTGAACGAGAAGGTCACCCTTTCTCGCCGGAATTACAGGGACACCATACCAACTAGGTCTACTGCAAGTCAGGTATTATGTCCCCCGAATACCGCAGCACTTTTGTGATATAATTAGAGCAAGGGCAGACCAAGTAAAGGTGGCCAAACTACCGCAGGTTAAAGGAAATAGGCTCGTTAAAGCCCTTCAAAGGAAAGGTTGGTATATTGATAGGACTCGTGGAAGTCACACAATTATGCGAAATGATGATAAGCCGAACACAAAAATAGTTGTCCCTATTCATACAAGCCCAATCAAACCAGGTACTCTTTACAATATATTGAAAAAAGCTGAAATCTCAATACAGGAATTGGAAGACCTTCTTTAGGAGGCGCGATGTTAAAATATACGGTTATCCTTATTCCCGAAGAGGAAGGGGGTTACTCGGTAGAGGTCCCGGCACTCCCTGGCTGCTACACGCAGGGTGAGACCAAAGAAGAAGCCATATCTATGGCGAAAGAAGCCATAGAGCTTTACCTAGAATCATGCCAGGCGCACAACGAACTGATTCCCCAGAAGTTCGGAATCGAGTCTTTGATTGTAACAGTGCGGGAGCCTGTTGCTTAGCCAGGAATTCTAAGGACACCATACCAATCAGGTATTATGTCCCCAGAATACAGGCAGGTATTTACAACATCGAATGAGGCTACGTTTGCTTGAAGATTCGTTAATACAGGTGTACACTGGGTAATCGAGTATAGAGTGGAGGTGTCTCTAATGAAGGCTTTGATAGTATATGACTCAGTTTACGGAAATACGGAGAAAATCGCCAGGGCTATTGCTGAAGCTATTACCCCGTCCTATGAGGTCAAGGTACTAGGGGCGGGCGAGGCGAATCCCTCGGAACTGGCATCTATTGACCTTCTCATTGTAGGTTCTCCAACCCATGCGGGCAGGCCAACGCCGGCAGTTCAAGAGTTCCTTAACAAAGACCCCAAGCCTGCTCTTCAAGGTATCAACGTGGCTGCGTTCGACACCAGAATCACGACAAAACTCGTCAGGGTGTTTGGATATGCCGCTGGACGCATCGCCCGTAATCTGAAAGGAAAGGGCGGTACTCTCATAGCATCTCCGGAAGGTTTCTTCGTTACAAGCACTAAGGGTCCGCTGAAAGAAGGAGAACTGGAGCGGGCCGCAGGCTGGGCTAAGGGAATGTTAGAGAGCAAAAAGTAATTTCGTAAGGCCCTTCCCCATTTCAATTACACAATTACCCAGACTGTTACACCGCACAGTGTGGCCGAGCTCCGGGATGATATCAACTTCCCTGCGGCAAATTTTGACAAGCCCGGCTCTCCCCATTCATAATAGTGAGCAGAGCAGAGTTCGCGTACTTATTCATGGGGAGAATTAGCATATGCATACGCTTAAAGAAACAATAATTTCGCACCTGGTTAAGCCCGAGGACCTCCAGCACCACGGCACTCTATTTGCCGGACGGATGGCTGAGTGGCTGGTTGAGACCTGTTTTATCACCGCATCCCGGTTCGTCGGTAAACCCGAGGACATAGTCTGCGTTAAGGTCCATGGGATAACTTTTGGAAGACCAGTTAACAATGGTGACATCACTGAACTCAAGGCCAGAGTCGCTTACGTCGGTACTACGAGTGTTACTGTTCAAGGTCAGGCATTCACGGTTGATAGTGAGGTTCCTGCCGTTTCAGGCATGGTTACTTTTGTTACCGTCGATAAGCATGGGAGCCCGTACGCACACGGCTTGAGCTTGCCACAAGAGTATATCTCGCAAAACCGTGAAATTTACGAAGAGGCGCTTAAGGTCAGAGGAAAAAGATAATTCCTCAAACCTGTGCCCAAAGCCTGAGACTGCAAATTCAACACCGGCAAGTCTCACGTTGAATATTCCAGTGTTTTGTGCAGCTTAAAGCCGCTCCCAAACGCCGGCATATGAGGTGAAAATGCGACAGAAATATGAGTACAAGTTCGTAAATGTTGGACAAGACAAGAAAGACAAAGACTACCACGATGTAATACTTGAAAATTCATTAAATGGATGGCGCCTTGTCCAGGTATTCGCGCCAGGGGCTGGAGGCCTTTGGGCAAAAGCTAATTTCTGTGAAGTAATATTCGAACGGCAAGTTGAAAATTGAGCGAATTCCAGGGAAGCTATACCAATAGGAAGAGAAACCCTATGACAGAAGGTTTAATGCTCTTTCTCGGGCCTCTCAGGTGCATTCTAGCAGGAATTCCAGGGGGACACCATACCAATCAGGCCCACTACAAATCAGGTATCATGTCCCCAGAATACCACGAAATCAAAGGTGTAGATGGTGAACTTTGGCTAAGAGTCAAACTTGAACAGGCTGATATCCACGCAAGTATCAAGCCTATTTATTTGGGTCATTTCAAACTGCGACAAGGACGCTTAGCCAGCAAAAAATCAGACATCCCGAGTAACCTCACTTCCTTCACCTGTTACCGTCCGGTCTGGCCTTCAGCTTATCTTGTGCTGGCCACTACCTGCACCTTTCAGCTTTCACCAAACTAACGCTTATGCCAGGTCCCTGCTCGGCTACTCGGGACAATGTTCATGCTAGCACATATATAACGCAGTTGTCAAGCCTACGTACGTACTGGGAGGTTAGTACCAGGTTCTCGCCAGAATTCCAAGGACACCATGCCAATCAGGCCTACTACAAATCAGTATCATGTCCCCAGAATACCCCGGAACCCTCTTCAAAACGACGTAAGTAATCTCATCCGCCCCGGGCCAGAGTCGACTTTTTGAAAACTGGGGTGATTGCTTTATACTATTCGATGATTGATATGGCGATGAGAGTATAGGCGACTCGGGAAGGTTACCTTGGGCGACAGGGATTTAGAACTGCTGGAATTCCACAAAATAAGGGAGATACTGGCGCGCTCCACTTCATTTTCCGCCAGTCGAGAGCTTGCCCTCAACCTCACTCCCCTCTCGGATGAAGAAGAGGTTCGCCTGCGGCTCAGGCAGTCGGCTGAGGCACGCCGTTTGCTTGCACTCGATCCCGATATCCATATCGGCGACATTGTTGATATCCGGGAAGTGGTGAAAATGGCGGCACGCGGCAAAGTCCTCGACCCTCAGTCCTTGCTGGAAATTAGAAAGATGCTGGCCGCTGCCCACAGGCTTAAAAAACACCTGATGAACCTGTCGAGTGAACTCCCCTTACTCAGTGGTCTGGCCAGAGACATTGTGGCACTGGAGCAGGTTGTAAAAGATATTGATGGCTGCTTGAGTCCGACCGGCGACCTCATGGACACCGCCTCACCTAAACTGGCGTCGGTGAGACATAGAATGCGGGAAGCGCGCCAGGAACTGCTCACTCACCTGGAAGCCATAATCAGGTCACCCAGAGGACGGAAAATAATCCAGGAGCCCATTGTTACCGAGCGGGAGGGTCGGTATGTAATTCCTGTCAAGGTGGAATATCGCCGGCAGATAAAGGGCATTGTCCACGATATCTCCAATACCGAGGCCACTGTATTTATTGAGCCCTGGACAACTACAGACGCACAGAATGAACTACGCGAGCTGGTTGCCGAAGAGAAGCACGAAACAGAAAGGATACTGAGAACGCTCAGTGCCGAAGTTGGGGCATTCGAAAGCGAAATTTCACGGAACATAGACCTGATCGCTGAGATTGACTTGGCGCTGGCTAAGGCCAGATACGCCAGGGAGGCAAAAGCCACCGAGCCCATTATCGTGGCCGCTGCTAGAAGTGCTGAGGCAGAGGGACATGAACCGGGCGGAGTGCTCAGGCTGGTCGAAGCCCGACACCCGCTGCTGGGAAAGAAGGCGGTGCCGCTATCGGTCGAGATTGGCCGGGATTTCTCCGTTCTAGTCATTACCGGGCCCAATACCGGTGGTAAGACAGTCGCTCTCAAGACGATAGGACTTCTCAGCCTGATGGCACTGGCCGGCCTGCCCATTCCAGCTCTGGCGGAAAGCCGCATCCCCGTTTTTGACAGCGTATATGCCGACATCGGTGATGAGCAGAGCATCGAGCAGACCCTTTCGACCTTCAGCTGGCACATAGGCAACATCGTGCACATCGTGAACAACGCCACGGCAAAGAGCCTGGTGCTGTTGGACGAACTGGGCACCAACACTGACCCGAGCGAAGGCTCGGCTCTCGCCCGCGCTATCCTGCTCCGTTTCCTGTCACAGGGAACAATGACCGTAGCCACCACTCACTACACCGAATTAAAGGCGCTGGCTCACGCTACCGACGGCATGCAAAACGCGGCTCTTGATGTGGACCCTGTTACGATGACGCCCACCTATCACCTGACAGTGGGGATCCCGGGCGGCAGCAATGCTCTGGCTACAGCGTCTCGCCTGGGACTGCCCGCGGAGATTGTGGCCCGTGCCCGGCATATGCTTTCCCAAGGCACCCAGGAGATCGAGGCTTTGCTTACCCATCTGGTGATCGAGCAGAAGAATTTTGAGTCGCTTCGCCACAGCCTGGAGGAGGAACTTAATGAAGCAGAACAGAACGACGCGAACTTGAAAAACAGGCTCCGCCAGTTAGAGGAAGACAGGCGAAGAATCATCAAGGAGACACGTGACCAGATAGTTCGCGAGGCTGCCGAACTACACATGAAAATTCGTGAGGCGGCAGCGGAATTGCGCAAGGAAAAATCC
>Ga0315549_1004783_pt1 | contig 11265 bp, 7 predicted proteins | sample SalMarSW160200MG_FD_203101 | JGI IMG/M metagenome (GOLD analysis project Ga0315549, IMG submission 203101) | Salt marsh sediment microbial communities from the Plum Island Ecosystem LTER, Massachusetts, United States - Salt Marsh Sediment SW1601-200 ... | reverse complement strand
TTCTCAGCATTGTACTTTTCGAGAAAGTCCATATTACACAAGTACTTACGAAAAATGTTTTGCAAAACCAAAATCTTGGGTTTCATAACCAATTGTTATTATTCGACTTATAATGGGACAGTAGTGATATATAATAAATAGTTATTTTTCTCTATGGGGGAAGTGATGAGTGATAGAATTCAAAAAAGATTGAGTGATATGCCTGATATTTACCGAAATCGTACGACCGGGTCAAAGTAAGGAGCAACCGCAGCGGTTTTTTCTTCTCGATCTCGAAAGGAATTTGTAACCAGGCCTGGTCCTGACTTTGCGGCATATACAGCAAATGACCGTTTGGATAGATGCTCAGGTTCTGGACGACCACCTTTCCCTGGCCGTGGAATTTATCCTGAGTATAGTCTCGGGCCGCCAAGACCTTATCGAGACTGGGCAACCTGCGTTTATCGGCGTGAGGGGAGCGTGTGTTGAAAGCAGGCTCTCCGGTCTGATACCAGAACGCGACGATGGAATAGTGCGGAAGATATATTTTCTTTGTAGCATTTAACAGGGCTGGGATTATCTCGCTTTCTCCTCTCCCTCCGCTCCCAGCCCTGTCTTTTATGCGCAAAAAAGTATTTTCTTATCAATACTACATATTTCCCTGTCCCTCTAAGCAGAAAAATAGGTTTTAATTTTCTTTTTGAGATTATAAAATAATAAATACCATTGGAGATAATTTTGCCCTTCTTGTAGATCCCGGTTGACTGTACCGGGTTGGAAAATTCCACCACTGCATAATTTTTAAAAAGGGATAAGAAAGTGTTGAAAAGTGAAAAGGATTTGATATAGTATGCAGAAGGAGTAGGAACTCCTTAGTTTTTCTAAAAAGAGGACTTTTGATCATAACTATCTATGGATTAAAAGATACAGCGTAGGAATGGTTGATTTCTGTAGAGTTTTTGGACTCTCACTTATTGAATTCAGGAGGTAAAGGATGAGGGCTTTAAGGTATTTTGCTCCAATACTATTGACTTTGGTGTTCTCAAGTTCAGTACATTCGGCCATCATTGGAGGTACAGTCACTAAAATTCCCCCGCCCTTGAATACGGGGAATGACAATCAACAAGTTGATGAGCTTCTCGGATTCGATGAGTTGCAGAATGTGGTACTCACCAGTGATCTGGTTGTAGACAAGCCCAGTGGTGTCATACCAGCAGGGACAATAGTCAGCAGTCACTACATCATATATGATCCTCCAGGCAGCTCTACTTCAATATTGGGTACTGTGATTGTGGATCAAAATGTGGTAGGTGTAATCTATAATACGAATAACCTTAACAACAGCGATTATCTTGGCCTGCCGACCACCAACTATCTGAATCCTTCCTTGAGAGGTTATGAGACAGGTGATACTGCAACAATTGAAGATGTAAACACAGTGTCCTTTGATCTTACGGCCGGCACGCCAGGGGACTATGCACGGATTATCACAGCATCCGACTACACGATACAAGGACCCCAATTTGTCATGCGTACTCCCCATGCAGCTCCGGGAGGTGTTCACACCAATGAAAACGGCGTTGGTTCGGTCCGTCTGTTGTTTAATCAACCAATCAGTTTTCAGGGTGACGATGTCACTGTGACCGATGAAAACAGTCAAAATGTGGTCGCCTACGCTACTGGAAGCGAAAGCCCATTCATGATAATCACTTTCGACATGGTTCTGTTTGCTGACAAATATACGATTACAATTCATGATACGGTGAGAAGTACGGATACCGGATCCCCCATTGATGGAGATAACGATGGAAATGCTGGAGGGGATTATGTATTTATGATGGAGCATCGAAAACGAACAGACAGCGATAATGACAATGATATCGATTTTGCTGATTTGGCAAGACTAGCTGAAGACTGGTTGTGGGGGAAGTAGGGAAATCCTTACTTATTACTGTTGGGGTAGAGAAACAGGGCAATTAATAAGTTAGGACGGTGCTAATATTATATCCTTCGAGTTTTTCACGGCCGGCCAGGTCGCTTAGCTCGATAAGAAACGTTATCCCCACAATATGTCCCCCGATCTTTTCGATGAGTTTGCACGCTGCCGCCATTGTTCCGCCCGTTGCTAATAAGTCGTCAACCATCAAGACCAACGCTGCCCGGCCTATGGCATCGCTGTGCACCTCTAAAGTGTCGGTACCGTATTCCAAATCGTAGGTTACGCTTTCGGTTTTGAAAGGCAGTTTGCCTTTCTTGCGTATGGGTATAAAGCCGGCCCCCAGCCTTTCTGCAACCGCCGCACCAAACATAAAACCCCTCGCTTCCACTGCAGCGACATATTCAACTCCGACCTCTGTAAAACCGACACACATAGCTTCGACTGCTGCAGTAAAGGCCTTCGGCTCAGCCAACAACGGCGTGATATCGCGAAACAAAATCCCTTTTTTAGGCCAGTCCGGTATGCTGCGGATGTATCTTTTCAACTCTATTGCTTCTGCCGGCATTCGTCTAACCTCCCTGTATTTTTTCAAAGTAACGTTTCCTTGAACGAACAGACTTCTCAGGTGCGGTTTCTATTTTTACATATTACCGGTGAAATGCAAGTATTATTGAAGTTTTATTGATTTGTTGATTGGTGCTACTCTTCGTTCATATATTCATATAGCCTGGTAAGTGCGCCGCGTAGAATCTGTCGAATTCTTTCTCGGGTCAGTCCCAACTTTTTGCCGATTTCTCTCAGTGCCATCGGACTCTTTCCATCCAGACCGTAATGCATTCTCAGGATAGCGGCTTCTCTCGGCTCGATTTCGTCGAGCAATTTCAAAACCTTTGCTCTTTCTTCATCCGCGACCAACGCATCCTCCGGCTGGTCGGCACTTTGGTCCTCCAGGGTTGTCTCCAAGATGTGTTCTTCGCCTGACTCATCGCCGTCGAGATTATCCGTAGCCGAGCTAAGAACTTTGACTATCCGATTTATGATATTTGCCTTTCGCAGGGGCACTTTCATTATATCAGCCATCTCTTCGATTTCCGGTGCTCTGCCGAGTTTGTGTTCCAGTTCTGTTGCAGTATACCGCCAGTGGTTTATCAGGGTAACCATATAGGTTGGTATGTGCACCGGCTGAATATTTTCCAGAAGTGCACGCTTGATACTTTGCTTTATCCACCACGCTGCATAGGTGCTGAAGCGAGTGCCTCTGTCCGGGTCGAAGTAATCAACTGCTCTTAGCAGGCCGAGGTTACCCTCTTCAATCAAGTCGCCAAGACTCATCCCTCGGTTTCCATATTTCTTTGCGATTTTAACAACCAGCCTCAGGTTACTTCTTACTAATTGCTCTCTGGCCCAGGGGTCGTTTTCTTCGGTAATAAGTTTGCCTAAATAGTGCTCCTCTTCCGCTGTCAGCAGTGATGCTTCGTCTATCTCTTTGAGATATTCTTTTATGGTTGCGTCAAATGCTATCGTGGACTCCCGCCCAGCCGAGGTCTTTGGACCTCAGCCGTAAGGGCAAATTGACCGTATTTTTCTTATGGGCGATTGGGCCCTCACTCACAAAAATCTATGTTACGTATCGGTCAGATAAGCCTGCGGGTTTACCCTGCCCCGTTGGAAATGCGAGTTTTTTGTTGGATATGCTCGGCACCTTTGGAATTTCTAACGGGTTTCAACTGCTTAATACAAATCCTGCCCCCTATGAACGCCCCATAATATGGAATATGAATGCATACAAAAAACAACCGGGGCCTATACCCATTGGTATAGGCCCCGGACTGGTGCAAATCCATTGGCTAATCAGTGATGTAAAGACACCGATTAGGGCCAAAGTTGCTGATAGAGCCATTCTTCCATTAATGTAGCATAATCTTTGAAGTTAATAAACCTGGAATTGGCAGGCTCCTCATCATACAAATTGGCAATCGACTCAATCGGGACGTAGACCTCGCTTAAGCCCATAGCGCCGACAACCTCTTCATTCGACAGTTGATAGTTGTAGATGCGTGCATCATCAACCTTGCCTGGGAAAGAACTAGCCTGCGTGTTACGCTTGCCAATATTGACGTAGTCACCGCGGATAGAGAGGTCCATGCCGGTTTGCCCAACCTGGACACCGTCTCCGTAGTACGTTATTGTTGTTCCATCAAACGTCATGGCATAGTGACGCCACTCTAAGGCTTCCTCATCAGTGAAGATTGTATCTTCGAAACACCAGGCGTGGGCGCCGACACCGCCGGGCCCGCCTATGCTTCCGATATTGAAGTGACTGCCGCAATCACCTCCCGGAGTTGAGAACCCAAAGACAAGGGTCCAGTCGGGGATGGTCATATTGTCGGCCTTTGCCCAGCAGGTGATCGTAGTGGGATCATTTCCACTAATACCAACTTCGGGGAGCGCCACATACTGGTCGTCGCCACCCGGCAGACTCAGTACCATGCCCCTGTCAGGGTCATCTTCAGTGGTAACGGCACCATAAATCGTACCATCGTGACCGTTGCCGGAGGTGTCGTTGACATCACCATCAAACTCGTAGCGTGCTACCAAACCCGCAACGTCGGGTTCTTCTGCGTAGATGGTGTAATCGCGTCCAAGCCAGTCACCTGCCATTACACGAACGTCTCTGGCGTCCACAAGGCAATCGCCTGTGAAGTCGGCTAACGGGCCGTACTCAGCACGACATCTGGGTGGATACAGCCGCATATCGTCAAAGTTGACGGTACCTTCACCACTAAGGCCGATAGCCATATTTTGGACACCGGTAATACCAGTCACGTCGATGTTCCATTCGGTCCAGTCTCCACTTTTCAGGTCGTTCATATCACCATCATAAGAGAACGAGGAGGCTGGGGTAATAACAGAGGCCTGAGCCGAAGCTGAAGTTGCCAACGCCATGTACATATCGTCGATAACATTGCCTGGGTCGCCTTTGAAGTACAGAACCATTGCTTTAGCGTTGCCCGAATCCCAATCGCCGAACGGAGTGCTTCGGCTGACTTCGCCGGTACTGCCGATATCAACCTTCATCGACTTAGCATCCCAGTGCTTCTCGAAGTAATCAAGAGACAGCGCTGCACCGTTCTCAGACCAGGTGTCGTGTATCGGGTTGGTGGTGTCGTACTCAAGAAGGTTGAGAACCTCACCCCACGTAAGAGCAATGTCTTTGTAATAGCGAACCTCATCGATCATCCCGTTGAAGAATGATTCGGGACCGGTGTTATCGCCGTTGGCTCTTGCTCCAATGTATACGTTGTAATCATCCGATGGGATATACTCGGGGGCATCAGAAATTGCTTCCTGTTGTCCGTCGATGTATAGCCACTTCTGGAGTCCTTGACGTACGGCCGCAACGTGATGCCATTCGTTAAGTGAGACATCCTGGCCACCCGGGCCCCAGCCATCTTCATCGCCGCCGCCTCGTGTGGTAAAGCTGATCCTGTGAGTATCGCTGAGCCTTCGAATCTGCCAGCTAAGGCCGCTTTCGCCACGTTTGCCGATAATCACATTACTCCAGTTGCCTCCATACGATGACATATTGATCCAAACCGAAATACTGAAGTCATCGTAACCGGGATTGAACATCGGGTCATTGCCGATGTTCACGGCGTCGCCGTCACCATCGAAAGTTGCCACATAACCTCTTACGGCATCATCAACTATGGTCACGTCACCCATCGGGGTACCATGGAAGTTATTGCCGGAGCTGTCGTTCGCGTCACCATCAGCCTTGTAGTAGGCTATCATCGGACCATAGACCGGTGGCACAACGACGTCTGGAATAACCAAGTCGGGTAGACCGTTTAGATACCTTACCTCGCCTTGCGACAGGGCACGGCAATAGATCTGCAGGTCATCGACCATCCCATCGAAGAATGATTCGGTATCGTTGTTATCTGCATTGGCCCTTGCTCCAACATACACATTGTGATCGCACGCAGCGACTGAATCGGTGCTGACATCGGCCGTACCATCTAACTCACCGTTGATATACAGAAGCTTCTTGTCGCCATCACGTATGGCCGCAATGTGGTACCATTGGTCAAGTGAGGGCGATAGATTGCTTCTTGGGTAGTCATCGTTGTCTATACCTCGGGTCGTGAATGAAAGGTTTTCATCCTCGCCGAATCTGCGTATTTGCCAACCGACACCGTCATCGCCGCGTTTGCTGATAATCACATTACCCCAGCCACCTCCCCACGATCTGAGGTTGACCCAACCCGAAATGCTGAAGTTGCCTGCAAAATTGAAATTCGGGTCATTGCCGAGGTCGACACAGTCACCGTCGCCGTCTACGTCCAGCACACCGTCCAATACGTTCGCATCACCCACGAGCATGCCGTCGCGTCCGTTTCCGGAACTGTCGTTGGCATCGCCCTCAAACTGGTAATCAGCCAACAGGCAATCATCAGTGGGCTCTACTGAGTAAATAGTGTAACCGGGAATAGTGTAACCGCCGTCGATAACCACCTGTTCCGGAAGCTCTTCTATCGGTACCGGCGCGTCACCGTAAGGCTCAAAGTCTTCCACGAGGCGATAGTCTTCAATCCTGAAGCTCCAGATATCGCCTAATGTTACAGGCCATGGACGACCTTCCTGAATTACCTCGTCGACTGCCCAGTAATAAGGCTTGGTTAAGTCAAGCGGTCCCACTGCATACTCGGTAGTACCAGCGGGCAGAACTATCGGGGCCACAAGGCCGTAATAGACGTCATTATAATTGTCGCTGAAGTACAGACGGTGCTCATCGGCATCGTCTCCGGCGCCCCAGCTAAGGGTCGTATACAGGGGTACATTTTCCTCGCCGTTACGCGGGGTTGGACCCCAGGCCTGGAGCGGATCTGGCATCGAGATGCTCAAATTGTCGAACGTAGCAGTGCCTATATTACCGGCGCTGTGCGACGTGGTAGCCAAACCGATGTAAACGTACTTGTCCGGCTCCATCCAGATGTTGTCGCCGCCTACATAATTCCAATTCTCGTCGTCGTTCGACCAGTAACCTGTAAACCAGTTGTGGTCGCGCTCTATACGAACCCATGTCGGCGCAGTAACACCCCACCAGTCATTGCCCGCAGAACCGCCGCGGGTATCAGGGCGGCGCTGGAACCCAGCGTCTTCGTTCTTCGTATTTACCATAAAAGCGTGCCTCGAAGTCGCAGCCAGCGACTCACGAATCATCACGCCGGCCTTCGCCCAGTCATCTGTTTGCGGCACCGAAAGGACACGTGCCTTGACTTCACCTATGTCTCTGGTCAGCTTCATCGTCGTATAGTAGTAGTGGAATTCGTCCCACTCGCCCCAGACGTCACCGCCGTCAGCGTTAATTGTATGAATGCCGCTGACCTCGTCGTACGTATGACTACCTGGCGGGATAATGGGGTTGTCCTCACTGCGCGGGAAAGAACCGATGTCGATGCTGACCCAGTCGGATACTGTGAAGCTCCAAACGTCGCCTTCCCAGACCTCGGTGCCGTCGGTACTATTAACCTGCCAGTAATAAGTGTTGCCTGATGCAACCGCTGGCATGGGTAAGGTGGTCGTTTCCACCGGTACCATGGGATCCGCCGACGGCGTGGCAATCGATACCATTGCGCCGGGATCCGTACCGAAGAGCACTTCCTGTTGCGTGGCATATTTTCCCGCCGTCCAGCTAAGGGTCTCCGCCTCTAAAGGCGTCAAGTTTGCCCTACTGGCCGGCTTTGGATTAACGGCAAAAGCTGTCGTCAGAAAAGTGCCGGTAATCCTGGTTCGACTTGGCGCGTCAGGACCTTGCCAGGCCACATCGACCCAGTCGCCGCCGCCGCCTTCTTTCAACAGAATCTGGATGGCATACTTCTGACCACCCACCAGCGGAATCGTCGCCGACATCTGCTCTGGGTGTGCGTCAAAGTTTCCGCTGTAGCGGTACCAGCCGCAAATCTTGGCCAAGTCGGCAACGTCGTTGTTGGTGTTCAACCGCAATTCGCTGCCGTCGTCAGCCGCAATCCAGAACGTATAGTCGCCGCTCGTCCCGGGGACAAGATGACCTGACATCCGGACTCCATATGTTTCTACGTCGGTGTCCCCCGAATACGCCTCCGTGTACTCGGCGATATCATCCGGTGGCTGCATATACCTCGCGCTGTAGATCATTCTCTCAATTTCTTCCCACCACATGTCGCGCCATCTCTCCCAATTGATTGTACCGGTCCACCAGGGTGCTTCATAAAGAGTGCTAAAGCTAAAAACAGGACCTGCATAATCACCAGGCTGTTCGACAATCTGCCAGTAGTACGTGGTGCCTGCTAAAAGTGGTGTGCCGGGGGTATAACTTTCGTCCCCCAGCGGCTTTGTGCCAGCAGGATCCAGAGCTGCCGAATCAGTGCCCAGGTAAACTTCGTGCGAAGTGGCACTATCTCCAGGCAACCAGGTAAGAGTCGGCGTTGTGGACAAATTAGTGCTTCCATCTGCCGGCTCCATGTTCCAGGGACCGTTAAAGGCCGGGATAGTTGAAACCATTTCATCGAACACGGACGTACACAGCAAACCACTGTGCGAGCATACGGCCAAACCGATGAGAACGTCTGAGTCCATCGGGATGATTGTGGTGCCCTGAGTTGCCCATTGCCAACTGCCAAACATCCATTGTGCGTATTGGGCGGTAAACTCGTCGCCGACCCTTGTTAACCTGAGTTTCTCAGGAACAGTCTGGCCGGCTGTAATGCCGATTTGGGCGCAACCTCCTCCGGTTGAAGAACGGAATGCGGACTGGACACCATTTTCGGCGGTCATTGCCATGAAAACAAACTTGGAATCCGCTGCAGATGTCTCTCGAATCATCACGCCAGCCTTCGCCCAGGGGTCGGTCAGGTCCATACTGGTGATTTTCACTTCTAAGCTGCCGTCGCCCGACAGAGGCCGGAACATGTAGCCGAAACCGTCCGAGAAACCGTCCGGGCTGTCCGAGATGCCATAGCCGTCGGCTCTAATGATGAACGTGCCGGCGTCCTCCCAGGCATTACCGCCCGTGGTGTCAATGTCCTTGTAGACCCATCCTGTGAGATCAGGCACAGTTGATAATAGTTCAACTTCGGAGATCTGCATACAACATCCATTGTCGAAGACTCGAACGGCCGTGAATAAAACTTGATAGTGATCGTATGCTACATCATTATCAAACAAAATCGGCGTTTCGTTCTTTTTGTTGCGTGGCCACGGCTCCGCCTGGTTGAAATCGACGACATCGACAACGTCAATCAGCGTATACGGCCCGTCGATGCTGTCATTCGAACCATAGATTTCAACGATAACCGGGTCACGCTCTGGAGAGTCATTACCTGTGGTGAGCGTCATTTCGTTAACAATCATTCCGCCAAGTGATGCTGTAACCTGGAAACCAGTGGTCTCAGTCGCTCCTCTGAAATTCAGGTACTTCGTGTCGGCTCTATTGTCGATCACTTTATCAGGAGCTTCATTAGGAATAGGCCAAGAGTTTGCATCGTCCGGAACACCCTTGACCATATCCCCAGGGGCGGTAACATCAATCAAAGACGCCTGTGTCATTCCACTCAACAGCAAGCTGAACATTAACACTAAAAAAGCTATAATCGATAATTTACGCATAATAATCCTCCTTTAACAAAAATCTACACAAATTATCTTTCCTTCATTGGCTACAAGCCAAGAAAAAACATTTTGTTGTTTTCGACAGGCACTAAGTAAGCTCACTTCCTTCGTACAACAAGTACGAACATATACCATTAATCGATTCCGTGCGTGTCCAAAACAACTTACAACAACTTAACAAGCATCAAAGACCTTCACCAAACCCTGTGCTTGCTTCCCAAAAAATTTTTATTTAGGGCATGTTTTATACTCCTCCGTATTTAAAGAAATGTTTTATTATTCCTCCTTTCAGAGGCTTAACATAAATTTTATTTCTTAATTGAGAGAAACACTCCTCCACGATTCTCCTCTCACTTGCTCACAGCTTATTCGTAATGAGGAAAATCGCGTTAAGCCTAACTTGTCTAATTTACCAAATCATTCGTGTCCTCGTCAAGTTAAATATTATAAGATGTTACAAAATATTTAATCAAGAAAAATATCTCAGATACCTGAAAATTTTTTCGACCCCACAAAAACATATAACTGCCGTACATATCAATACTTACAATCATTTCAATCTAAATAATTTGGCCCAAAGTTCCTGTTATTGAAGGTTTTTTTCATCTTTGCAGTCGATGCGCTTGTTACTACAAGGCATATTCGGCCCAATTACCGGCGATTAAACCACTACCTGTTCCATAAACACTAAGAATTTTCGCTGAAAAAATTTTGTATTCTGTGGCACATTTTTGATTTCGCCGGAGTTAGAAATCATAAAGTCGTTATAAACGTTCGTTCTCGAACCCACCCCCGGCAGATAAATGTCGCCTTTAACGATATAAGCCCGTCTTTGTAAGGGTTCGGTCGCTGCTTCTAAACGTCCTATAATTGTATTCGGCGTGCTTTCTGTTATAGTATCGGACAGAACGGTTTGGCAGCTCCGAAGTCACCCGACAGCGGACAATGAAGGAAGCTGATAACCGTGAGAAAATTATAGATGCAAATTTTAATCTTAAGGTAGCTGCCTGTGGTTGTTTCTCCTAAAGAAACAAATTACCTCGATGATGGTTCTGGCGATTTGAATAACATTCGGTTTCAGGGGGACACGATGTTCCCTGGACATCCCATTTTGTTTCTTAGAAGGGCTTGACTCTGCCGAGAACAGCCAATACTATAATGAAGGTAAGAGCTATTATGAATATTTGAGCGGTAATATATGCGGAGTTAAAAAAAGGCATCTATCTTTGTAATGACCGGAACACAAAAAGGTGATTATTACCCGCTCGGACGGCGAACAAATGTGGTTGGCCGCGATGAGGCCCTTCTCATACAAATACTGGATGACCGAGTCTCACGCAAGCATCTGAGGATAAGTTTCGACAAAAAAAGCGGCCGGCATTATGCGGCTGATATGAACAGCAGGCACGGCGTGTTCATCAATGGAAGCAAAATCACTGACGAGACCGTCCTGAATGACGGCGACTATATCAGCATCGGAGGGACAGGTCTGCTCTTCGTTGAAAAAGACTTCGCCGACCGTGAGAGTGCGCTGTCTCACTTCAAAAAAGTCGGTGAGCGGGAACGGCCTACACATATTGATTTTGACCAGTAAAAAATAGAGATTCCGAGGCCGGTGGATTTGCTGGTTGAAATGGCAGTGCTGAGGTTTACGCAGTTTAACATAGGCAAAAACTGGAATCGAGCGGAATCGG
>Ga0315549_1004778_pt1 | contig 11271 bp, 10 predicted proteins | sample SalMarSW160200MG_FD_203101 | JGI IMG/M metagenome (GOLD analysis project Ga0315549, IMG submission 203101) | Salt marsh sediment microbial communities from the Plum Island Ecosystem LTER, Massachusetts, United States - Salt Marsh Sediment SW1601-200 ... | reverse complement strand
AGCCATGCGGGCAGTAAGGGGAGGATTAGAGAACAGGAGGAATGATGTTTGGTGAGGTAGTTCGGTGGATCGTGGATGAAGCGCTCTTGCAGAATCTCGTTCATGGACTTCCCACGATTGTATTGGTGGCGGCGATTGCATTCTGTGTTCTCATTCTGTCGAAGGGTGCGGACTGGATGATCGACGGCGTCGTTCACCTCGCCCGCCGGACAGGATTGCCCAGGATCGTTATCGGCGCCACGATTATTTCTCTGGGAACCACTATGCCTGAGGCATTTGTGTCGGTGATGGCTGCATGGATGGGCAACCCAGGTTTAGCGCTGGGCAACGGCGTAGGATCCATCATTGCCGATACCGGTTTAATCTTCGGTCTCATATGCATTTTGAGCAGGGTCCCCGTTAATCGCTTCATCCTCAACCGCACCGGCTGGGTGCAGGTAGGAGCAGCGACACTGTTGGTTGCGATATCGATGGTCTTGTTATGGACCACGGAAGGTGAGCCGGTATTACAACGGTGGGTCGGCGTTTTGTTTCTGTTTCTTCTGGCGGGCTACATGTATATCACCTATCAATGGGCCAAGCACGGTTCAGCAATCGAGGGGGAAGACACGGATGATTCTCAGTTGATAAGCCTTAGTATATCCTTTTTGATGATAGGAGGCGGGCTGTTTCTGATAATAGGAGGGGCAAGGATACTAATCCCCTGTTCGGTATGTCTTGCTGAAAGGCTGGGCGTACCAGAGGACGTCATCGCAGCCACCATGGTGGCCCTTGGAACGTCTCTTCCGGAACTCGTAACGGGTATCGCCGCTGTTAAGAAGAGGCGTCCTGAAATCATGGTGGGTAACATCATGGGCGCTGATGTGCTGAACTGCCTCTTTGTCATTGGAGCTGCTGCGGCAGCCAGGCCTCTTGCAATTCCACCGAATTTTTTCACGTTCCATTTCCCCGCAATGATCCTCATCCTTTACCCTTTCCGTTTTTTCATCTTTATAAATCGGGACGGCTGGTTCAAACGGTGGCAGGGAGGTTGGCTTTTCGGCGTCTACCTTATATATCTGATTCTTCAGTATGCCTGCAGTATCGGAACTGTCTCCTAAGAAACCCTATAATACAAAAGCATGGAGACAAGTCCCCGCCCTGTGATAGTGCAGGGTAGAGCCCTGTGAGCAAAGTACCCACTCAGCGGCTCTACCCTGGAGGTGATCCTTAGATAAATCCCAACAGCAGGAAGGCTATGGAGGTGATAATGGCGTATGCGAAGAAAACCAGCATCAAGTACCCCATGATCTCCCTGAACTCGAGCTTTACCACGGCCAGCATGGCAATGGCCCAGAATGGCTGTATCATATCGGTAAGCATATCACCCCACGCATAGGTGATGACTACCTTCCAGGCTGGTAGGGCCAGCTCTTTTGCAGCGGGAATCAGGTAAGGGGCGGTGACTGCCCACTCAGAGCCGCCGGACGGGATCAGGTAGTTGAGGAGCCCTGCATACCAGTAGATAATAAGGAAATAGGTATGGGGGCTGCTTATGGCAACAAAGGCATGGGTAAAGGCGGTTGCCAGCAAGGTGAACTTGAACAACCCGAAGATCCCTGCGTAGAAGGGGAACTGGATGACAATACCCCATACGGCCCCTCCTGCCTGCTCAGCAGCCTTCAGAAAGCTCCAGGGCCTCCAGTGAAAGAGGATCCCCAGCATCAGGAAAAAGAAGTTGATGTTGTTCAGGTTGACGAACTTCTGGAAGCCTCCATCGCCGATCTTCCAGAGCATCCAGATGATGCCGCCGATGAAGATGATGATGTTCCACCCGGGCCACCAGTTCATCCATTGCGATAAGGTGCGCTTGCCCTTCGGCATCTCCGGCGCCTCGTAGAGCTTAATCCTATCCGCCAGATCTGGACTTACCTTAAAGGTCTTGTCCTCTGACGGGTGTATGGCCGCCATCAGAAAGGCGATGACGAGGATGACGATGATAACCAGGATCAGGTTAAAGGCGGTGAAGATTGTGTCTCCCGTCGAGATGGTGGAATCCAGTATATTCGCCTTGATGAGGAAGTTACCCGGTGTATTGACCAAAAGCGGCGCCGATGAAGAAAGCCCTGAGTGCCACGTACACCCCAACCCGAGATAGGCCGCTGCCACCAATAGGCGGTAGTCCACCTTGGGATTTTTCCTGACGATAAAAAGCGCGAACATAGCGCTGGCGATAAGGCTCAGGCCCCAGTTCAGCCACGCGATAATCATGGAGAAAAAGGCCATAAGCAGGATCGCCTGCCAGGGAGTGTTCTCATTAGGCAACCCAGCAAGGCCATCCAACAACCGCCTCACCGGAGGCGAGCAGGCCAGTATATAGCCCGTCATCATGATGAGGCACATCTGCATGGCGAAACCGAGGAGAGCCCAGAAGCCGTTGCCCCAGGCCTTGACCGACCCAAAGGCCCTACCCATTAATCCGACCTCGGGCTTGAAACCCCAGATGAGGGCAAAGACAAAGGTGATAATGCTCAGGATGAAGACGATGACCAGGGCGTCAGGTATATACCGTTCCGTCCACTCTGTGAGCCCTCCGCCCTAGGCCTTTAAGAAACCCGGCTTTTCGGACTTTTCTTGTTGAGCCATCTCCTTACCTCCTTCCGCTTGTTAATGCGATTCTATGGAGGATCCGTCCTTTCCCTCACCACCGGCTTTGGGGAGAAGGGAGAGGAAATGCCGCTGTTTCTGCCTTTGATCTTGTGTGCAGCACCTCTTTTCATTTTATGTTGATATAATTTGCACAACAACATTTCTATGTTGTATAGAAATCAAAAAGCCTCTAAATGTGAAGGAATAAAATCGCTTTGCGATTTTATATCAGCCTTCCTTTCTTATGATGGAAAGCCCACCCAAATAAGGCCTGAGAGGATCTGGAATAAGGACACTTTCGTCTGCCTGTTGGTAATTCTCAAGGATCGCTACAAGGGTCCTCCCCACTGCCAGGCCCGAGCCGTTGAGCGTATGGACAAGTTCCGTGCCGCTCCCCCCTTTTCTCCTAAACCGGATGTTCGCCCTTCTTGCCTGGAAATCCGTAAAATTGCTGCATGAGGATATTTCCCTGTAGAGCTGCTGTCCTGGAAGCCACACCTCGAGATCATAGGTCTTCGCAGCTGAGAACCCGAGGTCGCCGGTGCATAGCGAGACCACCCTGTATGGCAGCCCAAGGCGTTGCAGGATATCCTCCGCATCAGCGGTCAGCGACTCCAATTCCTGGTAGGAGCCCTCTGGACAACAGAATTTCACCAGCTCCACCTTGTTGAATTGATGCTGCCGTATGAGCCCCCTCGTATCCTTGCCGTATGAGCCGGCTTCAGATCGGAAACATGGGGTATAGGATACGTATTTGATGGGAAGCTCCTCAAAGGAGAGGATTTCATCCCTGTGGATGTTGGTAACCGGAACCTCGGCGGTTGGTATGAGAAACAGGTCCCAGCCTTCCACCTTGAACAAGTCCTCCCTAAATTTCGGCAGCTGTCCCGTGCCGGTCATACTCTCGGAGTTCACGAGGAAGGGGGGGAGTGTCTCTGTGTAGCCATGAAACCTCGTGTGAATGTCGAGCATAAAATTAATCAGTGCCCTTTCCAGCGCTGCACCCGGCCCCCTCTGCAAGGAGAATCTGGCCCCAGCGATCTTTGCCGCGCGTGAGAAATCAAGGATGTTGAGTTTTTCACCAAGTTCCCAATGAGGAAGTGGGGGAAATTCAAGGTCCCTGATCTCCCCCCACTTCTTGATGACAGGGTTATCATCGGAGTCCAGGCCCGCGACAACCGATTCATGCGGGATATTGGGAATAAGCAGCAAGAGATTATCCAGTTCCTCTACTACCTCGGGCAGTTTAGCCTCAAATTCCTTGATTCTCGAGGAGACCGTCTTCATCTGTGAGATAAAGGATGAGGCATCCTCTCCGTGCTTTTTCATCACCGCGATCTTATCTGACACCGTATTCCGCTCATGCCTGAGCCCCTCCAGATCGGTGAGGACGGAACGTCTCTTCTCATCCAGGGATTGGAACAGGGAAAGATCAAGCCCGTAATCCCTGTCTTTGCACATCTGCGTTATCTGTTCCATGTTTGCGCGAACGAATCTTAGATCGAGCATTTCTCCTCCTTCATGTCTCTTCCGTCAATCGTCTTCACCGGGTGTTCAAGGTCCCCTCTGGGAGTGCCCCACATTTAGTGGAATAATCGAATTCAACAGGCTTAAGGATATCTTTTATGGAAGGGTAGTATACTCTGTCGGCTAGACAAACTCAAGAACATGCCCATTGACTACACGGTGCCCCTGCGCTGAGTGCCCCGCAGTCTGGAGCCCATAATGATGGAAATGTGATGTTGTATGAACTCAATGAGCCCTTGGGGAAAGGGGTATTCGATTGCCTCGTGGATGAGCAATAGGTGATTTGTAATTATTACCTCTTCGCTGGGGAAGAACTTATGGCCTCCACTGTGAACTCGCTCACGTCTTCGGGTAGATTCTCGAAGACGATCATAAAGGGAATAGAGGCATTGGGAGCAATATCCATATTGATGTTATCTCTACCTGCCTTGGTCATGAGCTTGTTATGTATCTGCTCCATGGACAGGGTTTGAAGATCATTACTGTTCAGGGGGTTTCCTGCGTAAACGATCTTGCTCTTGGCTACCTTACCTTTGGAATCCAGGATAGTTGACCGTACCTTTATATAATTCCTTTTGTCCGGGTAATTGTTAGCTACCGAACCACTCACCACAAAGAGCTTGCCCGCCGTGCTTGAATCAACAAAAGAGCCCTCTAGGTTGCTGAAGGAAAGCCTTTTGTTTCCCATATCCAATGCCTGTTCCTTGGCCGGCCTTTTTAGGAAGGGAATCGATTCCGGGAGCATCTCTGGCATGAAAAAAACCAAGGCTGATGCAGCAGCTGTGAGCAGAAGAATGAGTATTAAAACAAAAAGCAATATCCTCAGCCTGCGCCTCTTTTTGATTGGCGGGGTGGGGAGCAACGGTTCCTCAGTCTTTGTAACCTCCTCGCCTTTTTCCCGCTCCTCCTTGTCTATGATTTCCTCCACAACCTTTGTGGCCCTTTCCATCGCCTTCTTGATATCCGGGCTCTCCGCCCGTATAATGCCTGAGTCTATCTGGGATATATCCTCAAAGGAAACCGGCTCCATCTCATCCTCCTGATAGCCTGTCTCGACGAGTGTTCGGTCGAACTCCGAGGTCTCCTCCGAGGGTGCTTTTGCGATTTCCTCTATGACATCTGCCACAAGGGTTTTATCGAGTGCTGAAACGGATTCCTTCCTGGGGGGCTCCTTCTGGGACCCGACCACTGGCCCTTCTGATACCTTCTTTTCCGCCTTTGGGGGGAAGACCATGAATTTATGGTTGCAGACAGAGCATCTCACCTTCGAGCCGGTTTCCTTAAGGAGTTTATCGTCAAGTCTGAATTTGGTATGGCATTTTTCGCATTCGACTATCATTTTGTTGCTCCTTCATTAGGTCGATATATCAAGGCTCAGGATATAGGGAAGATTTCGAAATTGTTCGTTATAGTCTAAGCCATAACCAACGACAAAACCGCTCTCCAACTCGAAACCGCAGTAGTCTATACGAACTGCCTTTTCCCTTCGCTCCAGCTTATTGATCAATGTGCAGATCCTTACGGATTCAGGCCCTTTCCGCTCAAGATGGTGTACCAGATAGGATAAAGTGAGTCCCGTATCGATAATATCCTCAACAACGATTACGTGCCTCCCCTTTATAGAGAGCTCGACGTCCTTCGTAAACGTTACGGTGCCGCTTGAGGCAGCCTGGGAGCCATAGCTGGCTAATCTGACGAAATCTATCGTATGGGCGAAGGCGATCTCCCTCACGAGGTCAGCAAAAAAGATAAAGACACCGTTCAAAACGCCTATGAGGATAGGCTCTCGATCCTTGTAGTCTTTTGCGAGATCCTGAGCAATAGCTATAACCTTCTGCCGAATCTCCTCTTCAGAAATCTTTCTTCGTATTGTATAGTTCTCAAGCAAGGGAATTGCTATCTTTAATATGAAACCATTTATGATATATATTGAATATTCAAGAAAATGTCAACCCATATTCAGGGATTGCTGTTATAGCCTCCTGCTTTCCATGAGAAATGTACTTCCCTGGGCGGCAAAGATATATATGAAATATGTGCTCTCCCTTTACATAGGGTTGTTATGGCGCTCCTCCAAATGAAGGACGAAGGTATAGATTATTTCCTGGAAAGGCGTATAGGGCTTTTCTTATGGTGTTGTTTTGCCTTTACACAATGGGGTTTCTCCTTGACAATTAGAATCGCTTTAGGTAGCTAATTGGATCATTCTGGAAACATCGGTCGCCTTAAACCCTTATTGGCTCGCAATGAGAGGTGTAAGATGGAAGACGCAATAAAGATCACCAGGGCCGAGGCCTCTGTGGTTTCACTTATGGGCAGGATACCCATTCTCTCCTATTACGTACATTCGAGGGGCTGGTCATTTTTGCTAAGCTGGGGTCATCGATTAGCCGGCTTAACCCTTGTAGGCTACATGTTTGCGCACATCTATACGCTGTCCCTGCTCTTTGATCCCGCCACCTATGATGCGGACATGAAGTTCCTGGATCACTTCATCTTTGCCTTTCTCGAATGGTGCGTTGCGATTCCGGTGATATTTCATTCCCTGAATGGGAGCAGGTTGATCCTCTATGAGCTCTTTCGCGTGAGGGAGGAAGAGCTCATGATACGCACCGTGGTTGTTCTCGGATTTATCTATAGTATGATCGTGGGAATCTTTTTCATACAAGAAGGTCCGCAGATGTCTGCTACCATCTTTTGGTCGATTACGAGCGCGATCAGCATCTGCACCTTCCTGATCGTCGTCTTCAAGACCTGGGGGACCAAGAACTCAATCCTGTGGAAGCTACAGAGGATTACGGGGGCATTCATGCTCCCCATCCTCGTCGGCCATATGTTCTTCATGCACATGAACTACCTCACTGGTCATGACAGCAAAACGATTCTCATGAGGATGGAGAGCCCCTTTATCAAAGGCCTCGATTTTCTCTTCATCATATTCCTGCTCTTTCACGCAGGTTATGGCATGTTTGGCATCATCGCCGACTATATCAAGCCAGGACCTTTGCTGAAATTTTTAACTGCTCTTATCTTCATTGTTATGGCTATATCTGCCTTTTTTGGCATGAGAATTGTCTTGGCCCTATAAAGGAGACATATATGGGAGAAAAGTTGACCATAGATTCTACCCTTACCTGTGACGTCCTAGTCATCGGCGCCGGCGGGGCGGGCTTGCGGGCTGCCGCCCGGATTGCCGAGAAGAGGCCGGAGACAAAGATAATAGCACTGACCAAGGTGGTCAGCCCGCAAAAATCTCACACAACCACATCTCAGGGAGGCATGGCTGCTGTTGATCCAAGGGATCCTGAAGACAGACCACTATTTCATATGTTTGATACCTGGAAGGGTTCCGATTGTTCTGCCGACCAAAATGTGATCAAAAAGGTCTGTGACTTAGGCTGGGAGGAAATCGTCTGGCTCGAGCGACATGGCATGCATTTCAGCCGAACGGAACAAGGAAGAGTTGCAAAGAGGCCCTTTGGCGGTCACATGCTGAACTTCGGCGAGAAAAAGGCATCCCGGGCATGCTTTGAGGCCGATCGAACGGGAAAGGGGATCATGGATACGGTCTGGAATGAGTCCCTGAAATATGGTGTCTCTTTTATTGGTCAGTGTATAGCCACAGAACTCCTCTTTAACAATGGAGTGTGTATTGGCGCCGTTATCTTCAGGTATCCGGAAGGGAAATTCATCGCCATGCTCGCCAAGGCAACCATTATGGCTACCGGTGGTAATGCCAGAATGTATCTCGTCACCAGCAATTGTCGGGGAAACACGGGTGACGGGCTGGCAATCGCGCTCCATGCAGGCCTTCCCCTCATGGACCCCGAGGCGGTCCAGTTTCATCCCACGGGGATAGTGGGGCCCGGTATATTGGCAAGTGAGGCACTGAGGGGAGAAGGGGCGATTCTCAGGAACAAGGATGAAGAACCCTTTATGGAGCGCTATGCGCCCACCGCCAAGGACCTTGCTCCCAGAGATCTCGTCTCGCGGGCAATTATGCAGGAGATTAGGGAAGGGAGAGGCCTCTATCATGAAGGCCATAGGGCACAGCACGTGTGGCTGGATCTGAGACATCTTCCCAAAGAGGTTCATGAGAAAAAACTTCAGGAGGTATGCTCCTTCTTTAAACGATTCGTGGGCGTGGATCCCCAGAAAGATCTCTGTCCTGTTGCCCCCACGGCCCACTATCAGATGGGGGGCATACCGACCAATGAGTTCGGCGAGGTCCAGCGGGATCCGAATTTAATCGTGCCCGGACTTTTTGCCTGTGGAGAGGTTGCTGCAGCTTCTCTTCACGGCTTGAACAGGCTTGGGACAAATTCCATGCTGGAGTTGATAACGATGGGTAGTGTTACAGGGGATCAGGTGGTTGCGTACCTCAGGGACAGCGAGGAACCTCAAGGTCTTCCACCCGATGCCGGCCACATTGTGTTTGACCAGTTTTCCACCTATATCAATTCTCAAGGCACGGAGAGCTATGCTCAGATAAGGGATTCATTGCGAACCCTCATGCAGGAAAAGGTAGGGATATTCAGGGCGGAGAAGCCCCTAATCGAGGCCATAGAAAAGCTCAAGGAATTAAAGGAAAAGGCAACCCGTATCCCACCAGGAACGGCATCCCTGCATGCGAATCAGGATCTATGGCAGGTCTGGGAGCTCAACAACCTGATAACGGTGTCTATGACCATTGCCCAGGGAGCTTTGGCACGACAGGAGTCAAGGGGAGGCCATTACAGAGAGGATTATCCGGCAAGGAGCGATGAGTTTAACTATCACACCCTTGTGTATATGCCGCGGTTCGGAGAGATTGCCTTTGACAAAAGGCCAATAGATATGAGTATCTTTAAGGCCCAAGGGGAGCGTTACGAGTTATTCGACTACATAGAGAGGAAGTATTGATCATCTGCAAGGGGGAAACCGATGTCAGACCTATATGTCATTACACTGGAGATTAGCAGGTATGATCCTGATACCAATCTCTCGTGGATACAGAGCTACCAGGTGGAGGCAAGGGGGATCCTTCGGTTTGTCGATGTGCTCCGTAAGATTAATGATGAGCAGGACCCGACCCTGGCATGGGCTTCTTCCTGCGAACATGCCCAGTGCGGCAGCTGTGGGATCATCGTCAATGGGAAGCCTATGCTTGCCTGTGAACTGCTCGTACAGAATGCTGTGGCAGAATTCAACACCCATACCTTTTCCTTGAGGCCTCTCAACATTGCCCCGGTTATCCGGGATCTCGTGGTAGATTTAGAGAAGGCCTATGACAAGGTACACCAAATCAAGCCCTATCTCATAAAACCTGCCCCACCCCCTGAACAAGGGGACGAGTACCGGATATCGCCTGAGACGGTTGATAAATACGTTGAGGCTACCCGATGTATTAATTGTTTCTGCTGTGCGACGGCATGCATCAGCAGTCATCGGCACTTCCTAGGTCCGAACGCCACTATGGCCAATATCGTGCGACTCATGGATCCGAGAGAAACAGCGAAAGAGGAAAGGATGGAGACATTATACCGTGAGGACGGTGTCTATCGCTGTCACACGTCGAGGGCCTGTTCCTTTGTGTGCCCAAAGGAGATCGATATTTCTCACTTCCTCGCCCTTGGGAAAGAGGGCAGGTTTTAGAATTACTGTTTAGCCACCAAGGCACAAAGATTGTAGCATAATTTTTTTGATACAGGATTTGATGATAGCCACGTTGAATGGAATCTTTCATTGCTTATAGCGAAATATAAGTAATTTTTCTTCTTTGTGTCTTAGCGCCTTTGTGGGTGATTAGGCACTTCTTCACAGGGGGTAACTATTAGCAAACGTCTGTCCGTAAGGGTTAATGAGAAAATCACGGCCAAGACAGTCAGGTTGATCTCAGTGGACAAGCAGCAGGTCGGGATCGTCTCCATCGGCGAGGCCTTGGAGGCGGCCAGGGCCCAGAGCCTCGATCTTGTTGAGGTTGCCGCCGATGTTGATCCTCCCGTGTGCCGCATCATGGACTACGGGAGGCTCCGCTATGCGGCGGCCAAGAAGGGCAAGTCCAAGTCCAAGTCCCAGCACCTCAAGGAGGTCAAGCTCAGGCCCCTCACCGCGGAACACGACGTGAGCGTGAAGGTAAAAAATATCAGGAAGTTCCTGGAAAACGGTGACAAGGTGAGGGTGTCGATGATGTTCAGGGGCAGGGAACGATCCCATACCGACATCGGGTTACAGCTGCTCCAGGAGGTGATAAAGAAGATCGAGGACATCGGGGTAGTCGAATCACTGCCCATGATGGAGGGAAGAAACATGTCTATGCTCATCGTACCAAGGTAGGTAGCCTACTATGCCGAAGCTCAAGACCAACAGGGGGGCCTCCAAACGGTTCACCACGACAGGTACCGGGAAGCTTGCGAGGAATAAGGCCTTTGCGAGTCACATCATGACCAAGAAGTCACGAAAGCGGAAGCGATCCCTGCGCAAGCCCACCCTCATTGACCGCACTGATCGGAAGAGGGTAGCGCGGATGCTGCCGTATACATGAAGTGCCTAAAGTGATCTAACGTGCCTAAATTGTCTAAAGTTGAAATTTGATGGTTTTGTAAAAAGTCACCAAGATCGTCACTCCGGCGTAAGCCGGAGTCTATAACCTATTGAAAATACTGGATTCCGGCTTTCGCCGGAATGACGTAAAAACGGGAGTCACATTGGGCTCAGTGGTAACTTTAGTTCATTTTAGCTCACTTCTCACGTTAGGCACTTACAACATATGAGGTAAGAGATGACAAGAGCTACCAATGCCCCGCAATCGCGCCGCAGGAGGAAGGAGATCCTCAAAGCGGCAAAGGGATACCGGGGTGGAAGAGGCACCCAGCTGAGGACCGCGAGCATGGCGGTCATGAGATCCAGGCAGTATGCCTACCGCGACAGGAAGAGGCGAAAAGGAGAGTTCCGGAGGCTCTGGATCACCCGGATCAATGCAGCGGCTCGAGAACACGGGCTCTCCTACAGTACTCTCATGGCCCGGCTCAAGGCCGAGGATGTGGTGCTCGACCGAAAGATCCTGGCGGATATGGCGGTGAGCGATCCGGAGGTGTTCTCCGAGGTTGCCAGGCTGGCAGGGGGATCGCCGGTGGA
>Ga0315549_1004776_pt1 | contig 11273 bp, 9 predicted proteins | sample SalMarSW160200MG_FD_203101 | JGI IMG/M metagenome (GOLD analysis project Ga0315549, IMG submission 203101) | Salt marsh sediment microbial communities from the Plum Island Ecosystem LTER, Massachusetts, United States - Salt Marsh Sediment SW1601-200 ... | reverse complement strand
ATCGCTCTGCGTCAGCATTCCTGGGTAGAATCTCAGAATGTGGTGTAAATTGGTGGCTTGAAGAAAAGGCCATCGGGTGCTTCCATGTGGGTAAGGGAATAACCACAAAGAAGGAGGCAACCGATGACCGAACCTATTATGACGTTGGGCGAGTATGTGCGCAAGGTGGGAGTGGATCTGGACAGTGACTTTCTGCGGGAAGGGGTGGCGTTGTTGACGCGATTGCTGATGGACTTGGAGATCAGCGAGCAGATCGGAGCGGAGCGATACGAGCGTGGGGAGGGGCGGCAGACCCACCGCAACGGATACAGGGGACGCGTGTGGGAGACGCGGGTGGGGGAGATACCACTGCGCATACCTAAGGTGCGACAGGGAAGCTACTTCCCGAGTTTTCTGGAGCCGAGACGGCGAGCGGAGAGAGCGTTGCTGGCAGTGATACAGGCGGCCTATGTGGAGGGGGTCAGCACGCGCAAGGTGGATGATCTGATCCAGGCGCTGGGACTGAGTGGGGTGGACAAGAGCAAGGTATCGCGTATCTGCCGGGAGTTGGACGAGGCGGTGACAGCGTTCCGCAACCGGCCGTTGGAAGGGGAGTACCCGTATCTGTGGCTGGACGCGCTGTACTTGAAGGTACGGCAGAACCATCGCATTGTGAGCATGGCGGTGGTGATCGCCATCGGAGTGCGGGAGACGGGGGAGCGGGAGATCCTCAGTGTGGATGTGGGAGCGAGCGAAGAGGAAGGGTTTTGGACGCCGTTTCTGCGGGGATTGGCGAATCGGGGCTTGAAAGGGGTGCAATTGGTCGTCAGCGACGCCCACCGGGGGTTGCAGCAGGCCATAGCGACGGTGTTCACTGGCGCGGCCTGGCAGCGCTGCCGCGTGCACTTCATGCGCAACGTGCTGGGCCATGTGCCTAGAAGGGACAAGTCCATCGTGGCGGCGGCCATCCGCACTCTCTTTGCTCAGCCCAACCAGGAGGCCGCCCGCCAGCAGTTGCAGGAAGTGGTAAGGGCCATGGAACCCCGCTGGCCGAAGGCGGCCGAGGTGCTGGAGCGGGGCGAGAGTGAGGTGCTGACCTACATGACCTTTCCCCCAGAGCATTGGAGCCGCATCTACTCCACGAATCCGCTGGAGCGCTTGAACCGAGAGGTGAAGCGGCGCACGGACGTGGTTGGCATCTTCCCCAACCCGGATTCCGTGCTGCGGCTGGTGGGCTCGGTGCTGATAGAGATCCATGACGAGTGGCAGGCAGGGCGGCGATACTTCAGCCTGGAGTCGATGCACAAGCTGAAAGAACCGGAGGAGCTAGAGCTGGCTCTGCCCAGTCCTTTGCGCTTGGCACCCATTCACTGAACAGGCCTGAGGAGGTCGATTCGGAACCAAGCATCACCCATGTGGATGCGCCAACGAAATTACACCACTTGACAAGACACAAACCCTTGGACTGAATGCGATCCTCAGCCGGCAAACTCCTCTGGGCGCTAGGACAGGAACGATTGCCGCGCTGTCCAGCAGCGACAGACCACCTGAAGACGACGCTCTTTCCTCCATTGTACCGCGCGATTCAACTCTTGTCACGAGTCGAAACGCCTACTCTTCATAGGCAACAATGCCTACTGCGATAGTCTCTCCCCCCTGCAACATTTCAATTCGGCCCGTTTTCTCCTACGTCTCCTAGTGAACTTCCGCAGGGGAATCGGCTCGTCCGCCCCATGAACCTGGTCAGGGACGCAGACTGGGTCTCCCCGTCCTTGACGCTCAGCCATCTTTGTCCTAGACTTAGGGTCACTCTAGAGTTCTGCGAGACGTGCTGGCCAAGGCGTGCAGTCGGGCATTCCTAGGCCCGGGGACTATGTCGCATCCCGATGCCTGTGGTCTGCTCGTAGCAGGGAGGGACGCCCCTCGATCACACGGCGCCACCCTATCAGGAGCGTCATCGGTCGAGCAAGGAGACGAAATGAGAATCGTTGTCATCATCATCGCCGCCGTTTTCGGCCTCCTGGTACTGCTGCTTGGCCTGGCCTGGCTGGGACTCCACGTGAAGCCCAAGCCTCTCCCACCCTACCCAGAGCAGACACCGCCCCTCAACACCACGGATCTGCCGACCGACCTGCCGGCGCCAGTCGTTCGGTTCTACGACACGATCATCGGGGACCAGGTGCCGGTTATCGAATCGGCAGTGATCACCGGCAGGGGCCAGTTGCGGTTCGCTGGCATAACGTTTCCCGCGCGCTTCCGGTTCACCCACGACGCGGGTTTGGGCTACCGTCACTACATCGAGGCCACCATCTTCGGCTTTCCCCTGATGAAGGTCAACGAACTCTACCTGGACGGCAAAGGGCGCATGGAACTGCCCGTGGGCGTGATCGAGAACGAGCCCAAGGTGAACCAGGGCGCCAACCTGGGTCTGTGGGGAGAATCGGTGTGGCTGCCGTCGATCTTCATCACCGATCCCCGCGTGCGCTGGGAGCCTGTGGATGACCACACGGCCCGCCTGGTGGTGCCCTTCGGTGACGAGGAAGATAGCTTCACCGTCACCTTCGACCCTCAGACTGGGCTGATTAGCACCATGGAGGCTCTGCGCTACCGCGAGGCCACGGACGAGGCCAAGATCCCCTGGCTGCTGGAGGCCCTGGAGTGGAAGACCTTCCACGGGGTGAGAATCCCCTCCGATTCCGCCGTGACCTGGCAAGATGAGGGAACGCCGTGGCTGGTCATCGATCTCGAGGAGTTGGTCTTCAACGTCGATATCGAGGAGTACATCAGGGCCAGGGGGCCCTGAGCCGGTCTCCAACGCTGCGGCCTCCACTTCAGTTCGTGCGTTAAGACACCACCAGTGGATGATACCGGGAATGGAGAAGGACAATGTCGCTCTGGGGAGGGATTGAAGCGGGTGGCACGAAAACGGTGTGTGCCGTAGGCACTGGCCCCGATGACCTGCGGGCAGAAGTCCTGATACCCACCACCACACCCGTCGAGACCATCCAACACATCATCCGCTTCTTTCGACAGCAAGCGCAGGAGGAACCTCTGGCGGCTGTGGGCATCGCTTCCTTTGGTCCGCTGGATCGGAATCCGGATTCGCCCAGCTTCGGTCACATTACCACCACGCCCAAGCCGGGTTGGGCACACACTGATTTGGCAGGGAGTGTACGACACGGACTGGGCACGCCGGTGGGCTTCGACACGGACGTGAATGCAGCAGCCCTGGGCGAGCACCGCTGGGGCGCGGCCCGAGGATTGGACAACTTCGTCTATTTGACTATTGGCACAGGCATCGGCGGCGGAGGGATGGTGAATGGCAGGTTGATCCATGGACTGAACCATCCAGAGATGGGTCACATCCGGATTCCCCACGATCGGGCTCTTGACCCCTTTGATGGATGCTGTCCGTACCACGGCGACTGCCTGGAGGGATTGGCCGCTGGACCAGCGCTGGAGGCGCGGTGGGGACAGCCTGCTGCCATGCTGGGTGAAGATCACCCGGCCTGGGCTCTCGAGGCCGACTACCTGGCCTTCGGCTTGGTGAACCTCATCTGTATCCTTCTGCCCCAGCGCACTATCATGGGGGGCGGCATCATGCAACAACCCCAGCTCTTTCCACTCGTGCGACGGAGGGTGCAAGAGTTGCTCAACGGCTACCTGCAAGCGCCGATGATCCTGGACCGGATCGACGACTACATCGTACCCCCTGGCTTGGGCAACCGAGCGGGCGTGCTGGGGGCCATTGCGCTGGCCGAACGAGCAGTACAGACGACCACCGGCTCGATTCAGACGGACAGCAGCGCATCAGCCTGAGGCAGAGATGAGTCCAGGCGCTGCTCACTCGGAAGATGGTGCTCTCACACACAGTGTCCACAAAGGTCTCATCACGTGAAATCGTCCAAGGTGATCGACCCAGATCAAAGGAGGGAACCGTGACCTATCTGCCATCTGCCAGGCGTTACGACACCATGCGCTACAATCGCTGCGGCCGAAGCGGTCTGATGCTGCCAGCCGTTTCCCTCGGGCTGTGGCACAACTTCGGCGGGGTAGATGCGTTCGAGAACGCCCGGGCCATGGTTCATCGGGCCTTCGACCTGGGCATCACCCACTTTGACCTGGCTAACAACTATGGGCCTCCCCCCGGTTCGGCGGAGGAGACTCTTGGACGGATCCTGCAACAGGACCTGGCCCCCTACAGAGACGAACTGATCATCTCCACCAAGGCTGGCTGGGACATGTGGCCCGGCCCTTACGGGGACTGGGGCTCGCGCAAGTACCTGATAGCCAGCCTGGACCAGAGCTTGAGACGCGTGGGACTGGATTATGTAGACATCTTCTACCATCACCGCCCCGATCCCGAGACACCCCTGGAGGAGACCATGACGGCCCTCGACCACATCGTCCGCCAGGGCAAGGCGTTGTACGTCGGCATCTCTTCCTACGACGCCGAGCAGACGCGCCAAGCGGCAAGTATCCTCCGGGAACTCGGCACCCCCTGCCTGATTCACCAGCCCTCCTACAGTATGTTCGACCGCTGGATCGAAGACAAGCTTCTTGACGTGCTCGAAGAGGAAGGCATGGGCTGCATTGTGTTCTCCCCTCTGGCGCAGGGGCTACTGACCGACAAGTATCTCGCTGGCATTCCCGAAGGCTCTCGGGCCTCCAAGCCCCACGGGTTTCTCAGGCCCGCTGACATCACCGAGGACAGGGTGAGGAGGGTGCGAAAGCTCAACCAACTGGCTCAGGCCCGCGGCCAGACCCTGGCCCAGATGGCTCTGGCGTGGGCGCTGCGTCACAAAGCCATGACATCGGTCCTCGTCGGCGCCAGCCAGGTGAGCCAGATCGAGGACGACGTTGGAGCCTTGAGCAATCTCCAGTTCACGGAGAGGGAACTGGTGGACATTGAAGGGGTCCTGGCAGCCTAAGAATGCACCCCAGGACTAGGGTTCTCACATAAGGTCCCGAGAAGGCCCATCGCCATGGAGCACTTGCCTACGAACGAGTAACCTCAACCGCCCGGTCTCTAGCCCGGTGGGCTGCCGCCTATCCTCGCTCCACAGGCAGAATCAAGCAGTTGGGTCCGCCAGTTCCTTTGGCAAACTCAGACAAGTCCAGTTCGTGAACCACTACACGCTGCGCTGTGAGCCGCTTAGCCACCTCTTGATTGGCCCGCTCGACGATCACCTCGTCCCCACCCAGGCAGATGACGTTGGCGGTGGTAGGTCCACCACAGAGAATCCCGATAGTCTCGAAACCCAGCAGGCTGCCCTCAGGGACCAACCCGTGGCCATAGATCGCCCGCTCGGGCCCGACAAGCATCATCGCCTTGTCCAGATGCAGGATAGAGTCGGGGAGGGGTACCACGCGGACTTCGTAGCCCATGGCCCCCAGGAATGCGGCAAGTTGCTGGACGCCCCGTTCATTCGTCCTCATAGACCGCCCGACGAAGGCCACTGACCCAGCCAGTATCACGTCACCGCCTTCGACCGTACCCGGAGCTTCTATCTCCCCAAGGAACGGCTCACCCAGGGAATCCAGGATTCCCGACATCCACTCCTCTTCGCCCTGTCTCGATTCTAGCCCCAATCTGAGCTTGATGTAGCCTTCAGGGGTGCAGAGCGCTGTGTCGCGCGTGAAGACCGAGTTGGGATGACCGGCAAGCTCGGGGACGTCGATCACTTCGCTGCCGAAGTCGGCCAGGCAGCGCTTCAGAGTTTCATGTTGCTCGGTCGCCCGGTCAGGATCGGCAGGCTCGATGATATTGTGCTTCTTCAGATCGCTGACGCGGCAGTACTCGTCTCCGGGCGTGCAAACCACCACTCGCGACAGTCTATGTCCCTCACTCCTGAGCATTGAGGTTTCCTTCCCTGTTCCCTCTGCCAGAGAGTACGCCCCCACGGCGAGTTCCCAGCGCGCGGAGCCCAAGTCATTGTAGCACCGAGCCAGGGCAGCGGACAACGCCAGGGCTCCCGCAACCCAGCGAGGACAGTAGTCCCAGCCATCCTTGCAGTCGGTCTCCTCCTCTGCTGGACTGCTGATGCTCCAAGGGAACGCGTCGCATGGCGGCGAGGGTCTTCAGTTGCGCGATCATTGGACCAGACCTCATGCGCCAGCCCATGGCGGACAAGGTGGTGACCATCAGCCAGGCCCAGGGCACCCTCACCTTCCCGGCCAACTTCACCCTGGTGGCAGCCATGAACCTCTGACCGTGTGGGGTGCAAATACGGGGATGGAACTAGAGCGGGCGCTGTGCTTCGCTTGACTGGACTGCCAACGCGGATTCGAGCCCCGAGGGGGGTTCGATATGAAGGTACCTCAGTTCTGTGATGAGACTGAACTGGCCTGCTAGGCGAGCAAGAATCGTGTGGAAGATTCCAAGAGGATGCCCTGATGCTAGCGCTTGATGCGTAGGAGTAACTCCTCGGTGATCGGAATCCTCCGATCTGCCTCTTTGATCAAGGCTCGCGAGCAACTCTGGCCGTGAAAAAGCCAGATCTTCACGCCGTGTTGCTTGGCAGCGCGGATGGGCGGAACGAAGTCGCCGTCACCCGCTACAAGGATTGCATGTTCTATTTTGCCCGTTGCGCTGAGCCCAGTTAGATCAATAGACAACTCGGTATCAATGCCCTTTTGAAGGAACCTAGGATTGCCTTGTCCGTCGAATACCCTGATGCAACGGCCCGTTCTAACCTCGAAGTCCTCAAAGTACGAAAATGCTTCGAACATCTTTCGCTTGCGCTCGCGTAGATTGAGCTCTTTGACATCCGGATTCGTGCTCTTGTACGGCATGGCGTCGTAGTAGTAGGATCGGAGCAGTTCAACCTCTGTATCTATGGTCTTGCAGAGTTCGGACCCTAGCTTGCTTATGTCTGGGTAGGTCTTGGGGAATTCTTCCTCGCGAATCTTGTGAAAATACTGCCCATCTATGAACACGGCAGCTGACGCCATATCTGTCCTCCTGTCACAATAGCAAAGACCGCCTCTCTTGCGAGAGGCGGTCGTCTATTCCTACTGCCGGGCCAGTAGCACGGCAGATTACCATCACAACGACATTATAGCACAATTGTGCAGCCCTGTCAAGGTATTGGAAGAGCATTCTTGGATTCTGAGTGACCATTTCCTGCTGATCTCTCCAGGGCACTCTCGTTTTCGCAAGATTCCGTCAACACTATGGCACAATCCTGAACCCGTGTCAACCCCTAATGGACACTCATAAGGTGGATTGCCTATGGCTCGGCCCAAGGCTAGAATCATTCCAAGTCCCTGGTGACGGCGCCATGCTTGACAGGCTCCGCACTCTCCTGGCCAGAGTCATAGTCCGCCACCTCAGCCATCCGCGCCCTCTCGTGGTCCGAGCTTGGTTCTGGCTGGCGGCAGAAGCCGACGACATTGAGTAGAAGCGCCGTTGTCTCAACGCGGTCCCCGAAACGAGACCCCGAGAACGAACCTGCACTCCTGGCTTTGCTCGCGTCGGGCCAAAAAAGGCCGGCCGTTCCAGCAGCTCCCGGCTGAGCGACGAGCACTCCGCCAGAATTTCAGCCACCAGCGGCCTGCCTTTGCCTTCCCCCCTGTCCTCTGCTACACTACTTGAGGGCTACCGAGGGAGGCAGCATGCTGGCCAAGGTCTTCAGTTGCGCGGTGATCGGGCTGGAGGGAGCCATCATCCAGGTGGAGGTGGACATCTCCCGTGGGCTGCCTTCCTTCACCATCGTTGGCCTCCCCGATACCGCGGTGCAGGAATCCCGCGAACGAGTCCGCGCCGCCATCAAGAACTCCGGCCTGGCCTTCCCCGGCACGCGCCTCACCGTCAACCTGGCCCCCGCCGACCTCCGCAAGGAGGGACCCGCCTATGACCTCCCCATCGCCCTCGGCATCCTCTTGGCTAACGACCAACTCTGGGCGGACGTGTCATCGTATCTTTTCGTCGGCGAACTCTCCCTCGATGGTACCGTGCGCCACACGGACGGAATCCTGCCCATGGCCAGCGTGGCCAAGGACCAGGGCTTCAAACGCGTCTTCGTGCCGGCGACCGATGCTCCAGAGGCCTCTCTGATCCAGGGTCTGGAGGTCGTGCCCGTGGAGAGCCTGGGCCAGCTAGCTATGCAACTCCAGGGTCTCGAGGAGATGACGCCCTATCAGCCGGACTCCGACATCGAGGACGAACCCGCCCCCGAGTACGTCACCGACATGGCCCACGTCAAGGGGCAGGAGCACGTCAAGAGGGCCCTGGAGGTCGCTGCCGCTGGCGGCCACAACGTACTGATGACCGGTCCGCCCGGGGCTGGGAAGACCCTCACGGCCCGCGCCATGCCTTCCATCCTGCCCAGCATGACCATCGAGGAAGCCCTGGACGTGACCAAGATCTACTCCGTCTCGGGCTTGCTGCCTCCGGAAACACCTCTCATCCGGCACCGTCCCTTCCGCGCTCCCCACCACACCATCAGCCACGCCGGGCTGGTGGGCGGTGGGCAGTGGCCGCGACCGGGGGAGATCAGCCTGGCCCACCACGGCATCCTCTTCCTGGACGAAGTCCCCGAGTTCGGCACACGGGTCCTGGAGGTCATGCGCCAGCCCATGGAGGACAAGGTGGTGACCATCAGCCGCGCACAGGGCACCCTCACCTTCCCCGCCAACTTCACCCTGGTCGCAGCCATGAACCCCTGTCCCTGCGGCTACTTTGGCGATCCCACCAGGGAGTGCACCTGCCCTCTGTCCATGGTCAGCCGCTACCAGAAGCGCCTTTCGGGCCCACTGCTGGATCGCATCGACATCCACATCGACGTGCCCCGGGTGGACTACGAGAAACTGACCGACGAGCGTCTGGGGGAGCCGTCGGAGACTATTCGTGCCCGCGTGGAGAAGGCCCGCCGCAACCAGCGCCAGCGCTTCGCCAACGGGAAGCTGACTTGCAACGCGGACATGGGGCCGGCCGAGGTGCGGGAGTACTGCCAGATCGACGATGCCGGGCGCAGCCTGTTGCGCGCAGCCATGGAACAGTTGCAGATGAGCGCCCGCGCGTTTCATCGCGTGCTCAAGCTGGGGCGAACCATCGCCGACCTCGCTGGATCGGAGGCAATCGAGACCGCGCACCTGGCCGAAGCGCTACAATACAGGCCCAGGACGCACATGTAGCTCTGCGGCTCTCGCATGGCACGCCAGAGAAACCGTGCGAGACACCGCCAACCACAATAGAGAGGAGGACAGCTATGGACACCGGCAAACCAGGCCTGCTGGCTCTGGCCGTGAAGACAATCGTCGTCCACACCGTTACCTACTTCATGATGGGACTGCTGGCTTCCACCCTGCTGGGGTACGCGGAGGCCTTCGCCGCGCCCTGGATGGTCTGCTGGATGCGACAGACCGACGATCCCCTGGTGATGGCAGGGCCATTGTTCGCGCCTATTCGAGGGTTGATCTTCGCACTGGCCTTCTATCCCCTGCGAGAAACCCTGTTCGGGAAGAAGAACGGTTGGCTGGTTTTGTGGTGGCTCCTGGTGGCTCTGGGAATCCTCTCCACCTTTGGGCCGGCGCCCGGATCGGTCGAAGGGATGCTCTACACCGTCATTCCCATCTCGCAGCAGATGACAGGTTGGCTGGAGGTCGTGCCCCAGGCGCTGTTGCTTTCCGTGATCCTTTTCTACTGGGTGAACCATCCGGAGAAGAGATGGTTGAATTGGGTGATGGGGGTCATCTTCGTGGTTATGCTCCTCCTGCCGGCCATGGGGCTATTGGTGAGCTAGTCAATCATGCCCCTGTCGGTCCTGGGGCAGGTCACTATCTTTCGAGTGCGACCCGCGAATTGTCTGGCAACGGGGTCGACCGGCGGAGATCGGGATTTCATGGGGAGATGACCATCTGCCTGCGTCCCTGAGGAATGCCGCCCTGCCGCGAAACCTGCCGAAATCGCAGCGACATCCTAGCACGAAGCCACATACTGGAAGGCATGAGCAGAAAGTGCGTACGATTCGCGCAGGCAAGACGTCTGGCCCCTGTGATCGGCTGATACGTTTCGTGATGGCACGTTCTCGCGGACTACGGACGAAGCCGTGCTCGCGGAGTGAGCTTGGCACAATGGAGTGCATGCCCTACACTGCTTGGATGCATCCTGGGCAGGCATGGCTTGCTCGGGGAGGAGGGGATACATGAACTCCTTTCGTGTTCTTCGCGCAGTTCTGGTGATTGCCACCTTGATCGCGTGTGCCACCCCTGCGCTTGCCCAGGAAACAGTCTTCGCAGAGACCTTCGACGACCCGACTCTGACGCGCTGGGAGCATTCGCCCAATACAACAGTCGTGAACGGCGCCCTGCGCATCGAACCAGATGGCTTTGCCTTCCACCCCGCCAGGTGGAGCGACATGAGCCTCGTCGTGCGGGCGCGATGCCTTGGCGATGCAGAACTGCTCATCCGCTATTGCTGGAGCGAGGACGCCAACTATTCGGTCCGCCTGCGCCCCGACCGCGTGGCAGTGCAGAGACAACTGCTCGGCCCGCCCGAGGACCTGGGCGTCGCGACGGCTGAGATCGCGCCCGGCGAGTGGGTGGAGGTGACCGTGACGGTGACCGGTGGCACGCATCAAGTAGCTCTGAATGGGGCTCCTGTACTCACGGCCACCGATCCCGACCCACTGCCGGAGGGCGGTGTAGGTTTCCTCGTCCAGGGCGAGGTCGCTGGCGAGTTCGATAGCCTGGAAGTGGCCGCCGATGGCCAGGCGCCCTCCCCTGTGGAGGTCACTCCCAGGGCCGAACCGACCTCGGTGACTGAACCGTCCGCCCCCCCAGGCAGTGGTCCGGCTTACCAGGCTGCGTCGTGGGTGCGCCTAGGGGGGCCACCGGGCGGTCTGGGGTACGACATTCGTTACAAGTTTGACGATCCAGACACCTGGTACGTCACCGACGCGTACACGGGCTTCTTCTTCAGCCATGACCGGGCGATGACCTGGGAGCCCAGCAACGAGGGGATCGCCCACCTCGAAGGAACCACCATCGTCCCGGTCTTCAGCGCCACGGTAGATCCCCACATTCCTGACGTCATCTGGATAGGGACTCAGTTCTCCGGTCACATCTACAAGTCCATCGATGGCGGCCTTACCTGGACCCAGATGGACAACGGCGTTGAGCCAAATCAGGGTCACAGCTTCCGGGGCTTCACCATCGATCCGCGCTCTTCGGACATCGTCTATGCTGCCGCTGAAGTCGAGGCGTACGTCTTCCGTGATGCGGGCACGCTGCCCGACGCCCGCGACGAGACGCAGGGCGGACGCGTCTACCGCACTGTGAACGGAGGTGAG
>Ga0315549_1004756_pt1 | contig 11308 bp, 11 predicted proteins | sample SalMarSW160200MG_FD_203101 | JGI IMG/M metagenome (GOLD analysis project Ga0315549, IMG submission 203101) | Salt marsh sediment microbial communities from the Plum Island Ecosystem LTER, Massachusetts, United States - Salt Marsh Sediment SW1601-200 ... | reverse complement strand
CTGGTCGCGCCACTCCGGGTGGAGACGGTAGTACTCCTCGACCACGAGCGACAGATCCGCAGCCGTCATCCCTGCCAGGCGCTCGTCTTCGAAGGAGAAGTGAAGAAGACCCTCGCGTGGCGTCCCCTGATCCAATCGATCGGCAAGGGTCTGCCACAAAAAGGTCGTCTTTCCTGTGCGGCGCATCCCAATCACTGCAATCGCTTTCCCCGGCACTGCGGGAATACGCAGATCACGGCGTGTGAAGGCCGGTATCGGAGTGGCCAGCGAATCGACAATCCTTTGATGAATGATCTCTCGCAATTGTCCTTTCATGAAGGACATAATACATCGCTTTTATCCTTTTGTCAAGGATAATTTGTTGCTAAGATAATTCACCCCGCCCGTGATACAAGCTATGGAATCGGAGCCTTTAGTGAGAAGGCATCGCTCGACTCTTCAGGCAGACCGCAGCCGGGTTTCCTTGGAATGGCTTCTCTGTAAAGGCATCAACTTGATAAATCGCTATCCCCATGCTACTGTTCCTTCATCACTGATTCGCGTGCTGGTGGCCAGCCTAACGTTGCAGTTCAGCCGCCGCCGGGTGAGACGCCGCTCCCGTCAATCAAAGATGCGCCACATGCCCGAGACCGGCAACAATGAAATGCCCAATCAGGCAGTCGACTGGATGTGCGGGTTAAGCAGGCACAACTAAAAAAGACCATACTCATATTGCAAGAGGTTGTATAACCGTTGGAAGATAATCACGCTAATGTATATCGGTTCTGGAGCAAAAGTGAAATCTACTCCAGTCAGAAAACTGTACCACCTCGCAAACTTGTCATCGTCAGAGAAGGGAACGACGTCGATATAGTGTTGAATCTGCTCTGCCCAAATTGCGTCCTTGTCCTCGCTTACAGACTTGGCAAAAAGATACAGGATGTTATCCAGACATTTCTCTATTTTCTTCCGCACAAAGGACACTATTTGCAAGTCAACGAACAAGAACGGATAGAGATCCACGATGTTTTCCGGATTCTCCAGCTCTTTGCTTGCCGCATCGGCGCTGTCACCATAAACTTTTGTTACAGATTCAAGAGAACTTCGGCTGTAGAAAATGGCGTTTAACACGCCCTCAAACTTATTGTCGGGGATTTCCGTGTGTACTAACAAAAAAGACACTATATTCATTAAGGCGAGCGCAAGATCAACGTTGCCCAGCTTTCCTTTGAGCTTGGCCTCAAGGTCTGCATGTTCTGTCATTCTCGGCCCGCCATGTACATAGGACGAGCGATAGTCATAAACCACAGTAACCAGATCCGCAACATTCTTGGCTACCTCGGACTTATCCAAAACAACGAAATTCTTGTCATAAATTATCTTTCGGACCTTATCCTTTATTGTCTTTGCTTTGTCATATCGTCGCTCAATTTCAAGAAAAGACTCTAGGGAACTCGAAAGCCAAACAAATCTCTCGTTGTCCTTAAGGTCACACTCCATTGCCTTGTTATAGAAAGAAATGCTTCGCGCAAGCCTTTCCCCATCAGGAGAACTCAAGATCTTCAGCAAGAACTGAAAGACACGATCTCCATAAGAGAACTCAATATCGTTGAAAATATATCCATATCCGCTATTGTGAGCAATAGCATTTTCACAACCACGCGGGGAAATCTTAAACTTGCTGATTTCATCGACTACCTGAAACTTGAATCTTTTCTTGATGAACAATTTTCCTTGATCCTCCGAATTGGACAGGCTGAGGATGAAAAAAGCAAAGTCTTCGCGGCAGAAAATATTGGGGGCAAGAAGGAAATGAGTTGGACCTCCTTTGTGAAGATAGAAAAACAAGATTTCCAAGAAATTCTCAAGCTTGGCCCTCGTTGTTTCTATCTTGGTTGGCAACACAAATGTAATTTCGTTGCAAACACAACCATACATGTTTTCCATAAAAGCTTTCTGCCCCTGGGCAAACCTAGCTAATGTTGAACGAGTGCCATTCTTGAGCTCCGGTACCTCAGATATTTGTGAATCAGAGAAAACTAGGAAATCGTCAAGCCTTATGAGCTTCTCCTTAAAATTGACGAAGGGCAAAATTCCGACTCTCAAGTAGTCCATATAGACATTACCCCCATGCGTTTTCAGAGAGGAAGCGCCCGAGCATTGTCGTATGTCGATCGGCATAACATCTTCCATGTCCACCTGAGAGCATGTAGACCGGGTTGTAAGATCCGGGTGGTCGCAGTTTCTTGCGCGTGCACCACCGGCGTGGTGGAATATGTCTTGCGATCGGCGAACTCGGCCTACTTTTCATCGTTCCACGGCTCGACGCAATGGTTGGGCATTCTTTATGCGTACTCGTACACAGACGTTTCAATAGTCTTTGTGGGCTTCTTTCTGCCCTTGATTACTGCCTGAATATGCTCCACGGTCTCAGGGGCAAAGTACTGCTCGCCGGTCTCCCGGCATACCCGTGCCGGCACGTGTTCGATGAGGAAGAACTTTCCGTCATGCTCCAGCGTGTAGGTTACTTCACTTTCAATCATCGTTTCTTTCATTATGTCACCTCATCAATTCGTCTTCCGAACCCTCAAGTCAATCCAGAGTTTCGGATCGGGTTCGTATACCGTGATAATCTTGATCAGCGGCGTGACGGCTCACATGACGTACCCAGCGATCACCAAAACACTACACACCCAAAACTCGCAACACGTGGAGCCTCGACAGCCACGTCCGCTGCAGCGAGGGGCTATGCCGCTCCTTTAATCAACTTTGTCCGTCGTCTGGTTTCGCGAGCCAAAAGTCTTGAACTTGTCTAAAGTAACCAATTCTGTCGTTGATCTTGGCAATTTCTTTCGGATAAAACTCAAAGAGAACGTCACATAGTTCGAGCATCCACTTCTTGCGCGAGTATTGAGGATTGACAGTGATGTAGTTGGAATTTGCGATCTGAATCTGTCCCCATCCAAGCGCGCCAATGGTGAGGCAATTCCATCCAAGAAACTCGATAGGCACAAATCTAACGTTTGTAACGATTGCTTGAGTCTCTTCCAAATGGTAGCTGGCTATCAGCAGAACGAAATAATTGGCGTCATCTTCGTAGAATCGAGCAAGCCTATGAACCGATGTCAGATTGGGCATATTGAACTTCGTGTCAGTGCGATGTGTTTTGACATCAACTATGTAGTAGAAGTCGTCAACATCTGTGAATGCAAGATCAGCCATTGCCCGCCTAGCAAAAGTAGCCGAATACTCCTTGCATATGTCGCCAAGTATGGTCTCGAAAGAATCTCCTACAATAGCCTCAATTGCATCCCCTACAGCTCGTGTGCTGCGGGCTGTGCTCGGAGAAAGAAAGCCCTTGTGAGCGTTAAGTAGCTCCTGCACTCTTGTTTCGATGTCCTTGTAGGTATCGGTATAGAATATCGGACTTTTCACTGAGCACTCCTATGTTCTATTCAGCCCGGAATAGCAGGGGCTGCAAATTCTTGGCCCGTGGTTTTGATTGTTCGTGATTCTTCTGATTTGCCAAGGTGTTTCTTTCCCAGAAAACGCCGCCTGTATAGCCTTGAATGGTTTGATCCTCTTTCGCCATATCTAACCGTCGTTCTGCAAGACAACAATAGAACTCGTCTACTTCAATCCCGATGTGGTGACGCCTTAGCTTCTTTGCAACAACCGAGGTTGTTCCAGATCCCAGAAAGGGATCAAGTACAACATCACTCTCATTCGAACTCGCGAGTATAATCCTGGCAAGCATCTTTTCCGGTTTCTGGGTGGGGTGATCTGTGTTTTCGGGCATTGACCAGAACGGCACAGTAAGATCTGTCCACGTATTCGAAGGATGAGTCAAGCGGAACCGACCGTTATCTGATTCATTCCAATCCTTTGGTTCCCCTTTGCGATCTGTGTAAGGAGCAATAACGCGCCGCTTAAGTTTAACGTCTTCTACATTGAACGTATAATCATTGGAGACTGTACAAAACCAAATGTCCTCCGAGCAGTTCTTCCAGTTGGTTTTTGCTCCTCTTCCTTTCTCTCTTTCCCAAGTGATACGATTGCGAACGATGAATAGCCTGTCGACTACGCGGTGAATTGCTGTTGAAGAGCGCCAATCACCACAGATGTATATCGAAGCAGTAGGTTTGAGGACTCTGACAAGCTTTTTCAGCCAGGATTCTAGCCACTGTTCATACTCCGACAAAGACATTTGGTCAAATGAGCGGTTGTTGAAGGATTTCGACAAGTTATAGGGAGGGTCAGCAAATAAAAGATCGACGGAACGGTCTGGCAGCCAATCAATTAACTCAAATGCATCGTGGCAAATCGTGCGATCAACAATCTCTTGCAGTGTCGCTGGGCCACTCAACTGAATGAGGCGCGAGCGATAGAACTGCCGTTCAGATTCAGTCAGTGTTATGGTTCTGTTTCTCGGTGCACGCATCTTCCTCTTTTCAGCCATTGGAATATCACCTCCAAACTATCGCAGAGTGACAAACCTATTCTACACTACTAACCCAATCTGGACCAGATTACGATGTTTGAGCCGCATAACGCCCCAAACACAGCTACGATTCTCGCATAAGACGCCTGCCAATAGCGCATCACTGTCGGCGCAACCGGCGAGATATCAAGCTGTTGCGACAAGAAGCTGTTCTTACCACCGTATCTTATGTGGACCGGCACAAGGTCCGCCATGCTCACTTCTGAGCAAAAAAGGCTGAGGCGCAACCTCATGCCGGTCCCAGCCTCTACGCGTGCACCACCGACTCGGTAGAATACGTCTTCCGATCGGCGAACTCGGCCTGTTTGCCATCGTTCCACTGCTCGACCGGCGGGGTTAACCTGCAAGGTGAGCACCCGAAAGGGCGCGTGCCGAAGCTGGTCAGCGTTGAATCCCTTGTTTGATCCTATTGATATACAAGGGGCGTTTCGCTCGTGTCCTCCAGGGAGTGGAGATCGAGATCGACATCGAGCGTGGGCCAATACAAGTGGAACCCGTGTTGGAGTTCGACGTTCAGAATATCTGCAACGATTGCGTCTTTGAACCAAGGAAACGCGTCGTAAGGTAGGAAATACTCCTTCCCCTGGGCGTACAGCCAAAGGCCATGAACGTCGATATTGAGAACCTCAACCCGGGAAGTGCTTCTTCCAAGCGTCTTCGATTTCATCACGGTGCTCCTTTACCACACGAGTGAGTTCCGTTATTTGGGAGCCCGACAAACCATGATTCTTCGCAAGAACCACCTCGGGTTCTACCCAGAACTTCGCCTCACCGTCTGTGCAATACACGTGTACATGCATCCTCTCCTCCTCACGCGAGAAAAAGTAGAACCTATAATTCTTGTACCGAAATACCGTCGGGCTCATAGCACATTATTGCACAAGTCTGTGATGATGTAAAATAGGCTCGATCGAACGGATGGCGCATAAGCCGCCAGGTGGCTCTCGCAGTGTGACCAAACTCGACCCAAAACGCAACAAACCTCAAAAACGGCCTTGATAGTGTGGTCGGCTGCATGCGCGGGTTAGGCAAGTCTCCTCAGAAATTGACCAACTCCCCGCGCACAACCGTGACAGCTCGCCCTCGCAAGTATACTCTCTTGCCCGCCACTCGAACCTGTATTACACCCCCGCGTGCTGACGCCTGGTACGCTACCATCTCATATTTCCCAAGTCGCTCGCTCCAGAAAGGACCCAAGCAACAATGGGCCGATCCCGTCACCGGGTCCTCATCAACTCCCGCCCCTGGTGCAAAGAAACGTGACACGAAATCGTACTTTTCGGACGAAGCAACACTCGTGACCATGATCCCACGAACTGATATTTCCTTGAGCCTCGCAAAGTCTGGCTTCAAACCCCGTACCACTTCCTCTGACTCCACTTCCACTACATAGTCATACCGGCTCTTGCCAACGTATCTCGGCACCACGCCCAGCGCCTCAACCAACCCCACAGGCACACTCGCCTCCGCGGGTGGCGTCGCCGGGAAGTTCAACTCGATCTCCTTACCCCGGCGCTCTGCCGTCAGCAACCCGCTTAGGGTATGAAATCGCGCCGTATCTGCTACAGCCAATAAACCCGTCTCCCATAATATGTGTGCACTCGCTAGCGTGGCATGGCCGCACAACTCAACCTCGACAGCGGGCGTAAACCAACGTAGGTTAAATCCATCCCTTTGTTTGTGAAGAAAAGCCGTTTCAGATAGATTCATCTCTCTCGCCACATTCTGCATCCAAGCCTCCTCGCCTGGTTCAAGTAGTATGCAGACCGCAGCCGGGTTGCCTCGGAATGGCTTTTCTGTAAAGGCATCAACTTGATAAATCGCTATCCCCATGCTACTGCTCCTTCATCACTGATTCGCGTGCTGGTGGCTTGCTTAACGAACTGCGCTTCAGCTACGCGTCGAGCGCAAACACGGCTTTGGTTGCCCTCTACGGTTTCTGCGAAGATCTTAAACCTTTGAGATCACGATCAAGAATCGGATAGAATTTTCCATACGAACGCGCATTGCTTGTAGTTGCCCCTCGGTATATGTCGACTTGGGAGTATGCGTGCCTTCTTGGAAGAGATTGAGAAGTTCTGAGATGGACCTGACATCAAATCTGACAAAATCCTCAAATGGGGCTTGGTTGATTTCTCGACAAATATAGCGAATCCGCGCTGACCTTGTTGGCTTACCGTTGTGGTAATCAGATTCGTTCGTACTCCATTTCTTAATTTCTTCGCCAGGAGCAAGCCTGTGAATCACCTGGGTGAACAATTCCCGCATTGATACGGAGAAGTGTCTAACTCTCTCCGGGTTTTGCGAACTCAAGGAGCGTACAGCACCCCTCAGCATGGGAGGCAAGTCTCCGCCCATGCTTTCCAGTTGAGCCAGTAGTTCCTCTTCGCTGGATGCCAGCTCTTCTCTTTCGAGTATTTCAGGCCTTCCAACCACACCTTCCCGAACGTGAAATGTCCAAGGCGATGTGATCTGGCCTATTACATCCAGATTATTATAGTATTCAGCGGGAGGAAATATTGCCACGGAGGCAGGCAAAGTTGATAAACCAGCCTGTCTACTCTCATCACCGATAACTAATCTGAAATACGAGTCAGACAGGCCCAGGAGGTTATTCTGAATTCTGGTCCTATCTAGTATGTCAGCGCCAAGTCCCTCAGCAATATGTGCCCATTCGATTGAGGTCACAGCTCCTTGAGCATCTAGAGCTAACTGGCTGTTGCTGAAATACCTTGCTGACAGACTCAATGGTTCTTCTTTTACAAACAGTGTGCCTCGGGATGGGTCGACGCCCAGAAATGAATTCTCTCCCGCTAGAAGCCTTTCGGTTGGATTGGCAACCAGCATCCCATTCTCAATCACTAGCGTGTTCTTGGCAATTTGCATATTGGGGGAAACACCATCCAAGGACAACTGATCGACTGCAGGACTTAGAGTAAATGCACCTTGTTCAATACCTAGCGCAGTTATTGGAGCGTTGGCATCTATGGAAAACATATCTGGAGTGGGTTGAGTTATAAAAGCGCCTTCCTCTATCCTCAAGGCAGATTCGACTGTGCTCAACTGAAACATAGTGCCGCTTGCGCGGTTCAACGTGGGCGGCGTCTTGAAATTGAAGGCTGCTTCTCTTACTTCGTGGGTTACTCCACCCACATCCGCCTGCATAATACCGAGATCAGCGGACAGGAATTTCCCTTGACGCTCTCCCGTGAGAATCCGTTCTGCCCCATGTGTAAGAGCTTGGTGTTGAACAAGCCCATCAACCGGTCCCTGAAAGGCAGCACTTCTTCCACGGAGTGAGTCAATCTTGGAGTGAGCAGTCATAATGCCAAGGTTTACTTGGATAGTTCCATAATCAGGCTGCATTGAAATGAGCCCCTCACAGACCTTGATCTTGAGCTGGTCTGCGTTATTCAACCAATCTCTTTGCTCCCGCTTCGCAGCGTCGTTCTGCTTATTACTCTCTTCTTTTCTACTGGTCATACTGTGTATCCTCACTCTAGCTATCCACCCAAGCACGATTGAGCACCCACCGTGGCTATCACCCGTGAGAATGAAGCACGGTGGAACTCCCGTCCGTGTGCAGGGCATGGTTAGCCTTTCTTCAGTTCCTTCGGCAGGAATGCATCAATTTCCTCATCGGAGAAAGTCATGTCTTCAAGCTGCTTGAGAGCCTTTTGGGTTTTCCGATACGCTTGATATGTGGTGCTGGGCGCTCCCGAATAGACGGAATGCAATTCCTCAAGCAGATCGTCCCGTTCTGCCTGAAGTATCTCGATGGGCTTTTCCCCCATTCGAAGGTCAGTTATCAGAGAAAGGTACTTCTCTCGGATGATCCACAGATCAGCTCCTGTCTGCCTGTGCTTTTGGGAAAGTTCGCCAAGATCGTAATTCTTCGTATACGCGTTCAGAACCAAGAGTGCTGTCGATACAAGAACACCGACGAGAGCGCCAATTTTCCCTGCGCCGAATACAGCAGCGATGAAACTTCCTGTTGTGACCGCCGACAGTATGATTTGCCACAACTTGATCCGTGAGAGCCGCGACAAAAGACTGTCGGCACACTTCTCATGCGTCTTGTGGGAGTACACGACACGGCCGAAGCAATCGCGAAGCTGCCCCTCGATAATGGAACGTGAATCAGGAGCGTCGTCAGTCTGGGTATGAGGTTCCAAAGATCTCCCTCCACTTCTGCTTGGCGGACCATTCCCTCTTGGGGTTGGCAGTTTCATGCTCTATCGCTTCAAGCGAGATATTGTAGGACCGTGTCGCTTTCCATTGGAACAGACCTTTCCCGTACACATATTGCCCGCTACCGGGCGCTTTCCAGTATTCTTGTTCCTTGTCTTGGTCGGCCATGAAGCGGAAGAAGTCCCTGCACATCCAATCGTAGTAGAAGAAGGACCTGTCCTTGTACTCCCAGGCGTCTATGAACTGATACGCAAGTGTGTCAACAAGAAGCCCTCCAATGGGAACATCCCATTGCCTTTTCCACGACCGCATCATCCCGCAGAGCGGTACCAAGTTTCCATTGCAGGCGTTGTTCCGGGTACGGATAGCTTCGATTTCTGGCTTGGGATTGGTTGTGCGCCAGCTTCCTCCGTTGTTTGCATCAGGATAGGTGTAGCTGTCGTCCTTGTTTATGAAGGCGGGTACGACTTCGAAGGTGATCCCGTCATCGAAAGGAACGAGAATGACTTGACCATCTGCCCTAATGCTCGTTGTAGAGTACGTCTTCTCGATGGATGCTTTCACTGCTTGGAGGAGTGCCGACTGCCCATTCCCGCTATACGCATTGTACTTCTCGTACACTGCGTAAGGCAGTTGAAAGATCATGTCGAGGTCACTGAAGCCCTGAATGGCCGTGTTCCGCCCGTACGACCCCACATAGAGGCTATGCGCGGTATCAGATGGCGTGCTCCAGAAATCAGTATTGAGTCGGCAAGTGATGGCCTTGTATCGCGAGGAGATCGTGCCAGTATCCTTAACCTGGATATTCGAGCAGAAAGTGCTGAACCAGGTTTCTAATCCCATATTATTCCTCCAAAGCTAACATCGTTTATGTCCATCCACACAACAACCCAAACGCGGCTACGATTGCCGTACAAGACGTCTGCCAATAACTCATCACTGTCGGCGCAAGCGGTGAGATATAGAGACGTTGCGACAAGACACTGTTATCACCGTATCCTATGTGGACCGGCACAAGGTCCGCCATGCTCACGCATGAGCAAGAAAGTTGAGGCGCAACCCCATGCCGGTCCCAGTCTCTACGCGTGCACCGCCGGCTTGGTGGAATACGTCTTACGATCGGCGAATTCTGCCTGCTTGCCATCGTTCCACTGCTCTACCGGTCTTAAGTACCCAACGATTCGCGAGTAGACCTCTGCTTTTTGCCTTTGCTCTGCCGGAATTACTCTTCCATCATCGAGGACGAGGTTACCATCTTTGTCTTCTTTGTAGTTCAATCTTTACGCCTCCTTGTTGGTCTTTGTGTTCTGCATAGTTTTCTACCAGTTCTTCGTCACACTTGGGGCAGTACTTGTGCTCTCCCGCTATGTAGCCGTGTTTAGGGCAGATGGAGAAGGTCGGGGTGAGGGTGTAGTAGGGAAGATGAAAGTTCTCCGCGATCTTCCGCACCAGGCGCTTTGCCGCCTCCGGAGTGGGGCTGCTCTCCCCGAGGAATCCGTGGAAGACGGTCCCGCCCGTGTAGCGGGTCTGCAACGGGTCTTGCATCGTGAGCGCCTCGAACAGGTCCTCGGTCAACCCGACCGGGAGGTGAGTGGAGTTGGTGTAGTAAGGCGTGTCTCCACCATATTTCTCCAGGTTATAGATGCGAATATCGGGGTAGCGATCGAGATCCTTCTTGGCGAGACGGTAGCTCGCTCCCTCGGCTGGGGTTGCCTCCAGGTTGAAGATCGATCCGGTCTCCTCCTGGAACGCGCTCAATCGTTCCCTCATGAAGTCGAGCGTCTTCAAGGCGAATCTCTGTCCCTCTTCATCGGCGATCGAGAGGTCATGGAGGTTCAGCAGGGCTTCGTTCATCCCGATCAGACCGATGGTGGAGAAGTGGTTGGTCCAGTAGCCTTCCGTGCTCTCCTTGATCCTGTTTAGATAGAACTTCGAGTAGGGGTAGAGCCCGTTCTTGGTGAGCGTCTCCAAGGTCTTCCGCTTGGTGATGAGCGATTCCTTGGCGAGTTCCATGAGGTTCGCAAGTCGATCGAAGAAATCGGCCTCGTCCCTCGCGAGATACCCGAGGCGTGGCATGTTGATAGTTACCACCCCGATCGATCCGGTGAGCGGATTGGCACCGAAGAGTCCGCCGCCGCGCTTGCGCAACTCGCGATTATCAATCCGCAACCGGCAACACATCGACCTTGCATCCTCGGGCTTCATGTCGCTCCCAATGAAGTTCGAGAAATAAGGGATCCCGTACTTCGCGGTCATCTCCCACACGGGTTTGAGGTTCTCGTTCTCCCAGTCGAAATCCGCGGTGATGTTGTAGGTGGGAATGGGGAAGGTAAACGGACGCTCGCGCATGTCGCCCTCGATCATCACCTCGGCAAAGGCACGGTTGAAGAGGTCCATCTCGTGTTGGTAGTCCCCGTAGACCGTATTCTGCAGTTTTCCGCCGATGATCACCGGTTCTCCTTTCATGTAACGGGGGATCTCTAAATCAAGGGTAACATTGGTGAAAGGCGTCTGAAAGCCCACGCGGGTGGGAACGTTCATGTTATAGACGAATTCTTGGATGTTCTGCTTGAGTTCCTCGTAAGAGAGAGCATCGACACGGATGAACGGGGCGAGGTAGGTGTCGAGGTTGGAGAA
>Ga0315549_1004755_pt1 | contig 11310 bp, 16 predicted proteins | sample SalMarSW160200MG_FD_203101 | JGI IMG/M metagenome (GOLD analysis project Ga0315549, IMG submission 203101) | Salt marsh sediment microbial communities from the Plum Island Ecosystem LTER, Massachusetts, United States - Salt Marsh Sediment SW1601-200 ... | reverse complement strand
GAAAGAAAATTACTACCCGCTCCTGGTTTAGGAACTATAGTTTTTACCACCAATCAAGGAATAATGACTATGCAAGAAGCAGAAGAAAAGGGAATTGGTGGTATGACATTATGCTTTATTTTTTAGGAAGCTTTTTTAATTTTCATTAGATATAACAAATTCTTTTTAACTTATTTTTATTTAGTATTTTCCTGTTGAATAAATAATATTTTTATTAATTTAATCTAAAAAGTTTTAAGACAGAATAATAGTAAATAATCACTATTTTTATTATCAACTTTTTAAAAGAAAAATCATTTATTTGAAAGCTGATACTCAAATAAATAATAAGATATGATTTTTATATAAAAACCAATTCAATTTCTATTTTATTCTTCCTTTTTTTTTAAAGATACAATTAAGAAATTTTTCAATCTTTCGCGAAAATTCACTTAAAAACTTTATCCTTTAGAAATCTTTTAAGAATTTTTATCATAAAATTAAAATTTAATCTTCTACTACTAACATTTACAAGGATCGATTTTGAGTAAGTTAATTTAGATTTTTGTCACATAAGTTTGAAATTATTATTATAATTATGCACGATAGAAAAGATATGCAAATTAATTAAATTGTGATTGTACATGGTAAAAATAGCCTTTTTTAAAGAACAATTGGAAATCCCAAAAGATGTTGAAATTACATTAGAAGGAGATAATCACATAACAATAAAGGGACCCAAAGGTGGACCCATCTCTAAAGATTTTTCTCATATTAGAGGGATAAATATATTGAAGGAGAATAATAAACTCATCTTCTCAGCTAATTTTCCTCAAGGTTCGACTGTAGCACTCGCAAATACGCTTATCAATATTATAAATAATTTAATTAAAGGAGTTCTTGAGAATTATAAATATGTTTCAAAAGTTTGTTATTCACATTTTCCTTGTTCTGTAGAAGTGAAATCAAAAAATAAAGAAATTCATGTTGTTAATTTTTTGGGAGAAAGAGCTCCTAGAAAAATTAAATATAATCCTGAAAAGATCACTGTGGAAGTAGATGGAGAGGATGTATACTTCATAGGTGTCGATAAAGAAGTATTAGGACAAATTGCGGCCGACCTTAAAAAGATTTGTCGTATTCGAAAAAAAGATCCACGTATTTTCCAAGATGGAGTATACTTATACAAAATCTTGCGTGGAGATGAAATTTTATGGCAAATAAAATAAATAATAGTTAAAAAGTGTTAAATTATGGTACAAAATAAGAAAAATTTATTGGAACTTCGAAAAAAAATGAAAAAAAAGCGCCCTAAATTCAGAAGGGTAGAATCATGGCGTTATAAAAGGGTTAAAGATTCTTGGAGAAAAGCAAGAGGTATTGATTCAAGAACAAGAATAAAATCAAAATCAGGAGTAAAATCTCCCTCAGTAGGATATAGAGCTCCAAAATCAATAAGAGGGTTACACCCTTCAGGATTTGAAGAAATAAATGTTATAACAATAAAGGATTTAGAAGGATTAAGTCCAAAAAAGCATGCAATTAAAGTTGCTAGTAGATTAGGTGCAAGAAAGAGAATAAAATTAATTGAATATGCTCAAAGAAGAGGATTTAAAATATTAAATCTTGGAGTTTCACAAAAAGAACTAGAAGAATTAGAAAGTATTTTAGACACAAGCGTACCTGAACTTGAAGATGAGGATTAAAATTCCTAATTAGAATAAAATGAATTATATAATAAGAAAATAAAATTGTCTGTAAGGTAATAAATATGAAATTAAATGCACAAAAGCGTATCGCAGCAGATATATTGGATTGTGGAGAGAATAGAGTCTATTTTGATCCTTATTTAATTGATGAGATCAAGATGGCAATTACCAGAGAAGATATTAGAAATTTGATAAAAGAAGGTGTGATACGAAAGAAATATAAAAAAGGAATATCAAATTACAGAAAAAACAAAAATCATGAACGTAAGAAAAAAGGCAGAGGTACTGGTATAGGTAAAAGAAAAGGTAAAAAAACTGCTAGAACTCCAAAAAAAAGAGCCTGGATAAAAAGAATCCGTCCAATCCGTAGAGAACTTAAAAAATTAAGAGATAGGAAATTAATCTCAAAAACTAATTATCGAAAATTATATAAAAACGCTAAAGGAGGAATGTTCCATAGCGTTGCTCATATTAATAGATATATTGATGAAAAAGAATTAATTATAAGAGGCAGGAGGAAGAAATAAGATGGCAAAAGGACCTAGATTTTCAAAACCGTTAAGAAGAAGAGCAGAAGGAAAAACAAATTATCATAGAAGATTAAAATTGATAATATCAAAAAAGATAAGGACTGTTATCAGAGCCTCAAATAATCATATTATTGTTCAATTTATTGAGTCTAAATATAAAGGTGATAAAATATTAATTGCTTCCAATTCTAATGAATTGATAAAAAAATTTGATTGGAATGGGAACACTGGAAATATTCCTGCTGCATATCTTACAGGGTATTTAGCAGGATTACAAGCAAAAAATAAAGGTGTAAAAGAAGCCATTCTTGATTTAGGTATTTTTCTTCATAGAAATCGAGTATTAGCTGCCTTTAAAGGAGTTCTTGATGCAGGAGTAGAAATCCCTTATAATGAGGCGTTTTTTCCTAATAATTTAAATGAAAGAATTAAAGGGACTCATATTGAGAATTATGCTAAATTATTAAAAAAAGAAGATTCAGATAAATATCAAAAAATATTTTCTAGGTATATTAATAAGGATAATATAAATCCAGAGAGATTTTCAGAAATTGTCAAAAAATCTCTCCAAAAAATTGAAAGTCAAATTAAAAGATGAGAATTATGAGTAATCGTCGAAAAAGTGTTGAAGTTATTTGGAACCCACGAACTAAACTTGGTGAATTAGTACAGCAAGGACTAATTACATTGGATAAGATTTTCCAGAACAATCTTATTGTAAAGGAGACTGAGATTATAGATACTCTTCTTCCACAGATCAAAGATGAAGTTATAAAAATTGCAATGGTTCAGCAAATGACAGCTTCTGGTCAAAAATCAAGATTTAAAGCAGTTGTCATTGTTGGAGCAGATGGTTTTTTAGGTGTTGGTTCTGCGAAGAGTAAAGAAGTTGGTCCAGCCATAAGAAAAGCTATTGATAAAGCTAAATTATCTATAGTTCCAATAAAGAGAGGTTGTGGTAGTAAGGAATGTGGATGTGGAGGAAACCATAGTATTCCATTTAAAATTCAAGGAAAATGTGGATCTGTTAGAATTAGATTAATTCCTTCACCAGCAGGAGTAGGTTTAGCATGTGCAGATAAGGTAAAACAAGTATTAAAACTTGCAGGAATTGAAGATATATGGAGTAAAACTTTTGGTGATACTAGAACTAGTGAAAATTTAGTTAAAGCAACCTTCGATGCTCTTAAAAATGCTCATAAATATTGTTTTAATATCTAATTTAAGTGGTGTGTAAATGGTTATGGTAGAAAATTTGAGTAAAAAGAAGTTAAAATTGAAACACGTAGAATTTATTCCTAAGTTATATTTTGCAATCCGGATTAGAGGAGCACCAGGTAAAAACACAAAAATAAATGATACATTAAAAATGTTAAGGATGCATAAAGTTAATCATGGTGTTTTACTCTGGGGAGAAAAACCTATTTATGGGATGCTTCAAAAATGTAAGGATTACATTGCTTTTGGTGAAATACATGAGAAAACATTAGTAAGACTTTTAAGAGTAAGAGGTAAAATTGAAGGTAATAAACCACTTACAGATGAGCATATAAGGAATCTTACTGATTATAAAAACATTAAAGAATTTGCAAAAGATATATACGATGGTAAAATTAAATATAATCCTAAATATCTTCATAAAATAAAACCCGTTTTTAGACTACATCCTCCTATAAAGGGACATCGTGGTTCAATTAAAAAACATTATAATGAAGGAGGAACTCTTGGTTATGTTAGTGTTTTTATTAATGAATTAATTTTCAGAATGATTTAGTGAGGGATTATTTATGACTGTAAAATATAAAAAAAAAATACGTGATAAGAGAGGAACAAGAACTATTGGTTATGGTCGCGTGGGCCAACATAGAAAAGCAGGTCAAAGAGCAGGAAAGGGTAAAACTACAGGATGGAAAAAAAGTAAGAAAAGTTACTATCTCAAACAAAAAGAACTGGGATTTCCTGACCCTGATTGGGATATTGGAAAGACAGGGTTTAAACGCCCTCAAGATGTAGTTCGAATTTCTCAGGTAAATACAATAAATATTAGGGAACTAGATTTAAAACTCGAAGAATTCGTAAAACAAGATAAGGCGAGTAAGTCTGGGAATACGTACATAATCAATTTAGATGATCTAAATATTCAAAAAATTCTTGGTCGTGGAAATATAAATAAAAAAGTAAATGTTAGTGTTAAAAAAGCTTCTAAAAATGCTTTAGATAAAATTAAAAAAGCAGGGGGGAAAGTAACTTATCTCTTTCCCAAAAAATAAATTATTTCTAAATATTTTTTATTCTAGTTATAATTACAATTTTTTAAATGAAGAAAATTCTTTTCTTAGGCAAGAAGAATCATGTTCTCTATATTTCTTTTTAAATTCTATCTCTAATTTTAAAGTTATATTTTTATTTTTCAAAAATCTTAATTAAAAAAAAAAAGCTATATTAAATAATAGAAGAAGGTGGCCAATTTGAAAAAGGCCTTTGCAATTATTATTGGTTTTATAATTGATTTAATTATAGCTATATTTATAATATTGTATGGTTCAACCAATATATCAAATAATCCTTTTCTAGCATACACCGATGCTGTGATGTTGGGAATATTTGCTATGTGGACACTTTACTTTTCGATATATAGTGCTGAGCAGATTTGGAAAAGATTAAGTGATTAGATCCTCTAACTTTGTTATATATTCTTGAGGATTAATTCCATGGTAAAAATTATTATGAATTAATTAATTTCAACCAGTATATCAAATGATGCTATTCAAAGAAATATTATAATAATCCTTATCAAGAATTCAAATTGATAACATAAGAATAAGGTTTTTTTTAATTGCAATAAAGTATAAAAATATAGGAAACCTATCCTATATTATGATGAAAGGATTAAAAAAAGGATTAATTCAGGTATATTGGGGGCGTGGTAAAGGAAAGACAACTGCGGCAATAGGACAAGGACTCCGAGCAACAGGTCATGGATTTAGAGTATTAATGATTCAATTTATGAAGGGGGATACAAAATATGGTGAAATTGAAGCTTTAAAGAAGAATCCTTATTTTGAAGTAAAACAATTTGGAACAAAAGATCTTATAATTGCTCCTAGAAATATTGATTTAGAAGAAGCGAAAAAAGCTATAATGTTCGTTGAAAGCGTATTTAGTGAAAAAGAATATGATATCATTATTTTGGATGAGATTGGAGTAGCCATTGAAATGGGAGTTGTTTCTATTGATGATGTAATGAAATTGATTGAAAAAAAACCAGGGAAGGTAGAATTAATTCTTACTGGAGGAGGAAAAATCCATCCAAAATTAAGAGAAATTGCTGACCTAATCACAGAAATGAAAATGATTAAACATTATTATTCTTCTCAAGGCATAATTGCCCGGTATGGCATCGAGTATTAATTATAAAGATAACTATTAGAAATAAAATACACTGTACTTATATTTTTAATATTTCTTTTATTAGATAATATAGTGAAAAACTATGAAGGTTGAATGTTTAAGTTTAAGTCTTAACGCGGAAAAATTAATTGAAATGGCTGGAAGAACATCATATTTATCATTTGATAAACAAAAACCTGGAAGTGAAAAGAAGTTTATTAGAATGATTATTAAAAATGGACATGAGTCTGTTTTGGAACATACGAATGCTACTTTTCAAATTTCAGAAATATCAAGAGCTTTATCACATCAACTCGTCCGACATCGATTTTGTTCCATAACTCAACAATCCCAAAGATATGTTAATGAAAAAAAGTATAAATATATTGAACCTAATGACATTAGTGTTAATTCTGAAGCTCATAATATTTTTATACAATTAATGAAAGATATTCAAACAAATTACCAAAAATTAAGAGAATTAGGAATCAAAAAAGAAGATGCTAGATATATTTTACCCAATGCGACAACAACCCAAATGGTTATTACTGCTAATCTTAGAGAATGGAGACATATAATAAAAATAAGGGGAGAAAAAGCAGCGCAATGGGAAATTAGAAAATTAGTTATTGAAATATTAAAGATTTTTAAAGAGAAAGTTCCTACTGTTTTTGAAGATTTTGTTATTGATGAACAAAATTTGAAAATCTCGAAAATTCAAATAAAATAACTTTAGGTATTTATGGCAAAAATAGAAATATATTGAATATATCAATAAATAATCTGTAATAATTAAAACAGATCAGTGTTTTTCTTGCTTTTCTATTTGTTTTAATAATGGTTCCATTATTCTAAATGCTTTTCTAATTTTATGAAAATAGTAACCGAGTTTATATCCTTTTTTACAATTTGTAAAGAGCATAAAACTATTCTCCTTCGCGCCTACCACTATGATCGTGTATCCGTGAGTCCCTCTTATAACTATCTCTTGTAAATCTCCTTGTTCTAGACCAGTACTTATTTTTTCTCCTAATGATATTAATGTAGCAGGACTTGCACTGTATATATCTGCTGTAAGATCAGCTGTTTCGGAACTAGCAACTCTTAAACCTGTTTTTGAAACTATAGCTGTACCCTCTAAATCCGTAGAACTTTCTAACCATTCTAAATTTCTCATTAAATCGCTTAAGACCTTCTTATCAACGCTTTTAAGTTCCGACCAATGAAATGCAACCAACTTTTGAAACCTCTAATATTATAACCGTTTGATTATTTATAAAAATTTGTTATAATTAATATATGTATTAAAAATATAAAATTTGGCTTCTCAATGGAAAATACTTAATAATTGAATATTTTTTATAAACAATTAAAAGGTTGAACTATGGATATTACCAATAAAATCCCAATTAATATAGGTTTATTTGGACATATTGATACTGGAAAGACAGCAATTGCTAAAGAACTTTCTGAAATTATTTCAACAGCTGGAATTGATGCTCATCCTCAAAGTAAAGAGAGAGGTATTACAATAGACTTAGGATTTACTAGTTTTATATTAGATAATTATTTAATAACGCTAGTTGATGCTCCCGGTCATGCTGATTTGATAAAAATAAGTGCTTCTTCTGTAGAAATCATTGATTTAGCGTTAGTTGTGGTGGATATTACCAAAGGACCACAAATACAGACAGGAGAACATTTAATCATGATAGAATCCTTAAACATAGAAAATATCGTAGTAGTACTCAATAAAATAGATTTATTTAGGGGAGATATTGATTCAGAATTAAATAAGATGAGAGAATTCTTTAAATCAACTACTTTTGGCTCAAATATTCCGATCTTCACGGTTTCAGCAAAAAATAAGATAGGATTTAAACAATTAAAGGAAGGAATTTATAAAATTATAGAAAAATTACATTTAAAAAGAGATTATATGGATGATCTAATCATACCAATTGATCATTATTTTAATCTGAAAGGAAAAGGTACTATAATAACAGGGACTATTGTTTCTGGAAAAATAAAATCAAATCAAGAAATATCTATCCTTCCAATAAAAAAGAAAGGAAGAGTTAAAAATATCGAAATTTTTCGCCAAATTACGGAAACAGCTCAGGCAGGGCATAGAGTAGGCATTAATCTTAAAAATATTGATACTAGACAGATATATAGAGGTTGCTATTTAACAGATAATCCAAAAGCATTCGAATTTACTGATATTGTTGAAATACATGTAAAAAAAACAAAATTATTCAAATATGATATCAAATTTGGAACACAAATCCATATAACAATCGGTATGATAACTAAAGCGGGTAAAATTTATCCATATAAAGAAATAGAAGGAAAAAAAGTAAAAACCCAAATTTCCGTGGATGATACTGAGTTTAATGCGATATTATTATTAAATGAGAAGATATTAATTAGAAAAAAAAGGAATATTATGCTCTTAAGTAGATTGGATTTACCTCCAACCACTTTAAGAATATTAGGAGCCTCAAGATTAATAGAGATCCATGATAAAACACCATTATTTTATAAATATAAAAAGAAGACAGGACGAATCACTAACATTGACCATCCTCAAGGATATATCTGTACAGGATTAGCTCAGAGTTTAATTGGTGCTAGAAAAATATTAGGAAAAAAGTTAGAATCACCATTTACTAAAATTTTGGATACTTTTGGGACTAAAGGCTCTGTAATTGTGGGTATTGAAAATAATACTTTAAACATTAATGTTAATGATCCTGTTATTTTAAAAGAACTCAGGAATTTTCATGCTAATTAGTATTAAGTATTCCTTCAATAAATCTGAAATAAAATAGACGTGTCAATGGAATCATTCTTGATCTTTAAAATGTATATATATAAAGATTATATTTTATTCAATTATTTCATCAACGAAAAGATATAAGTTCATAGATAAATATAACTTTTTTTAAATATCTAAAATATTAAAAATATAATTCTAATTAAAAAAACAAATAAATAAAAAATAGCCTACTATAGATTTATTTATTTAAATTTTGTTTTTAATTATAATTATTGATAAAAAATAAAAAAAAAGGTATTTATCCATGGCTAAATTTTGTCCATATTGTGGGAATCCAGTTCGTCAATCAGATAAATATTGTATTATTTGTGGAAAGCCTCTTATTGTAGATCTTCCTAAGAAAGAGAAAAAGAAAGCAGAAGAAACCTTACAAGAAGATATTCAAAAATCAAAAGAAGAATCTAAGTCAGAAGAAAAATCTAAATCCGATAAAAAAGAAGAAGAGATAGAGGAAGAAAAAGAGGAAGAAGAGGAGGAAAAAGAAAAAGAAGAAGTTGTGAAAGAAAAAAAAAAAGAAAAAAAAGAAATTAAACCATTACCTGATGATGTAAAACATCAAATAGAAATCTATGCAGAATTTTCAGATATTCAATTTCATAAACAAACTTTAGTTGAAAAACTAAATGGTGTTTCACAAATGATGAAAGCTGAAGAATATGAATATGATTTTGATTATAAAGAGAAAGTTAATATTAAATTTAAAGCGTTAAAGTCTTTAATACAAGAATTAAAAGATAGAGAAAAAGAAATTGAGAAAGAAATGGATGATGTTTTCATTATTCAAAAATTAAATAATAAAATTGATGCTAAAGTCTATCAACTTAAAAATTTAACTCGAGAATATAGATTAAAAAAAATAGATAAAGATACATTTGAGAAATTGAGAGATCGATATAAAAATGAAAAAGAATCACAAGAACAAGAGAGAACTGATTTAAAAGATGGTATGCTACAATGGATTGGTGAGTTAAAAATAGAGAAAACAGATACCATTGGAGAACTAAAATTAAACAAAGGTAAATTTTCTTCAAAAGAAATAGATAAAGAAGTATATGAGAAGACGAAAAAGGATTTAGAATTTAAATTGAAGAAAGTTGAAGCAAAGATTAGTACATTAGAAAAACTTACCAAATAACAAAGAGAAATCTTTATTTATCTTAATTAACTAAAAAAAAATAACAATGAGAAAAAAACTAATAGGTATAATTTTTCTAATAGTAGCATTATCACTTATAACTTATGGTCTTGTATTATCTGATTTTATTCATATAGAACCTATGATACAAAAAATGATAGCATCTCCTTAGATGATTTTCTTATTATTATTTATTTAAAGCCTTAAAATCCCATTCTTCTATAAGGCAGAGCATCATTTAAAAATCCTTTTTTCTGGGAAAATTTCTCCTCTTTTTGCTTCACTTTTTTTACTTCTTTATAATGATCTCTACATATATAGACTTTCTTCGCTCTGTTTTCAATAAATGAAAAACCTGCTTTTTCAATATAATCCTTCCATTTATTTTCAGAGACACTTCGGATGGCAGTTTTTTTACATCCTTTAATCGTACATTTTTTGGTTTTCCCAATTTTTGAGTCGAGATCCCGTCTATCATGTAATTCTTTAGGTAATTTCAAATTCATCAACTAATCTACTAAAAATTTTATTAGAATAAATATTATTTTTAACAATTAAGGATAATCTTAAAATTTTGCGATAAATGCCATTAATTGATCCTATTTTTAATGAAACTCTTATAAAATCTAAATTATATCATTTTAATTCTCTTAACCGTATTAGATTAAAAGATCAATATTTTACTAATTCTGCAGTTTTATTTACAATTCTACCCAATGAAAATAAACCATATGAATTAATAATTATTCAGAGAACGAACATGGGGGTACATCATCCAGGGGAAATGGCATTTCCAGGAGGAAAATTCAATCCAGATAAAGATAAGGATTTACTAGACACGGTTTTAAGAGAAACAGAAGAAGAAATAGGGATCTCAAGAAAAAAAATAAAAATCCTAGGGTGTTTAGATGATATTCCTACAACCACGAGATATATTATAACACCTTTTGTAGCGAAGATCTTTCCTGACTCAGAATTGATACCAGAAGAAAGAGAAGTTCAAGATATTATAAAAGTTCCTATAGATTTTTTTGTAAAAAAAAAGAATTTTAAAGAAGAATTTTTCAAAATAGAAGAAATTCAATATCCTATTTTTTATTATAATTATTATAGTCCTAAAAAAAAAAAAAATTATTTAATATGGGGTGCTACAGCAAAAATAATTGTGAAATTTATCAATAAGGTATATAACCATGAAATCTCAGAACTAAATCAAAAGAATATTGATTATGATATCTTGCAATCAATAAAAAAATATATTAAAGAAAAAGATAAAAAAAAATGATTCTTTTCACTGTAAAAAAAAGGGATCTAAAATTCAACGATAACTTCTTTTCTAATGTAATTTATATTTTTTTTTATTTAAAAAAGAGCCAATTTTAGAACTATTTCTTCCTTGATTCATTCCTTTTTATCAAATAGAGAATAACTCACGGATCAAGATAAAATAAAAATAAAAATTAATAAAACTATAAATTACAACTACTTAGAATTCTATTTGTTTCTTCTCGAATTGATTGAATAATTGTGAGAAGTTGAGCAAAATATAAATTGTCTGATACTGCTTTTTGAGCATTTTTAATGGTACCAATTGCTTTCTTCTCATCATCTAAGATTACCTCAATAGATTTTTTATCCCATAGTTCCTTAATTTTATCATTTATTTCACTAGATAATTCCTGTACACTTTTACTTGTTTGAACTCGAAATTGTTTTAGGACTTCT
>Ga0315549_1004753_pt1 | contig 11311 bp, 9 predicted proteins | sample SalMarSW160200MG_FD_203101 | JGI IMG/M metagenome (GOLD analysis project Ga0315549, IMG submission 203101) | Salt marsh sediment microbial communities from the Plum Island Ecosystem LTER, Massachusetts, United States - Salt Marsh Sediment SW1601-200 ... | reverse complement strand
TCTCTACAATATCTTCTAAATCACGTTTATTTGCACAAACAACGAGTGGAACTTCCGCTGGGTCAGAAAAACTTTTAGAAATTAATTTATCTCCATAAAATTGTAATAATTCTTTTAAACTCCATATGTTTTCTTCCCACTGGTCGATTAAACTGTCCCAAAAGAAGAGGATACAGTCAGTTCCTTTTAGGACCGTTCGTCTCTGGAACTTATGGCGTCTCTGGCCAGCAACGGTATATACTTGAAAAACTACATTGCTTACTCGAGCAACAACTCTGTCAAAAAAGAGGGTTCTTCCAGTTGGGTCAGCTATTTGCTGCATATCCCCTGAAGCAAGCCCCTCCTTCTTGTAAACCCATTCTAGAGCCGTGGTTTTTCCTCCCAGTGAAGGTCCCCAGAAAACTACCTTAAAGACGAGTGTCCCGTCACCTCTTCGCGAAGGCATTATATTAATTTAATATTGTTTAAAGTATTTAAATAATTTCAATCAATAAAAAGCTATTCCAATTAAAGATATTTAACTCTATGTATTTTAATTTCTTAAGAATATAAATTTCTAAAAGGAACTCAAGTGTCTGTTTACTTTAAATTATTAATTCATTAAAATGTAATTTAAAGAAGAGAGGATTAATAATTTATTGAATTCTTTTACACTATGTGGATTTTAAAACAGAAGAAATGGAAGAATTATTTAATGAGGTTGGTTTTAGAATTGAAAAGGTATATAGAGATTTCGGACTATTTGTATTACTTATTATAATGTAAAAATCTATACTTTAATCATCAATATGCAGAAGAGAGATATAACCACACTTTTGCCTTTTTGGTTTTGTTTTAAATAATTCATATCTTTTCTTTAAACCCTCTTTTCTTTCTTCTGCGACTCTTATATTAATTTTATAAAAATAGTATTAATTAGACAAAACCAAAAAATAAAATGCAGGAGATAGTAAAAAACCTATTAAATCAATTAAAGAAAGGATGAAATTTTAAACAGTGTGAAGTTAAAAATAATTTCACTTTTTCAATTTTAAAAAGAAATATAGAATATAATTGCAGCAATTTTAATTATAAATAGATAATATCAATAATAAAGAATTAAAAAAGTGAGGATAAAGTCTTTAATACTTCTCCGCCCGTCAACAAATAGGGGGAGGAGGAGGGCGAAAATAAGTGTAGATTACTCTACACCAACCAAAAGACAAAAATCCATTATGGGAGGAGATGCAACTTTTGACTTTATCCTTACCTATATTATTTAAAAACTAACTATAAAAAGATTTCTATTCCATTTTTTTGTTTAAAAAGGTCCATTGAAATTATCATTTAATAATTATCATTTAATACTGAACCCACTTGTATCGCTAGATAATTTAAGATAACATCGTAGTCTTCAGGTGTTATTTCCTTGGTCCTAAGAACAAATTTTTTTATGCTATTAATACAGGAGAGTTGGGTTCTAATTTTTTCAAACTGGAATTTTTTCTGGAGATAAAATTCTTGATTCTTAATTTCATATATTAACTTATCTCTTAAGTCCTCCAATTGTGGATTAGGTGCAATATTTTCAATTCCCATGTTATTAATTCTATAATTCATCATAATAATTTCAGATTAAATTTTAATTATTTAAATAAAAAAAGAGCGGAAAGATACTATAAAGAAAGAGATATAACTCATTTATTAAGATTAATTTTCTATAGAATAAAAAAAAATTAAAAGAATAAATTTAGACTAAAAAAAGTATTCCATAAGGGCTTTTCTGAACTCACTCAGCCACTCATTATCAATATCGGCCCACTTTATGATTTTTCACCTCTACTAATTTTATCTCCAAAATTTGAAAAAATTGAATTGAATCACTCTAGAAATAGATCTATATAAAGAAAAAATGAAAATTGGGAAATTCGTTGGATCAATCGGTTAAACTTACTAAAAACTGACAGCTCTTGCAATATATAAAAGGACTATGAACCTTCAATTGCAATGGACTCTCACATTTGGGGCAGAGAATCCTTCTTTTTGGAATAAGACTCACAATAAACTTACATTCGCTGCAATAAATGAAGGGTTTCTGAATCTTTATTTTGAATGGTTTCTCACAAACCGGACATTTAGCCTTATAATCTTCAAAAAGAGTATTAATCCCTTCAAAACTGTAAATATTCATTACTTCCGAATACATTTCTCGTTTCATTCTATCGTTAATTATTAAGTACTATAGATTTTAAAATACAAATATTTAAAGAAAAAACCCAAAAGCAGGATAAACTTGAAAAGCTATGAATTAAAAAAAAATTAAATGAAATAAGATTTATCATTATTCTTTCTCTTCTTCTCTGTATATACCGCTCTCTCCGTGTCCAATTCCACCGCTTTCTTATAACACATTTATTTAGAAATTTAATTTAGAACAACGAGTATAAATTCCCGAGTAATACTTTGGGGCAAAAATTTATCACCTTCTCCATGCCATTTCCCACATCTCGCAGGATCAGGAATTAAACCGAACAAATTCTTGGTAGAGTGAGACACCAACTCTCTAGTCTTTCTGGAGTTATTAAAGCTAATTAATAGATTTTTGTCATTTTCAAATTCACTAGAATGTGGTTCAAATATCTTTTAGAATATCATCTGTCATTAGTATAATCTGGTGGAGTATTTTTGAATTACCTTTTGAGTCTGATAAAAACCGTTTTGATATGTATGTATATTTCTTATTCTATAATATTTTAATTGATATAATATAATCCTTTATGAAAAAAATGAGGTCCCATTTTTCATTCATTGCTTTTAAAAAACAAAAGGACACAAAAATAAGGGAATTTATGGATTATTAAATTTTTAAAAGTTTAGACAACTTTGGTATATCCGTTTTTTTTACCTCAATGATGCTTGTAATCCAAACTGAAATAATCATAATTAGTATTGCGATTCCCATTTGCCAGAACATCGATAATGGTATGATATAAGAGTGAGGAAAGAAAAAATACGCATAAGCCGCATAATAAGAGACATCTAATAGTCTAAGTATTACGAATGCACCTAAGAACCCAAAACACCCAATTAAAAATCCATAGGTTATATAAATTATACCTTCAATTAAGTTAATTTTAACTAATTCGTTCTTCTCAATACCCCTTGCACGTAAAATACCCAACTCAACTTTTCTGTCAGAAAAATTTTCATATAATAAAATAATTAAACCAAAAATACCAATAACCATGATAAAAAAATAATCCGTATCTAATAATTTAATAATGGATAGTGGTTTTGCTAAAATTTCTTCTAAAACTTTTGTAGAAGAAATTTGCTCATCAAATTTTTCTTCAATATCTTGAGCAATTTGACTCTTACTTATGTTGACATCATCCTTAACATCAATTAAATAATAAACACTAAAATATTGAATATCTTCTAAACCATAGGTTTCATTAATATATTCATAATTTACCAAGATCTCATTTCCATATTCAATTCCAGGCAACACATAAAAAAAGCCAATAATTTTAAAATTCAATTCTTTATAGGTATCCTCTGAAGGTTCCCTGGGTTGAAAGATTAGAACTTTTAAGGTATCGCCAATATTTAATCCGTATTTAAGTGCAAAATCTTTTTGTACAAGGGTTCCATTTTTCATTGTACTTAATTCTAAAATTGTATTTACGTTAGATTCAATAGAGAAATATTTATCTTTGAATTGAGATACTTTAACGTAATTTTCTGGATGAACTGCATGAACTTTAATTTCATAAGAGTAACTTCCATAGTCAGTCTTGATAAATTCAGAATTTCCAGAAAATTTTACCAATAGGGTTGTATTATTTATATTTGAAGACATGTTAGTAATATTTTTGTCTAGATCTGGAGAAAAAGACCTATAAGAGCCACATGCCTTAATATCAGATCCAATATTCAAATATGTTAATTCATATTCAAAATCCTTTTGACTTTCAGAAATAACAGCTGATAATATTGCAAAACAAAAAGTAAATGAAATAATACAAACCAATGCAAAAGTTCTTCTGGTATTTCTTGTAAGATTTCTAACAATTAATTTATATTTATTTTTTGCAAAAGGTTTTATTATTTTTCTCGAGAAACTAACTAATGGCTTAATTCCAAAAGATAAAATTAACCAATCTACTTTCGATCTGAAAGGTTTCTCTTCCACTTTTAGTTGTGAAAATTTTTTAGTTGTGGTTATAATTGATTTTTTTGAAAAGTCTTTTAAAGGTTTAATTAAAGAAATTAATGAAAAGATAACTCCAATAACCACTGAAAATATAATTGTAAATGGATTAATTAATATCCCAACTCCTTGTAAAAGAGGAATAAATTCATTTCCTAATAATGAAAATAATATAAAATAGCTTGTAAAATAACCTCCTAAAACGCCTATTAACCCCCCAATTATTCCATAAATAGTTGTTTGAATAATAATCCATAAAATTATTTGTCTTTTTGATGCACCTTTACTCGAAAATTGACCGAACTTTATTTCTTGTTTATTTAAAGAAATAGTGTAAAGTGTCATGGATAAGAAGAAACTTAAAATAAATACAGAGAAAGATACCATCAATAAAGAGAGTTGATAAAATGCCATGTCATTACGAGTAGAAACTAAATGTTGAATTAAATCGCTATTAACTTGAAAAAAATAATCTGAATCATCTTCGATGTAAATTCGATTTTTGATTCGATAAATTCGGTCGATAATACCTTCATAATTTAATATATCCAAACTATAGTGGTCAATTAGAAAATTATAACTTATACGGTTCTTTAAACGATTATAAGGATCATTAGATAATGAAAGGTTTTCATGCAATTCTAGTGCAAAATCAAAATTAGTTAAAATTACTACACCCTCCCTTGTGGGATGGATGTGAGGGAAAAAACTCTCTAACACTAATCTATCATTTTCATCTAAGATATGATTTATTTTAATAGCTCCTACAACTTTTAAATCTGAAACTGTAAATATCACATTTTCTGGATATCCATATGTTTCAAGTAAGTATGTTCCAAGTGTAATAGTATCATTAATATTAAGATTTAGCGAAGAAAATGTGTCATAATCGAGTAAAATTTCCCTTGGATTAAGGGGTAATCGTCCTAATAATAATTCATATGTGGATTTAAAGCGATCTAATGAATAAAATGAATTATTTACTCCCAAGATTGATGCAATATATTGAAAATATGATATTTTATATTTATCTTCAATAATTTTATCCCAATTAATCGTATCATTTTTAGTTAGGATTAAATCACAAAAAAAATAACGTGAATAGCTTGGAATGATATGTTCGATAATAGGATCATAATCTTTTACTTTATTTAAAGTTTCTACAATACCATCTATATCAACAGAATCTGCTTCTACATCAATATCAACATAGATATCTGATAATGATGTTTTAATATTATAAATAGTTAATGACAATGTTGAAATATTGATTCCTGAAAATAGTATTATTGAAATAAGAACTCCAAGAATTAAGATTATCGATTTTCTCTTATTTCTTATTAAATCTTTAAAACCTACTCTTAAAATTCCCATAATTTTCTAAAATATTTTTTTTTCAAAGTTATATGGAAGGAAATTTATTTTACATTTCAAATTTCTTCATTTTTTCCGATAATTCTTCAATATTTTTTTTTAATTTATTAAGTTCCCTCATTTTCTCAAGAGTGATTTCAGGTTTAATAGCAGTTGTCTTTGAGAATTCTTCCAACTGTTCTTTAGTTAATTCTTCGGTAATTAATCCATCTTCAATTACATAGAGATAATCTGCAATTTTTGATATGTTTTGATCGTGAGTGGCGATAATTACAATTTTATTTGGATAATTTTTAATTAGTTGTGTCAAAGCTTCCAGAAAGTTATCTCTGGATTTTGAATCTAATTCTCCGGTTGGTTCATCGCACAAAACAATATTTGGGTTATTTGCAAGAGCTGCGGCAATTGCAAATCTCTGCTGTTCACCACCTGCTAATTCATCTGGTCTATGATTTTTTCGATCTTCAATTTTCAACAGAGATAATAGTTCATTAACCCGAGATTTTCGCTCGGATTTAGATTTTCCAACTAAGGTCATTGGCAAATCAATATTTTCTTCACCTGTAAGAGTTGTAACGAGATTAAACATTTGAAATACAAATCCGATATTATTTCTGCGAAATTTATCTAATTCTTTATCTGTTAATTTCGTTATATCAATTTCACCAACTAGAATCTCACCTGCTGTTGCTCTATCTAGTCCCCCAATCAAGTTCAATAGAGTTGTTTTGCCACATCCAGATGGCCCCATTATACATGTTATTCCTGGGTAAAATGTAGTTTTTAATCCTCTTAAAGCGACCACTTCAATTTTTCCTTGTTTATAAACTTTTACAAGATCCTTAATGGAGATTTTTTCTGGTTCTAATATATCAACTGAATTTAAAGCAAAGCCTTTTATTTTTTTAATTTTTTTAGTAGTTTTTTCCATTTTTTTTCAATTTATTTAGATTATAATAGTTTTATTTTAGGTTATCAAATTTTTAAAAGTTTGGACAAATTTGGTATATCTGTCTTTCTTGCTTCAATAATACTTGTAATCCAAACTAAGAATATCATAATTATTATAGCGATTCCAATTTGCCAGAACATCGATATTGGTATGATATAAGAGTGCCGTAAGGGATAAAACCCATATTGAATTTCATCTAATAGATTTAGTATCATAAATGCACCCAAAAATCCTAAACAGCCAAATAAAAAACCATAGGATATATGAATTATACCTTCAATTGTATTAATTTTAATCAATTCCTTCCTCTCAATTCCCCTTGCACGCAAAATTGCCATCTCAATATTTCGTTCAGAAAAATTTTCATATAATAAAATGATTAAACCACCAGTAGCAATAATAATAATAAAAAAATATTCTATATCTAATAATTTAATAGCGTCCATAAGTGGATTGCCCGATTGTGATTTGTTTAATTCTTCCTCTAAGATTCGTGTAGAAAAAAGATATTCATCAAATTTTTCTTCAATGTCTTGAGCAATTTGAGTTTTACTTATATTCACATCATCTTTAATATCAATTAAATAATGGATACTATTATATTGAATATTTTCAATACCAAATGCTTCATTAATATATTCATAATTTACTAAAATATTATCTCCGTAATAATAATAGTAATAACTAGAGCCAATTCCTGGAAGCGCATGAAAAAATCCAATAATCTCAAATTGCATTTCGAGAGTTGGACTGTATTCATCTGTATATTGATAGATTCGAACTTTTAAAGTATCACCAATATTTAATCCAACATTACGTGCCCAATCTTTATCAACAAGAGTTCCATTTTTTATTGTATTTAATTCTAAAATTGTATTTACATTGGATTCAATCGGGAAATACTTATCTTTAAATTGAGACACTGCAAGGTAATTGACTGGTTTAACAGCATATAAATAAATATAGCCAGATGAAGAAGAATAATCAGTGGTATATTCATATTCAGATCTTCCTGAAAATTCTAATATGGGGGTAACGTTGTTTATATTTGAAGACATATCGGTAATATTTTTGTCTAAGTTGGGAGAATATAATCCACTGGAACTATAAGCTTTAATATCAGAGCCTATATTCAAATAAGTTAATTCAGTTTCAAAATCCTTTTGACTTTCAGAAACAACAGCTGATAATATTGCAAAACAAAAAGTAAATGAAATCATAAAAATCAATGCAATAGTTCTTCTGGTATTCCTCGTAAGATTCCGTGCAATAATATCAAAACTCCGTTTTGCAAAAGGTTTTATGAGTTTTCTTGAAAACCTAAAAAATTTGTCACTAAATCTCCCACCAATTATTTTTATTAAGCTATATAATAAAATAAATGGAGCAATTACACTCAAGTTAATCGTATAATAGCTCAGCATTAAAGCGATTATTCGTATTTCCCATGGAAGTTGATAAATAATTTCAAGAGAGAATAAAAAAGTAAAAGCTAATGGTATAATTCCAATAATTAAGAGGACCCAATCTAATTTCGATTTGAAAGGCTTTTCTTCCACTTTTATTTGTGAGAATTTTTTAGTTGTGGTTATAATGGGTTTTTTTGAAAAATCTTTTAAAGGTTTAATTAAAGAAATTAAGGATAAGATAACTCCAATAACTACTGAAAAAATTATTGAAAATGGTTTTATTAAAATTCCAACTTCTTGCAAAAAAGGGATAAAATCGTTTCCTAATAATGAAGATAATATAAAATAACTTGTAAAATAACCTCCACAAAAACCAATTAAACCGCCTACGATACCATAAATGGCTGCTTGAATAATAATCCATAAAATAATCTGTTGTTTTGACGCACCCTTGCCCATATATTGGCCAAATTTTATTTCTTGTTTATCTATTGAAACACTATATAATGTCATAGATAAAAAAAAACCCAAAAAATAAACAGGGATCGATATCATCAATAATAGTGTTTGAACACCTGCTACATAACCTTGAGCTTGTATTAAACGCCAATATAAATCTCCAGAAATGTAAGTATAATAATCTAGTTGAAATTCAATATAAATTCTGTTATTAATTCGATTAATTCGTTCAATAAGACCTTCAATATTTAATAGATCTAAATTATTGTGATTAATAAAAAAATTATACCAAACATAGTTCGAAAAGTTATAATGATTATAAGGATCATTAGATATAGAAAGATTTTCATGTAATTCTTGTGCAAATCCAAAATTAGTCAAAATCACATTTTTTTTCCACATTCCGAGGTAAAAGTTGTCTAAAGCTTCTATATCATTTATTTTAATAATTCCTACAATTTTTAAATTTGAAATTGTAAATGTTAAATTCACAAGTCCCTCATAAGGTCTATCTACATATGTTCCAATTGTAATAGTATCGTTAATACTCAGATTTAACGAAGAAAATGTTTTATAATCAAGTAAAATTTCTCTCGGATTAAGAGGTAGTCGTCCTGATAATAATTCATATGTAGAATTAAAGCGCTCTAATGAATAAAATGAATTGTTTACTCCATGAATTGATGCACGATATTGAAAATATGATGTATTGAAATTATCTTCAATAATTTTATCCCAATTGATCGAATCATTACTTGTTATAATTAATTCATAATAAAAACTGCGTGAATAGCATGGAATGATATGTTCTATAATTGAATCATATTCTTTTACTTTATTTAATTTTTTTAAATCACCATCTATATCGTCAGATTCTGCCCTTATACTAATATCAACATAAATATCTGATAACGATTTTTTAAAATTATAGCTAGTTAATGATGATGTTGAAATATTGATTCCTGAGATTAATATTATTGCAATAAGAATTCCAAGAATCACAATTATCGATTTTCCCTTACTTCTTGTTATATCTTTAAAACCTAACTTAATTATTCCCATTATTTTCTGAAATAGTCTTTTATCAAAATTTAATAAATATTACTTAAAAAAGATTTCATATCAATAATTAATCTAATTCATATTCTTTTTTATATAAATCATTGCGAAAAGGAAAATATGGTATTAGAAAATATTTCCGAAGAAACCTAAAAGTTTTTATCATTTTCAGTTAAATAATATTTTTGATGCAATTAACCTATAAGAATGCGACTCGAATATCATATGGAATAATATTTATAATTAGTGTATTCTGGTGGATGATTTTTGAATTACCACTTGGTTTTAATAAAAATCGTTTTAATATACAGACTTTAGCGCAAGAACTTAGAAATCATCATAATATTTTTATAATAATTTAAATATTTACAAAATGGTCAAAAAATCCTGACTAAAAAAATTTAATATAAAAAGTGTGAAAAAATGAAATTAAAAACTAATTTAAAATTTATAAGGAGATATTAATTGAAGAAAAGAGATTGGATTATCCTAGGATTCATTAGTTCGATAATTTGGTTTTTTGGAGGCTTAATTTTATTCTTGGTAGTAGGAAATAATTTGGTTCCTACACCCATTTTTGCATTTGCAGGAGCATTAGGGTATTTTATCAGTTGGTGGTTGATTGGATGGCCCATTTTCAATCTCAAAAACAAAAAGCGTCTAAGGAAACAAGTAAATGAAATTAATATCAGTTGAATATCTAAAAAAAGGATTTTTTTTATTTGGCGATGTTTAAATCACTTAGAAAAGGAAGGAATAAATAATATTTTTATAATAATGTTGAGCATATTCAAAATGGTCAAAAAATCCTGACTAAAAAATTTAATATAAAAAGTGTCCTTAATGGGAGTAAAAGAAAAAATTAAAAACTTTTGGGAAGAGTTTAAACAGAACTGGTTATGGATTAGTATTGGAGTTTATATTGGTACAACGGTAATGGGCTGGATAGAGTATTTTAGAGGATTTATTCCTTTAATGGGAGTATTTCTTCCTACTTTCGTAATCCCTACTTTTCTGTTCGGTATCTACTATATCAGAAAATTAAATAGCAGAACCATCTATAAATATGTTTGGATAATCGGTGGTGCGGCATCTATAGGAGGTTTAATTTGGTTTGGTGTTGTTTATATTTTTCAAAGTGCACCGTGGGCTCCTTTTCGTGATTATCCTCTTATTTTCAGAATTCCCTTTTATATTATATCAACTGTGCTATGTTGGGCTTTGGGAGGGTATATAATGTATAGATTGGGTAAAAAGAGAGACTTTAGACCTTTCATGTAGAGCGTTAGGAGTTATTATCTGCGAAAGACTACATACTAAATCATGTTGGGCGATTTGTTGTTAATAATAAAAAATCATTCAAAAAATCTTTCCAAATAGGAGTTGATAAGGCTTGAAAAAAAGAGGATTAAGAATGTTTATCGTTATACCATTAATCAATTCAATCTTTCTATTCTTTTTTATAATTTTACTTTCCTATTTTTTAAGGGGAACAGTCATAATAACCGATATTTTCAGTGCTTTTTGGAATGCTTCTGTATCATCTATAGTAATGTACTTATTTTTTAGAAGTAAGTGGTTCCAAGGTCAAGTAAAAATATACAAAAAAATAAAATGTCCCATAGATCTAAATGAAAAATATTTCCAGTTAGAGGATGAAACAAACGAAAATTAGTCCTTTTGCAATTTTTTTAATTAAATTTCCCTTTGATATTTTTTCTGTCGTTAAAATTCCATGCATCTCAGGTGTGAACTTCCCTAATTTTGCCATCATCATTTGAGTCAATTGAAAATTAACTTCCCTTTTTTATTTTGAACCCTTATTTGAATCGAAATTTCACTAAGATTCAAGTCATTTTGGTTTAG
>Ga0315549_1004751_pt1 | contig 11315 bp, 7 predicted proteins | sample SalMarSW160200MG_FD_203101 | JGI IMG/M metagenome (GOLD analysis project Ga0315549, IMG submission 203101) | Salt marsh sediment microbial communities from the Plum Island Ecosystem LTER, Massachusetts, United States - Salt Marsh Sediment SW1601-200 ... | reverse complement strand
GAAAGCTGGGGCTGTCCGCGAGCGGCGGGTATGACACGGCCGGCATGATCGGCGACGCGAAAGAGCCGGGCAAGAAGGTCAGGAAGGCAAGGGCCGTGGGCGAATACCGCTTCTCGGAGAAGGAGAAATTGTTGCTCGACGCCGGATTCTCGTCGATAGAGGGCTCGATCCCGAGCAGGACGGGCACAATCTTCGGCACCTTCGATATGCTGACTGTCCGGCTGGCCTACGAGTCCGAGACGCTGCGGGGCCAGCTCTATTACACCAACTTCGGAGCTGACGCCGAGCTCGATGCCCTGCTGGACTACGCCGGGTTGCACCTGGCGGACTTTGTGCCCATGAACATCCGCGGCAACACCCTCGACGGACAGGCCCAGTGGCGCCTGCCGACTTTCTGGGATCCGTTGCTGCTCATCGTGGGTGGCGGAGCCAGGCTCTCGCTGCTGAGCTGCGATCGGTTTCTGGACGGGGCGACGTTCGACGACCAGGCGAGTTCCCGCTACCAAAAGCCGGGCATCGATTACCTGGGGGTTCGTTCCGGCGCCTTCGCGCACGCCGAACTGGCCGTCGCCGACTGGCTGACGGTGACCGGCGGGACACGCCTCGACTACAACACCGAGACCGGCTGGTTCGCGAGCCCCCGCCTGGCGGCGGTCTTCAGGCCCGCCGCGGGACAGTTCCTGCGCCTGGGTGCCGCCCGGGCCTTTCGCATGCCCGCCTTCATGGAAAAGAGGCTCCATCCCATGGTGAGCTTCCCGCCCGACGGCCCGATCCAGGGAGGCGACCGGGATCTCTTCCAGGGGTTCATGTCCCGGGTAGTCGGTAACGAGGGGCTCGGCAACGAGGAACTCTGGTCGTTCGAGGCGGGCTACCGCGGCCAGTTCCTCGACGACAGGCTGAGCGTCGCGCTGGATCTCTACTGCAACCTCTACAGCGACATTATCGATATGACCGGCACGATCGTCGCGGGCGATCGGGGCCTGCCCGATCTAGACAAAAGCCATCTTCACTATACGAACCTGGAAGACGGCCACCGTATCATGGGCAGCGAGTTGGCAGTCCGCATCAACCTGACCCGCTCCCTCTCCTTGCTGGCCGCCTGGGCCTACCGGGCCGATTTCGACCTCGAGAGCGGCAAGTCCCTCGGTAACAATCCCAAGAACCTCATCACCGTCGGGGGGCGCTTCCTGGCCGACACCGGCCTGCTCGGAAGCCTGTACCTCTTTTCGCGCTCGGAGTTCACGCTTTCCGACATCAGCAACCCGAAAGGCCTGATGGAAGACACCCTCGTGCAACACATGCAGAACGTCTTTCTACTGGTTGGCAGGTTGGGCTGGAGATGGTCCGGCGGCAACGATCTACGGATCGAGACGGGGATCAAGCTCTTCCTGCCGGTCTCGCCGTTCGAGGCGCCTCACTTCCGCTACCATGACCTGGGCGGGGGAATCACGCCCGAGGGCGTGCGCTACGGCGGCCAAGAGCTGATGCGCCTGGTGACCATCTACTTCCAGGGATCTTTCTGAATCGGCCTCAATCGGCCAATACTTTGACTTCAATACTCGATTGTATACAATACGCCTTGCTCCGAACGCATAATAAAGGGCCCATGCATGGACAGGGAGCAACTGCTTAGAGACTTGACGCGGACCGTCGATGAACTGCGTATCTTCAACGAGATCGGCAAGACGCTGACCTCGACGCTCGATATCCGCGAGGTGCTGGCCATCATCATGGAGAAGATCAGCGAGTTGATGAAGCCGCACAACTGGTCGCTGCTCCTGGTGGACGAGGAGGCCAACGAGCTTTATTTCGAGATCGCCGTGGGGCTGGGCGCCGACAAGCTCAAGGAACTGCGCCTGAAGATCGGAGAGGGGGTCGCGGGCTGGGTGGCCCGGGAGGCCAAGTCGTTGCTGGTGCCCGACGTGCGTAAAGATCCCCGCTGGTGCGAGCGGGTCGACAGCATGACCCGCTTCGAGACGCGCTCGATCCTGTGCGTGCCGTTGGTGGCCCGCGGTTCCGTGCTCGGCGTGATCGAGCTGGTAAACGCCGAGCCCGAGTCGTTCAGCGAGCCCGACCTGCGCCTGCTCGAATCGATGGCCGACTACGCCGCGATCGCCATCGAGAACGCGCGCAACTTCCTCAGGGTCCAGGATCTGACGGTCAAGGACGACGTCACCAGCCTCTACAACTCCCGCCATCTGCACGAGATGCTGGCCAGCGAGTTCGCGCGCTCGAAACGCTACGGCTTGACGTTTTCGCTGATCTTCTTCGATTTGGATCACTTCAAGTACGTGAACGACGAGCACGGCCACCTGTGCGGCTCGAGACTGCTCAAGGAGGTGGGCGACCTGGTCCGGGCCGGCCTGCGCACCGTCGATATTCCCACGCGCTACGGCGGCGACGAGTTCGTCATCATCCTGCCGCAAACCACCAAGTCGCAGGCCGTGCACGTCACGCGGCGCCTGCGGCTGGCGCTGAACGAGCGCGTCTTTTTGGCCGGCGAGAACATGCAGGTGCATATAACGGCCTCGTTCGGGGTCTCCAATTTCCCGCAGGACACCGACAACAGGGACGGCGTTCTCAGGCTGGCCGACGAGGCCATGTACCGTGTCAAGGAAAGCACCAGGGACGGAATCCAGATCGCAAGCGCCCTGGACGGGAACCCGGAAGCCCGGGACCAGGTCGACGTTTGACAGACCGACGGGTCACTCGTGACCCCCGGGTCAAATGGCACCTGCGGGTCTGGAAGGACGTTGCATCTGACCCGGGTCATATTATACCCACCAGCCGGGTTCGGCTGGCCTTCGGCACCCACCGCTCTTCTGCTTAACAGCCTGAAATAGAAGGACATTGTTTTCGCGTAGTCCTGTTTGGCGTTGTGGTATGCTTTTGGCAGTCTAAGTCGGGGGGTGCAAAACGCGAAACGTCTCATGGAGGATACGGTGGAAAAGCCAAGGCAAACGATACTTTTCGTCGACGACGAGGCCAACGTGCTCAACGCCATGCGGCGCACATTGAGGAAAGAGCCCTACGAACTATTTCTGGCAGAGGGCGCCGCGGAGGCCTTCGAGGTGCTCGATGAGAACGACATCGACCTGGTGGTTTCGGATCACCTGATGCCCTCGATGGACGGGCTGACCTTCCTGGGCAAGATCAAGGATCTCTACCCGCGGGTGGTGCGGGTGATTTTAACCGGGCATGCCGATTTGTCGATGGCCATCAAGGCCATCAACGAGGGCGAGGTCTTCCGCTTTATGACCAAGCCGTGGATGGATCTCGAGCTGAAGATGACCTTGAAGCACATCTTCGACTTCATCAACCTCAGGCGCGAGAACCAGTTGTTGCTCGACACGGTCAAGAAGCAGCAGGGCTTCATCGAAAAGATGGAAGATGAGCACCCGGGCATTTTCGAGGTACAACGCGATTCCCGCGGTGTGATCGTCATAGACGAAGACCTCGGTGGACTGTGACCCAGATATGCCAACCTGCCTTGTTATAGACGACGACTCACTCTTCCGGGCGTTGGCGTTCGAGACGCTTGTCGCCGGCGGGTTCGAGGTGCGCGAGGCGGCGAGTGGCGAGGAGGGTTTCGCAAGCTACGTAGACAATCCGACCGATCTGGTTATCCTGGATATCTTCCTGCCGGATGTGTCCGGCTACGAGTTGCTCGAGCGCTTCTTCGAGCGAGACGAGTCCGGCAAGGTGGTCATTGTGACTTCCGATTTCTCGCTGGATTCGGCGCTGCGCTCTCTCAGGGGCGGGGCGGGCGACTACCTGCCCAAGCCGTTCACTTCAGACGCTTTACGGATGAGCGTCGCGCGGGTTCTCGAGCGCCAGGCGCTGGAACGTGAGAAACACGAGTTGTCCATCGAATTGCGCCGGAGGGTCAGCGATCTGAAGATGGTGCGCTACATATCGCAGCTGGTGACATCCACCAGGCCGATCGAGAGTTGGATGGACGAGGTGGTCCGGGCCACCTGCGCCTTCGTCGGGGCCGAGGCGGGATCATTGCTTCTGCGGGACGCAGATCGGGACGAGCTATACTTTTACGGCTCGGCCGGTCCCAAGGGGGACGCCGTGCGCGAGATACGCCTGCCCCGCAAGCGGGGCGGGATTGCCTGGTGGAGCCTGATCAACCGCAAGCCGATCAAGATCGACGACGCGCAAAGCGATGAGCGCTTCGACGCCGGCGTCGATTCCGGCACGGGCTTCGTCACCCGTTGTATCCTGGCCGCGCCGATCGTGGTGCAGGATGACTGCATCGGGGTGATCGAGCTGCTCAACAAGAAGCAGTCTGACACTTTCGACGAGGGCGATCTCTTCAGGCTCGAAGAAATATCCGCCACCATCGCCGTTGCCGTGCAGAACGCCATGGTGGCCGGAGATCTTCGCAAGTCGAGAGCGGAGTTGGCAACCTGGTCGCAGCAGCTCGAGAAGACGGTCGAGGAGCGCACCCGGGCACTCAAGGAGGCCAACCGGGCGCGGCACGAGGCCTACGAGCAACTCGAGCAGACGCACCGCAAACTCAAAAAAGCCCAGGCCGGCATGATCAGGCGGGAGAAAATGGCGTCTATCGGCCTGCTGGGAGCCGGCGTTGCCCACGAGATCAACAACCCGCTCGGTTTCGTCAACGCCAACCTGTCCACGCTCGAACAGTACGTGCGCTCTCTGCGTCGGCTGGCCGGGGTGGTGATCCACGCCGGGCACCGCGCGGGGGCCGACGGCCGGGAGAAGATCGCGCGCATCATGAGCGAGGCCGGCAGGATCGTTGCGGAGGACCACCTGGAAGAGGTTATCGAAGACCTGGGCCCGCTGTTCGACGAGATGTCGGCCGGGCTTGCCAGGATAACCACGATAGTCGAACAACTGCGAGCTTTCGCCGAGGAGGGAGATATCGACGAACGCCCGGCGTCGGTGGATGTCAACACAGAGGTCGAGAGACTTGCCGAACTGGTGGCGGGAACGCTTACGGCCGGGTCGAGCATCGAGCGCGACCTGGGCGCGCTGCCCGCCGTCTGGCTGCCGGTCAAGAGCCTGCGCCAGGTTCTGCTGGGCATGCTCGGCGTCAGGACGCGGGCCGGGTCGCGCGCTTGCCTGATCGTGCTCAACACCCGCGAGCGGGAAGGCCGGGTGCAGATCGACCTGCTCGATCGCGGCGGCGACCTTGACGGCGACGAACTGTCCCGCTTGTTCGATCCGTTCTTCGAGCCCGGCAGCGACAGGGAAACCGGCGGGCTGGGGCTGGCTGCAGCGCATGGTTTGGCCAGGATGATGGGCGGCAGGCTCGATGCTTTCAAACCGCCCGAAGGAGGCGTCTGCCTGCGGCTTGAGCTGCCCGCCGCGCAGAAGCAGCATTTGGCTAAGGAGAGAGCGTCTTGAACGCAGAACGCAAAAGGCAGGGCACCGTCGAGGCTGGCGGCGGGATCCTGATCGTCGACGACGAGCAAAACGTGCTCAACGCCCTGAAAAGGACGCTTGCCAGGTATTTCAAACCGCTGCATACGGCCCTGACGGGCGAGCGGGGGCTGGAAGTCCTCGAGCGAGAGCACGGCGTACAGGTGGTGATCTCCGATTTCTGCATGCCCGGCATGGACGGCGTCGCTTTCCTGAAGAGGGTTCGCGGGCACTGGCCCGACATCCAGCGGGTCATGTTGACCGGGCAGGCGAGCTTCGAGGCCATCGAACGGGCGATCAACGAGGCCGAGGTCTACCGTTTCTTGAACAAGCCCTGGAACGACTTCCAACTAGTGGCAACCGTCCGGGAGTGTGTCGATCATGTCGGCCTGATCCGCAGCAACCGCGAATTCAAGGCCGAGCTGGCCGAGCGCAACCTGCAGCTCGAAGAGGTCAACCAGGATCTCGAGCGCCAGGTCGAACTGAGAACCCAGGCGCTGATCCAGGCCGAGAAGATGGTGGCGCTGGGCCGCATGGCGGGAGGGGTGGCTCACGAGATAAACAACCCGCTGGGCGGCATCCTGGCTTTTGTGCAGCTTTTGCTGCGCGACGGCCCGGGTCTCGAACCAAGTCAGCTCGAGGAGTCGCTGAACACCATCCAGGACTGCGCGCTGCGCTGCAAGGAGATCGTCGATAACCTGCTCAGCTTTTCGCGCCCGCCCTCACCGGGCGCTCGCAGCCGGCTGTGTATAAACGGTGTGGCCGATAGCGCGGCCACTATCATCCGGCTGCATCCCAGGGCAAAGAATGTGGTCATCGGCCTGGACCTCGACCCGGGCGATCCACGGGTGCTGGGTCAGGCGGGCAAGCTCGAACAGGTCGTGGTCAACCTGCTGCAAAATGCGCTCTTCGAGTCGCGGCCCGGTCAGGAGGTGTTCGTTCAAACCCGGCAGGAAGGCGACCAGGTTGTATTGCGGGTGCGCGATAACGGCCAGGGACTCCCGGCCGAGGTCTTGCCGCGCATCTTCGAGCCGTTCTTCTCCACCAAGGAGCCCGGGGAGGGGAGCGGACTGGGCCTGTTCATCAGCTACGGCATTGCCCGCGAACACGGGGGCGAGTTGAGCGCTGAAAACTCAGAGGGCGGGGGCGCCGCGTTTACCCTGCGGCTGCCGGCTCTCGGGCGGCAGGAATAAAAGGAGCACGCTGATGAGCGCAGACCCTGTGGAATTCGGCCCGTTGAAGGTGCTTGTCGTCGACGACGAGCCCTTCATGTTGACGGCCTGGAAAAAGATGCTTGCCGCCCACCAGTGCGAGGTGCGCACGCTGTCGGACGGGACGGAGGCCCTGGCGTTGATCGAGAGTTTCCGGCCCGACGTGGCCGTGCTCGACATCCGCATGCCGCGCGTTTCGGGTATCGAGCTGCTCAAGGAGATCAAGACCCGCGACCTGCCTGCCGAGGTAGTCATTATGACCGCTTTCGCGACTGTCGAGACGGCCGTCGAGGCGGTCAAGTCCGGGGCCTACGACTACCTGACCAAACCGTTTACCAATATCGAAAGCGCGATCTTGACCGTGCTCAAGGCCGGCAGGCACAAGCGCCTGATTCAGCGCAACCGCGAACTGGAGAGCATGTTCGAGATCCGCGACGGCTTCGAGGGCCTGGTGGGATCCAGCCCCCAGATGCAGCGTGTCTTCGAGTTGATCGACGGGGTGGCTTACTCCAGTTCGACCGTTCTGATCCAGGGTGAGAGCGGCACCGGCAAGGAGTTGGTGGCCCGGGCCATCCACCATCGCAGCCCGCGCCGGGCGCAGTCGTTCGTGGCCATCAACTGCTCGGCCTTGACCGACACGCTGCTCGAAAGCGAGCTGTTCGGTCACGAGAAGGGATCGTTCACCGGCGCCGTCAACACCAAGCGCGGCCTGTTCGAAAGCGCAAGCTCCGGCTCGATCTTTCTCGATGAAATCGGCCAGGTGCCCGGGCAGACGCAGGTCAAGATGCTCAGGGTGCTGCAGGAGGGCGAGCTCAAGCGTGTCGGCGGCAACGACATCCGCAAGGTGGACGTGCGCGTGATCGCCGCCACCAACGTCGATTTGGCCAGGGCCGTGCGGCAGGGCGATTTCCGCGAGGATCTATTCTATCGCCTGAACGTGATCACCATCCAGTTGCCCTCGCTGCGCGAGCGGGTCGATGACATCCCGTTGCTGGCTCTGCATTTCTTGCGCAAATACAACGGGCGCACGGGCAAAGCGCTTGCGGGTATCGATCCCGCGGCCATGGAGACGCTCGAAAACCACACCTGGCCCGGCAACGTGCGCGAACTGGAAAACGTCATCGAACGGGCGGTCGTGCTGGGGCGCGGCCCGGAGATCGGGCTGCGCGATATGCCCGAGGCGCTGCGCGGGCGACTGCCGGCCAGGCGCGAAAACGGCAGTCCGCTGGTGGACAGGCCCTATCGCCAGGCCAAGGAGATTGCCTTGGGAGAGTTCGAGAGCAAGTACCTGACCGAGATGCTGATCGGCACCGGCGGAAACGTGACCCAGGCGGCTCGGCTGGCCGGCATGGACCGTTCTAACTTCAGGCGGGTGATGAATCGCTGCGAGATAGATCCCTCGCGGTTCTCGGGTAACGGCTCAACCAACGGGGAGGAGGAGAGTCCGGGAAACCATGGTTGATGAGACGAAAGAACAGATCGTTTACCTGGTAGACGACGAACCCCTGGTGCTCAAGGCGCTCAATCGCGTCGTCAGGGGGGAAGGCCATTTGGCCCGTGATTTCGCCTCGGCCGCGGAGGCGCTCGAGGCGCTCGAGCGGGAGCGGCCGGTCTGCATCGTCTCGGACTACCACATGCCGAAAACGGACGGGCTCGAGTTGTTGGCCCGGGTCAAGCAACTCTATCCCGAGGTCTTCCGCGCGCTTCTCACCGGCGGCAACATCGACGATCGCGTTATACGGGCGCTCAAGGATCGAACGGTGCAGCTCGTAATTCAGAAACCCTGGAAGTCCGCCACCATCAGGGATCTGATGCGGGCGGTCTCCGGGGCCGGCCCGGATGGCGAGAAGAAGAAGCCTGCCGTGCTGGTGGTGGACGACGAGCCGGCCTTTCTCGGTCTGATGAAGGTCTGGCTGAAACGCCTGGGGCTTACGCCGTTGGTGTCGCTATCCGCCGAGCCGGTGCTCGGGATGATCGAAGCCGAGAAGCCGGAACTGCTGCTGGTCGATCTGATCATGCCGGGTATCGACGGCCTGAGCCTGATCGGCTCCATCCGCGACGTCTACCCGGCCCTGCCGGTAGTGGCGATAAGCGGTGCGCAGGATCGCGACCTGGCGGTCGAGGCCTTCCGCAGCGGGGCGAACTCCTTTCTCAATAAGCCCGTTGAGCTTGACGTCCTGGAAGAGACGATTCACCGCTGCATCCGTTTCTCTTCTCTGCTCACCGACGGGAAGCCCGCCGGCGAACTGGCGGCCGCCATGGAGATCCGCCACGCCGTGGCCTCCGGGGTGTCCAGCGAGAGGCTTTTGAACGTGCTGCTGCAGGTGATGCTGCGGCAGACCGGCGCCGACTCGGCAAGCGTTATCTTGCTGCAGCCGGAAGAGGACAGCCTGCGTATCGCCGCCTCGTACGGCATGGACGGCGACGTGCCGCCCGGCGAGAAGATGAACGCCGGCGAGGGAATCGCCGGCTGGGTGATCGAGCACGACGAGCCGCAGATAGTCGTCGGCCAGGCGCCCGACGACCTGTGTCCGCCAGACAGGCAGCGCAGTCGCCAGCCGATGGTGGGCCTGTGCCTGCCCTTGCGGGGACGCAACCATGTGACAGGCGCGCTGTGTCTGACGCGCTTCGAAAGCGAACAGCCGTTCACCAGGGCCGACGTCGAGCTTGGCTTGCTGCTGGCCGGCGACGTAGCCCGCAGCCTGGAGCTGGCCAAGTCCTCCGATGAGCGCATGGACATTGAGCGCGACATGATGCGTCGCGACAAGTTGATCACCATCGGCGAGCTGGTCTCCGGTGTGGCCCACGAGATCAACAATCCACTGGGCTACGTCAACTCCAACGTTTCGTCGCTGACCGAGTACCTGGACGAGATCATGCCCGTCTTGCGCCGCCTGGCCCCCGAGGATGGCCAACCGCAGGCGCAAGAAATCCTGGCCGCGGCGCGCGAGGTCAACTTGAAATTCGTCCTCGACGATCTGCCGACCTGCCTGGCCGAGACGAAAGAAGGCGTCGCGCGGGTGCTCAAGATCGTCGCCGATTTGAAGAACTTCGCCCGTGACGACACCGACGTCATGGAATTTACAGACGTGAACCAGATTCTCGACGGCGCGATCGGCATCCTCTGGAACCAGATCAAGTACAAGGCCGAGTTGGTGCGCGAGTACTCGGAGTTGCCGAGCATCCCCTGTTACCCCTCGCAGCTGGGACAGGTTTTCCTGAACCTGATTCACAACGCCACCCAGGCCATCGAGCGTTCCGGTTGCATAGTCGTGCGCACCCGGATCTCGGGCGGCCGGCTGCTGGTCGAGGTCGAGGACGACGGCTGCGGCATGGACGGGGCGACCCTGGGGAAGATGTTCGATTCGTTCTACACCACCAAGCCCAGGGGGGTGGGCACCGGGCTGGGGCTGAGCATCGCGCGCAAGATCGTCAGACGCCACAAGGGCAGCATCGGCGCCAGCAGCGAGCCGGGCCGCGGCAGCACTTTCCGGGTCGATCTGCCGCTGACCCAGGTCGAGAGCGACGCCGGGCGAGACGCCGGACTGGACAAATGACGGCCAAGCAGACAAGACAAGCGGCGCTCGGAGAAAAGCCGCGCGTGCTGATCGTCGACGACGAGAGGTCCGTGTTGACGTCGCTCGTCAGGTTGCTGCGCAGCGACGACTACCATCTGCTGACGGCGGACAGCCCGGCCCAAGCGATCGACATCATGCGCTCGAACGAAGTGGCGGTGGTGCTCTCCGACCAGATGATGCCCGGCATGACCGGGGTCGAGCTGCTGACGCTTATCCGCCAGAGATGGCCCGGTGTGGTGGCCATCATGCTGACCGGCTGCAACGACATCCGGGTCGCGGCCGATGTGGTCAACCGCCGTCTGATTCACTACTTCGTCGCCAAGCCCTGGGACAACCAGCGGCTGCGTGAATTGGTGCGTAAGGCGCTTGACGTCTGGCGCAACAAAAGCGCCGGGCCCGACGCGCACACCGCCCGCGATCTGAGGCAGTCGGCCGGCGAGGCGGCCTTCTCGCTGGCCCGGGCGGTGGACGCCCGCGATCGTTACACTCACAGCCACTCGGAAAACGTGGCTGCCATGGCGCAGATCGTCGGCCGCCGAATGGGGCTTGGCGGCGACGAGATCGAGGCGTTGCGCATCGGTGGACTGTTGCACGACGTCGGAAAGATCGGCATCCCCGACGGTGTGCTGCTCAAGGCAGGCAGCCTAACCGATGCGGAGTTTGCGACCATCAAGACGCATCCATCCATAGGCGTATCGATCCTAGAGCCGATCGAGTTTCCCTGGGACATCGCGGCCATCGCCGGCCAGCACCACGAGAACCATGACGGCACGGGCTACCCGGCCGGTCTTTCAGGAGACGAGATCGCGCCCGGGGCGCGCATCGTGCACGTGGTCGACGCTTTCGAGGCCATGGCCGCGGACCGGGTTTACCGCAGCGCCCGCGATCCCGCCTGGATCGAGAATGAGTTATTGCGCTGCCGGGGCACGCAGTTCGACCCGAAGGTCGTAGACGCTTTCATGGATGAGCTGCGCACGGGCCGCATCGATCCGCGATCCTGGCAACGGCGGCGGTGAGCGCTTCGGAAGAGACCGGCTTGATCATGAACAGGCAGCGGTGATCCCATGCGAACTTGTTGGCGAAATCCAACCGCCGGCCGCCCGAGACGACGATCAGTCGAGCGAGCAGATCG
>Ga0315549_1004750_pt1 | contig 11315 bp, 8 predicted proteins | sample SalMarSW160200MG_FD_203101 | JGI IMG/M metagenome (GOLD analysis project Ga0315549, IMG submission 203101) | Salt marsh sediment microbial communities from the Plum Island Ecosystem LTER, Massachusetts, United States - Salt Marsh Sediment SW1601-200 ... | reverse complement strand
ATGCCACTATTTTCGGCATAGTCTCTATCACGTTGGACTCAACTAGATGCTTAAAACCGCTTATCACGCCTAAAAAAAGAGTCCCAGCAGAAACTGGCAAATAAACACATTCTGGAACGTGCCAACTAAGCTGCTCAACTACTTCATATGCTAGGCTTCTTATGCCGTCTCTAAACAATGGATGAAGTATGTGTCCAACATAACATTTTCCTCTTTCAGGTTTCTGCGCTTCTTCTGCAACTTTGTTTCGACCACCTGCAACCTTAACAACTTCCGCACCATAAAATTTGATTTGATTAAACTTCGGTCCAGAAACACTTTCTGGAATATAGATTTTCGCCTTTAACCCTGCACGAGCAGCGTAAGCAGCAATAGAAGCTCCAGCATTACCCGAAGAATCCTCAGAAACATAACCTCCAGCTTTTTTTATTACTTTATGCAGAGCAGAAATCAACACGGTTGAACCTCTATCTTTGAACGACCCTGTCGGATTCAACTGGTCCAGCTTAAAGTACAAGCCATCTGAAAATTCGATTAGAGACGTCCATCCTTCACCTAAACTTATAACCTCTTTTTCATTCACGTAAGGAAAACAGTTTACGTAACGCCACAAACTGTAATTTCGCTTGCGAACTTTTTTCTTTTCAAACCCAAAGTGCAAGTGTGTTTCAAACGGTGAACCGCAAGAGCATTTAGAATCTAATACGCTTGGAGACGTGCGACTACATTTTGAGCATTTGATTTCGTATTTCACACTAAACACTCCAACTAGATTAGCTTGAACAAGTCTTTAACATTTTATATTAGCAGTGCGAAGAGTGAAACTTTTATGTAGAGAAACTGCTATTTTGCTCTTCTCTTAAAGAGGTTTAATTAATTGAGAGGTTAAGCACATTGAAGAGAATCATAGTATGTCTCAAACAAGCAGTAGATGTTTCACAGCTGAAAGTTGACTCTAAGACAAGCCAGTTATTAACTGCTAGCGCGCCTAAGAAAATCAGTGATTTTGACAAAAACGCTTTGGAAGAAGCCATAAGAATTAAAGAGAAACTCGGCGAAGCAGAAATCTACACGGTAACGGTAAGCTCTGAAGATGCAAAGGCTGTTTTACGTGAAGCACTTGCAATAGGCGCAGACAAGGCCTACTTTGTTAACGACCTAAGCTTTCAAGACCTTGACACTTCAGCTACAGCCTACATCCTAACTGAAGCGATAAAAAAGATCGAAGAATTCGATTTGATTCTTTCCGGTGAAGCATCCTTAGACAGTTTTTCAGGACTTGTCGGTTCAAGATTAGCGGAACTGCTGAATTTACCGCTGATAACATCGGTCAGAAAACTTACAGTGGAAGACAACATCGTAGTCGCGGAAAGAACACTTGAAGACGCATACGAAACTGTGAAAGCGAAAATGCCAGCGCTGATAACCGTTACGCGAGAAATAAACCAGCCGAGAATCCCATCGCTTATGATGATAATGAAAGCTTCAAAAAAGGAAATAGTCACATGGACAGCTACAGACTTAAACATTCAAAAAGAGAAAATCGGTGCAAAAATCGAGGTAATCGAAGTTTTAGCACCCAAAACAGAACGAAAAAAAATTATGATAACAGGTGAAAACAAAGAGGAAATTGCGGAGAAGCTGGCTAAGGCGTTAATTCAAGAAGGTGTTGTTGGAAGGTGAAAGAGCATGGATGAAAACAAAGGGGTTTGGGTTTTCTCAGAGAATTACGATTTAACGTTGGAAATGCTTGGGAAAGGACGAAAAATCGCGGATACGCTTAAAACGGAACTTGTAGCTGTTTTGGTTGGATTTAACGTACAGGAAAAAGCAAATGACTTAATAAAATATGGAGCAGACAAGGTTTATTTGATTGATAATCCAGCGTTGGAGCGTTTTCAGGCTGAAGCCTGCCTAAGTGTTTTACACAATTTAACAGCAAATTACAAGCCAGACATTTTGCTAATTGGGTCAACAAAGAACGGAAAACCACTTGCAGCCAGACTTGCAACGCGCCTTGAAACAGGATGCATACCTGACTGCGCCAGATTAAGTGTTGACGAAAAAGGAAGGCTAATAGGTGAAAGAATAACTTATGGTGGAAACGCTGTGGCAAAGGTTACTTTTAGATCTAAACCACAAATAGCAACTATACCAGCGAGAGCATTTGAAAAGCCTGAACCGCAGGATCGCAGCGGAGAAGTAACAAAATTAGATGCACAAATTGAAGAGCCGAAAACAGAAGTAGTTGAAACAAAGCCCCTTCAAGCTTCAAGCGTAAACATCGAAGAAGCTGACGCGATAGTCAGCTGTGGAAGAGGAATGGAAAAAAAGGAAGACAAGATTTTGCTGGAGGATTTAGCAAAAATTTTGAACGGACAAGTTGGAAACAGTAGGCCCCTAGCTGAAGATAGAAAATGGTTCACGGAATGGGTTGGGCTATCAGGACACAAGGTTAAGCCCAAACTTTACGTCGCATGCGGCATCTCAGGCGTAATCCAACATGTAGCTGGAATCCGCGACTCGAAAATAATAGTAGCGATTAACAATGACTCAGAAGCACCGATATTTGAAGTTGCGGATTATGGAGTGGTCGGTGACCTATACGAGATACTGCCGGCACTAACAGCAGCCCTGAAGAAGCAACTTCAATAGTTTTCCTGTTTTTTCTCTTTAAGGAATGTGATCTTGATAATATCGAGGACAAAAGGCTTATAAAAATAATGGAATATTGGCTAGACGCATACAAACCGAGGAGAACAAGAATGGTGTTTGATTTTACAGAAACCGAGAACCAGAAACTCATAGTAAAAAGCGTCAAGGAATTCTGCGACAGATACCTAACAGCTGAAAAAGTTAGAGAAATGGATGACAAAGGACATCCGTACCCTAAGGACGTTGCCGAAGGATTATGCAGCCTAGGCATCGTTATGGGAACTGTTCCAGTAGAACATGGCGGTTCTGGCATTGACTGGATAACTCAAGGCATGATCGCTGAGGTGATAGGGTATTACGATCCCACCATTGCCACTGCTGCTGGTTTCATGGCTGTCGAAACAGGTTGGGGATTTACAATCGATAGACATTGCAGCGAAACCGTGAGAGAGAAATACATAAAACCAGCAATCAAAGGCGAAAAATTCGTGGGTATCGCAACTACGGAGCCTGCCGGAGGATCGGATGTCGCAGGGTTCAAGTCAACAGCCAAAAAACAAGGAGACGAATGGGTGATCAACGGGGAAAAAACGTTCATCAGCGGCACAGAAGAATGCAAGAAATGGGGCGGTGGATACTGGATTAACGTCAGAACCGGCCCAATGCAGCCGGAAGCCCCGCATAGAAATATGACTTCTTTCTTCCTGCCAATAGATGCAGACGGCGTAGAAATACAAGAACCCTACAGAGACGCTGGCAGAATGGCGATATCAACTGGCGGTTTCAAAATGACAAACGTGAGGCTTCCCGATGAATACAGATTAGGCGAGGAAGACAAAGGCTTCTATTACACCATGGAAGGATTCGACAACGCTCGAATGCTCATAGCATCCAGTTGCGTAGGAGTAATTCAACGAGTAATCGATGAGACCGTGCCTTACATAAAAGAAAGAAAAGTTTTCGGACGTCCCCTTGCCAAGTACGAAGCAATCCAGTTTGAACTGGCTGAAATTTATCGCGAAATGGAAGCACTAAAGCTAATGGCTCAAAAAACCGCGTGGATGCAAGACATAAGATACCGAGAAGAAGGAATGCCGGAAAAAACTTCAAACGCAAAGACCTTCAAGCCCACCGATGTGGCTAAGTGGATATCTCTGATCAAATGGAAAGGACCATCTCTTGCTTTGGAAGCCGCTAGAAAAGCAATGATCTGGCTTGGAGCCGCAGGGTATACTAAAGAATATCTTTTGGAAGCTGCTTGGCGTGGTGTAATGTCCTATGTAGTGGGAGCTGAAGGAGGATTGAACATCCAGAAGATCGTCGTTGCAAGAGAACTGCTTGGAAAAGAATACATCCCCTACAAGTAACCCTTTTTTTACAGGTTTTGAGCATAGTCAGTTCTCAGGCGATTAGAGGCCGAACTTCTCTGGCTTGAAACTCTGGTTTAGATGGAGGCCTAGTTTTTCCTGTTCGATCTCAAGTGCGAGTCCTAGAAGCTGTGTGTAGTAAAGCACTGAGAGAGAAAGCTTGCCACCGACCGTGGTTGCAGCCTCCTTTTGTCTAGTATCATACATTATATGACAGTAAGGACAGGTGTCAACAAATCCATCTACACCATAATCTTGAACAGCCTTCAGTTTAGAACCAGCCAGACTTAACGCTGCATCCTCATGTGAATACAGCAAAGCCGCCCCGCAACAATCCAACTTTTCTGAATAGTCCAAAGTCTCAGCCCCAACCGCTTCAACCAAAGCATCCAACTTCTTGGGGTTCTCTGCACTGTCCACCCGTCCAATTTTGCTCGGCCTGATTATTTGACACCCGGGATGAACAGCAATTTTCAAACCTTTAAGCGGTTTCTTTACTTTGGCCTTAATTACATCCAACCCAACAACATCGTGGAGCAAGTCAACAACGTGCCAAATCTTAACATTATCAGAATATGTAAGCCCCTCCTCTCTCAGCAACTCCTCAATCTTTTCACGCATCTCTTCGTCATTAGCGATCCTATGTTTCGTTTCGCTTAGCATGAAGTGACACTCATTACATGGAACAAGCAAATCCCCCAGGCCAGTTTGACCTGCAATAGCCAAGTTTCTCGCAGAAAGATACATCGCTGCAGAAGTATTAATGCTTCTTACAGGCCCACCACAACATGACGCGCCCTTAAAATCAACAAGCTCGATACCGAAATGTGGAAAAACCTGTCTAAGCGACATTTCATAAGCGTACTGTGCCGTTGGAATTTTACATCCCCAATAGACTGCAACTTTCACATGTTTATCCTCCAAGAACCTTCATGAAGACAGCCTTAAATTTGTCGTCTGCGTATTGCATTCTTGGCAGGCCAAGCTTTTCTCTGTTGAAAGGCTGCATTTCTCTTGATGTAACCGTTTGAACTTGCTGGATCAGACCAGTTTCCAAGATTTGAGCTACCGCTTTCATGTATGCTTCTGGTATTTTTACTTCTCTTTCCACTGCCAAGTTTCTCAAAGCTACAATAATGTCATATGGGGATGCTTTCTGCGGACATCTTTCTCTGCATTTCAAACATGAAGCACATGTCCAGATAATATCAGATGAAACGATTTCTTCAACGAACCCCGAGTTTACCAGAAGAATAATCTCATGAGGCTTCAGCTCCAGCAGTTTCAATGATGTACAACCACTGGTGCAGCGCATACACTGGAAACACTCGTCAGGATGGACCTCCCACAACCCGCTCAGAATCCTCTTTTGCAGCTCCTTGTTTGGCTTTGCCATCGTCATCAAATCAATCAAGCTCAACTTCTTTCTCCTCCTTGTGTTGCTGCTTTAATCTGAGCCAGAATCTGCTTTTGCTTGTAATGTTGCATATCTATGGCGTGAGTGGGACACGCAACGGAGCATGCGCCGCAGCCCTGACAAACTGCTGGAATGATCTTGGCAACGCTTTTCCCTTCGCCCTCCAGGGTTTTGTCTTCCATCTCAATAGCTTGATAGGGACAAACTGATTCACAAATTCTACAGCCACTGCAGAGACTGTCCTCAACAACGGCGATCAGTGGCTCAATTTCAACTTCACCCGTTGCTAACAGCTCAACTACTTTCATTGCGGCGCCGCTTGCCTGTGAAACCGTGTCTGGGATATCCTTCGGGCTCTGGCAAGTACCAGCTAGAAATATGCCTTTAGTCGGCGTTTCCAAAGGTTGCAACTTGGGATGAGTTTCTAGGAAGAATCCGTCGGGGCTTCGTGGAATGCGCAAAATGTTCTGCAATTCAGCAAAGTCTGGTGAGGATATAAGGCCAGAAGCAAGCACAACCAAGTCAGCATGGACTTCGAGAAGCTTATTCGTGTTTGACTCGTAAACATCAAAACGCAACGAATTTCCCGGGGAAGCCTTAACTTCTGAAGGCAGTCCCTTCACAAACTTGATTCCCATTTGGCGAGCTCGGTCATAAAATTCCTCATAGGCCTTGCCAAACGTCCGCATGTCGTTGTAGCAAACACAAACGTCAACTTCGTGACCCACCTTTTCTTTTACGAGAATGGCTTGTTTCAAAGTCACCATACAGCCTATTCGACAGCAATATTCACAGAATCTCTTATCTCTACTCCCCACGCATTGGATGAATGCCACGCTTTTAGGCGGCTTTCCCGTTGCAGGGCAGAGAATTTTTCCCTCTGTTGGTCCTGCTGCATTAGATAGTCTTTCAAACTCTAGATTGCTGACGACGTTCTTGTAACGTCCATATCCCAATTCCGGGGTCAGAGACGTATCAAAAACTTCGCACCCTACCGCCACAATTATGCCTCCAACTTCGATCGTGACATGTTCATCTTTCTGTTGATGATTTATCACATCTGGTAACTCGCACACTTTTTCGCACTCCAGACACTCTGAACATCCTCCGCAAGCAAGACATCTGTTAGCTTCTTCTCTCACCATGTCTTCTGTAAATCCAAGTTCCACTTCTTTGTCGCTCAACCTTTGCGTCAGAGGGAGTAAGGGCATCACCTGCCTAGGTTTTTTCTCTATTCCTACCTCAGGGATTTCTTCAACTCTCGAAGCTCTCTCTTCCCTCCCAGCCCACATGTCTTCGCCTCTTAGATAACGATCAATAGAAACAGCCGCTCTTTTACCATCGGCAATGGCATCGATTACTGTAGCTCCTCCTTTAACCGCATCTCCACCAGCGAATATACCCGGCAGATTCGTCTGCAAGGTAACAGGGTCAACGGAAACCGTCCCATATGGTGAAAGCTTCATGTTCTTTGGCAGAAGAGTTTTGTCCAGTGCTTGCCCAACGGCTGGAATCACTGTGTCAACATCTACAACAAATTCGGACCCTTTGACAGGAACAGGGCGTCTTCGTCCAGACTTGTCAGGTTCCTCTAACCTCATGTTAATACATTCTACGGAAACAACATGACCCTCTTCAGCCAGAATTTTCATTGGGGACACCAAAAAGTGAAGCTTGACGCCTTCTTTCTCTGCTTCTTCCACTTCGGAAGGGCACGCCGGCATCTCCTCTCTCGATCTTCTGTATAGCACTGTGACTTCTTTTGCACCACGGCGTAAAGCGGTTCTCGCTGCATCGATCGCGGCGTCGCCTCCCCCAATCACCGCAACTTTCTCTCCGATCCTAATCTGTTTGTCCAAGTTCACTCGTTTCAAAAATTCCAAAGCCGGTATCACGCTTTTTGACTCTTCACCATCAATTCCTAGTTTTCGGCCTTTCTGAACACCGACTGCAACAAATATAGTTGTATAGCCCTGTTGCAGTAGGTCGTCCACTGTCAAGTCCTTGCCAACTGTTATGTTGGTTTTGATTTCCACACCTGAACTTTCAATTAGCTTGATTTCCTTGTCGAGCACATTCCTAGGAAGCCGATACTTGGGTATTCCTACGCGCAACATTCCCCCAAGTTTCGGTAGTGATTCAAAAACTGTTACTGGGTATCCCATTTTAGTCAGTTCGTAAGCTGCCGTAAGTCCTGCTGGTCCAGAGCCGACTACTGCAACTTTCTCTGCATACTTCTTCGGTATAGGTTCTGGTTTCTCTCTTTTTTGGCCTAAAACGTAATCGGCCACGAAACGTTTTATAGCATTAATCGCCACTGGTTCATCGATTTTCCCACGTTCACACTCATTTTCGCAGGGATGAAAACAAACTCTTCCACAAACCGATGGGAAAGGGATGGATCTTCTAATTAGTTCGTAAGCCTCTTTGAATTTTCCTTGGCTTGCGAGGGCTATGTATCCTTGGACATTTACTCCAGCAGGACATGCTGCTCTGCACGGGGGAGTTCCCTTTTTGTCTATTGTGAAAACGTTGGGTATGGCTTGAGGAAAAGATCTGTACACGGCTTTTCTCGTCTTTAAGCCAAGATCAAACTCGCTGGGCATCGAAACTGGGCATACCTTTTCACATTCACCACAACCAGTACATTGTCCCTCATCTATGTACCTAGGCTTTTTCAGGATTGTAACCTCATAGTTTCCAACAAATCCAGTTACGTTTTCAACCTCAGAGTATGTTAGTAATTCGATGTTCGGATGCCTACCAACTTCGGCCATTTTCGGTGTTAGAATGCATGCACTACAGTCAAGTGTTGGAAACGTTTTGTCAAGTTGGGCCATTCTGCCTCCTATGCTTGGAGACTTTTCCACAAGATACACCTTAAATCCTGCGTCACCCAAATCCAGTGAGGCTTGTATCCCAGCGATTCCACCACCTATGACGAGAACACTCTTGTTGGCTTTCATTTTCGCTCTTTCAAGCGGTTCTAGAAGGACTGCTCGAGCGACAGCCATCTCAATGAGTGTTTTTGCTTTTTCGGTGGCTTTTTCTGGTTCTTCGCTATGACACCACGAATCTTGCTCACGAATGTTGATCATCTCCAGCAGATACGGATTCAACCCAGCCTCACTGATTGCCTTGCGAAAGGTTTCTTCATGCATTCTAGGAGAACAAGAAGCAACAACTACTCTGTCTAGCTTGTTTGTCTCGATGTCTTCTTTGATTCTTTTCTGTCCGGCATCTGAACAGAGGTATGTGCTATCTCCCGCCACTTTCACGTTTGGAAATTTTGAAGCATACTCTGCGACGCTTTTAACGTCTATGACTCCTGCTATGTTTAGTCCACAGTGGCAAACATACACACCTATTCGAGCCAAGACTTGACCGCCTTTTTGGTCAAAGTAGTCTAAAAATGCCGATGAACCTTTTATACATTACTAATATAACGTGAAAATTTTAGATAACCTAATTCACACATTGTGGATGGTATATACCATATTTATTATAAGTACGCAGTCTATTTATGACGGCGTAACTATAAATACATAATTATCTCCCCGAGGCAAATATATGTCGAATTTGAAGACCACAAGAACCAAGCAAGAACTAGTGAACAAAGATAAGAAAGGCGACCGCAAAGGTCTGTACGAGTTTGTCCCAGAGGCGACTCAACTTCGTTCACAGACACAGTCGGACCAAGGAACATCAGGACGTCTGGAAGACACTCATATCGTCTCAGTGAGAGGCTACACGTGCACGAACGGTTTTGTTCATAATATCAAAGTGGTCAAGTATGACGACAGTTCCGTATGGGTCATGTGCCCCATGTTTGGCTGGTTTGAAGAGGCTGGTTCAGACGGAATTCTAAAGCTTGGATGTAAAGAGAGGAAGAAGCGCTGCACATGGTTCGTAGGGTAGACATCAAGGCAACCCGTGAATTAGACAAAATCAGCGAAGCTTGAAGTCACTCCCAAACTAGGGGTAAATTGTTCCCATGGGGTGTGCCCTTCGGAAAAAGGCCATTTATTAGTCGAATGCCGATCCGTTTTTTTCTGATTACTCTACTTCTAATTGTGGCTTCTCTCTTCCCAAAGAGTTCGTATATGCTCTTGTATCCAGTAACAAGAGGATTCAACAAAGGCAGTGGTGCCTCTAGCGTGTAGTCTGCTTTCTCTTCTTCAGTTGAAACTGTGATTTCTCCATCATCAATCAGAAAGGTTGTTGTTTCTTTTCCCGTTTTTACGGCTAGGGATAGTGTCTTAATGCAAAACTCTGAACGATTCAATCGACTTTCAAGTTCCTTTTTCATTTTATCAAATAAAGTCGTTATGTTTAGAATTCTTGCAAAGCCAGCACCACTAGCCATTGTTGTTCTAAGTTCCGCGTTTTGCCAGTATGCGAATTGCGCGAATGGATGTTGCGGACTCATTGGACAGATTAGTTCAGCCAGTTTCTTCTCTTTTGCGTAGTCTAACGATTTGTTGAAGATTATTTTGCATGCTTCCGTGTTGGCGACTCCGATTTCCAGTAGGTTTCTGCCTGACGGAGCGGTTTGACTGATTGCATAGTAGCCTATTACTCTGCCTTTTCTGTCAATTACCGTTTGGAATTCGACGTTTGGGCTATGAACGTTCCATTCGAATGGTTCTGGGTTTCTTATTTCTGCTAGTACTTGGTTGGTGGTGTTCTGGTGATATATGTCCGTGACTGCTTTTGCTTGTGTTTCCTCATAAGACTGTATTGTAAAAGTGTCTTTAACTTCAGTTGGGCGGCATCTTTCTGGCTTTATTGCCACGCTTGGGCTTACCATGGCTGGCGAATATCCATAATGAGTGTATAGCCATGGGTGTCCCCAAAGAGTTGTGATGTCGAATTCTTGCTGTTTCATGTAGTTTATCGCGTTTCGCATGACTAAGCTGCAGTAACCTTTCTTTTCATGGCTTACACGAGTCGCAACTGGAGAAACTATCGCGTTGTTGACTATTGCCTTGCCGATTCGTACTTGACGCCTTATGATAAGCATCATGCTGACGCCTTTGCCTTCTGCTTCAACGATTCTCAAGTCTCCTTTGCGAAAGTTTGGATCAGCAGTAACTGTAGCTTCAACTATATTGCGTTCAAGTTTGCCTGTTGAACGTCCGCCTGCAGCTTTTTTGAAAGCTTCTTGCGTCATCGTGAAGATTTCTTCATACTCTGCTTCTTCTGTAGATCTAGCTTGCAACATCACACCAACTCTTGGGCAACTTCTTCCTTCTAATTAAAGAAACTTTTGATTATGAAACATGCGCGCTTTATCCTTCTCCTAAGGTAAGCATTCTGATTGTTTCCTGGAAGACACAATCACACTTGGACTACTAGAGAAAATAGTTTTCCGATCATGTAGGTTATTGCTGCTGCTGAGGCTCCTATAATCATCATCTCCAAGCCACTACGAATCCAATTTTTCCTTGAGAAAATGGTTTTCATGGCTCCCACTCCGAAGAGGGTGGCTACAGTGGCAACTGTAGACACTGTCAGGGCGTCCGTACAGTTTAGACCCGGAAAGGCGAAGGGCAAAATCGGCACGAGAGCAGCGAGACCGAAGGATACTCCACACAAAAGACCTGCCTTGACGGGGCTTCCAAGCTCTTTAGGGGCGAGGCCCAACTCTTCAAGCGTGTCTGCTTGTATAGGCACTTCTTCTTGCCCAGCTATCCTGTTGACGATTGCTTCAGCCTCTGCTCTCTTAAAGCCTTCTGACTGATAGAAGTTTGTCAGCTCCTCCTTCTCCTCTTCAGGGGTTTTGCCCTTCTTTACTTTTTTCCTCTGACTTTCCCTCTCCAGCACCTCGAGCTCGGACTTGGATGATTGGTACGCACCGGCGGCCATGGATATGG
>Ga0315549_1004749_pt1 | contig 11316 bp, 4 predicted proteins | sample SalMarSW160200MG_FD_203101 | JGI IMG/M metagenome (GOLD analysis project Ga0315549, IMG submission 203101) | Salt marsh sediment microbial communities from the Plum Island Ecosystem LTER, Massachusetts, United States - Salt Marsh Sediment SW1601-200 ... | reverse complement strand
TATTGCAAGACATAGAACAAAAACATTAACTGGTGCATCTATTCAAATATTACCAGATGAAGAAAACCTTGGGTATCAAAATTTAGATTTTTGTATCAACACAACATGGTATAATTTCATTACAAAACAAAAGAGCATAGCTGATACACTTATAGATGATATATATGAACCTAATGATAGTTTCGAAGAAAAGCAAGGATTGTTATTCTCAGAATCACTTAATTTAACTTGGTCTGATCAAGATTGGTTTGAAATTTATGTAATTCAAAATGTATCATTTTCTCTAATTTTAAATGAAACTGTATTTCAATCTAATCAGGTTGAGATTATTCTGTATGATAGATATTTAAATTTAGTTGATAAAGATCCTTTCAATATTACCCTTGAATTAGAACAATCGGGGTATTATGCAATTTGTATTAATGCATCTCTCAGATTTGTTGAGATCCCTTATACTCTGACGTATATATCTGATATTGTTGATGATAATTATGAATATAATAATGATTTTAATGCAGCGCCATTAATTACTTCTGGAAGTTATTTAGATCTAGTGTGTTTAGATGATGATTTTTATCAAATTCATGTTCCTGAAAGTAGTGTATTAAATATTTCTATTTGTGTCCCTGATGATCATCTTAATTTATATTTTTTCTTATATGATTCTTCTCAAGATTTGATTGATGATTGGGAAATATATTATTACTCTGGATGGTATAAGATGCGTTATTTCATGAATAATGAGGAGGATCTTTATATAAGAATTAGACCTTACAATGAATTTGGTTTTTATTCATTCAATATATCAATTGAGTTAGTGGAAGATGATATTTTTGAAGAAAATGATGTTATTGAAAATGCCTGTCCAATTGAAACAGGTTTTTATTCTGATCTAGTAATATATGATATAGATTATTATAGTATAACTATTAATGAAGGGAAAACTCTAGAGCTTGATTTATATTATTCCTTTCACACTATGTATCTTTATATTTATGATAATGAAATGAACAAAATTAAATCAGAAACAACAAGGATATATTATAATTCCAAGTTTGTGTATCTCAATACTCTTTCATTTTATTCCTCTATATCACAAAATATTATTATTGTTGTTTATTCTAGTGGATCTGGAAGTTTTGGGCAGTATTCTTTGAAAATAAGCACACCTTTCCAAAAAGATGATATATATGAAGAGAATGATTTTGCTGAAGTTGCAGCATTTATTAAACCAGGATTTTATTCTAATTTAAAACTATTAGATGATGATTTCTATAAGTTTAGTATACATCAAGAGGAATCTTTTGAGATTGTCATTTCTTCAGATAATATAAAGTATTTTAACTTAAAAATTTATGATTCAAATATGGATAAAATCATAGAGTCTTCTTATTATAATGAGGGTGATCCATGTTATTATTATTCTAACATAAATCAGGATATAATTATTCAAATCTCACCATGTTATGAAAATATAGCTGTGATTTATTCTCTGAATATAACTTTAGTGCAAATAAATGATGATGGTTATGAACAAAATGATTTTTTTGAAAATGCTTTATTAATAACCACTGGATTTTATCCTGATTTAATATGTAATGATTATGATTATTACAATGTAAGTCTATTAGAAGGGGAATCAATTGAAATTTCACTTGAATCCGAATTATATTTGTATCTGTATTTATATGATTCTGATCGAGATTCTATTACTTATGAACATGGTAGAGATATCTTTTTAAAATATTTTTCACATTCTAATCAATCACTAATAATTTATGTCAGAAATATCTATAAAGGACTATATGGTAATTATTCCTTAGAGATCTCTAAAGAATTAATTACTGAGGATGATTCTTTTGAACAAAATGATTCTCCAGAAACTGGTAGAGAATTAACTTCTGGATATTATTCTGATTTGATAGCTTTGGATGATGATTATTATAATTTTTCTATAAATGCAAATGAATATCTTGAGGTTACTTTATATTTTATATATGATGGAATAATAGATATTGATCTCTATCTTTACAATTCTAATATGGATCTGCTTTTATCTTCATATTCTAATAAGGGTAATAAGAGTTTGACTTACTATAGTGAGATTGAGCAAACTTTAATAATTTATGTTGAATATGGAATATGTGTTGGAAATTATTGTTTAAGTATCAATTTATTAGAGGATGATCCATTTGAAGATAATGACTTTCTTGAAAATCCAGCAAGTCTTTCACCTGGTAATCATACTAATTTGATGCATTTGGACGATGATTACTATAATATTTCTGTTCAAGCAGGAATGAATTATTTAATTGTTGTTTCACCAAATGATAATTACGTCTATAAACCCTATTCGATTACAATATATGATTCTGAACTAAAATATATCTCTTCGGGTGTAAGCAATGGTATAATTCGTTATTATGGATTTTCCTCTGATAATAATGACTCTATCATTATAAGAATCTATTATTATAATTCTGACATTAGAATAGGAAATTATAGCTTAAATATCTCTGTTTCTTTAGCTGTTGATGATATTTATGAGATAAATGAATTTAATGAAGAGAATGATTCTCCTGAAACTCCAACATATATTGATTCTGGAGATTATGAGGACCTTATCTGTAATGATTATGATTGTTATAATATTTCAATTGAAGCAGATTTTATTATTAGAGTAAGAGTGAAATTTTTCCACAGTTATTTTCACTCAGGATATATACAATTAGGTGATGCTAATTTGCATTTTTTAAATGATTCTGAATATGAAGATGGGTTTTATTATGTTAGTTATCTTTTTAAAGAGGCTCAAGATATAATAATTGCAATATCCACTTATAGAGGATTTTCAGCCTATTCTATGAGTGTTTCACTTCATCCATTAGACGACGATTTATATGAGGAAAATGATTCTCCAGAAAACGCAACAGTCCTGATACCAGGATATTATGGTAATTTAAAATATTATGATGATGATTTTTATAATCTTACTTTACATGAATATGAGATCCTTGATATCCAGATTGAGAGTAAGTATTCAAGCTACTTTAGTTTTACTCTTTTTGATTCTAATATGGATATATTAGACGAAATTAATTTTCATTATTACTATTATTATAATAATAGATTTTCTTTAAGATATTTTTCACAAATTAATCAATCAGTTATATTACAAGTTTTTTGTACATTTAGATCAGGATCTTATACTTTAAATATATCAACAACCTTTATTGGTTCAGATGATAGCTTTGAAGAAAATGATAATCCTGAAAATGCTACATATATTGATTCTATTAAATATAATTTAATTTCCTTAGATGATGATTATTATAAATTAATCGTAGAAAAAGGGGATTTTGTAGAAATTAATTTACAATTTAATACCAACTATCTCAATTTTGATCTATTTATATTCAATTCTTCTATGTCCTTACTTTATAGTTCAAATTCAAATTATGAATGTGAATTAATACAATTTTATTCTGAAAAACATGAAACTCTTATTATATTGATCCATTCTATTTTAGGAAGTGGTATTTATACATTGGATATTTCAATAGTTCATTATCAGGAAGATATGTACGAAGAAAATGACACTCCCGAATCTGCTATTAATATTGGTGAGGGTGATTATATTGATCTAATGTGTGGAGATAATGATTTTTATAAAATTACAAATTATGCAGGTTGCATCCTTTCTATTCGGTTATCATCTTATGAAAACAATATTGATCTTGACTTAAAAATCTATAATTCTGATATGATTTTATTAAATTCTTCCATATCCTGCAGCTCAGATGAATATATTACTTTTTCCTCTTGGATGGATACTGAAATTTTCATATTAATCTACTCTTTCTCTGGTTTTGGAGTTTATAATTTAAGTATAGATATCACATGGATTGCAGATGATTCTTATGAAGATAATGATACCCCTGAAACTGCAACATTAATTTCGAGTGATACCTATACTGGATTAGTATGCTTAGATATGGATTATTATACCCTTTATCTTGAGGAAGATGAACAATTTGAAATCTATATTGAATATGATCTTACCTATTTTGAACTATATTGTATTATATATGATTCTGAAATGAATATTTTAAATTCGTCCGAATATTTCTACCATTGCAATCATTTGAGTATTGTATTAACTCAGAATCAATCAATTTTTATTGATATTGGTTCTAAAAATGGAATAGGTCTATATAATTTTACCATTACTATTAAAGATCCTATTCAAGATCTACCCATAATTACTAAAGAAGAATTTAATACGTTAATTCTAATAATTACTTTTGGATTTATTAGCTCATCCATTTTAATTCTAACAATAGCTTTAAAATTGTATTTAAGAAGAAGGGAATCAAAATTTTTATCATAATAACAATTTAACATAGTAAAAAATTGCACTTATAATGAGCTTTTTTCGAACCCGTGTCATTCCTACATATTCTTTCAATTCTTGAAAGCTACGATGATGAAGACCAATAAATTTTTAGAAATGAGCGATCCATTCAAAGCAAAAGAATTTATTATTTTGTTTTATGTTGTTTTTTTCTATATAAAATCTAACTATGTTTATTTCCTAAATATTTTAATATATTATATATGAGTTTTAAGCATATAATTATCTTTAATTCGTACTATGTTTATTTATTTAATACATAAGATAAGCAAAATTGATGAATATTAAAATTAAATGATAGAATATGTAAAATTACCATTTATGAAAGGTATTGAAATTGAATTATATTTATAAAAAAGGTGATGCAAAATAACAGTTAAAATTGCGTTGAGTTATATAGGTCTAATTATCAAGATGTAATACTTAAGCAGACTTGTTATATTCATTAAGCTTAAGCATATCATCAATTAAATAAATATTACAACCACATACATGAGGAGGATTAGGCTCCCAACCTGTTTTAACAATCTTGATCTTAAAATTTTATATTTTTCCCGCCATTGGATGATTTAATTCGATTTTACAAATATCGTCCTTAACTTTCTTAATAATAGTAGGAATAAGATCTTCTTAAATTTAACAAAAATCTATAATATCTATATCTAAAAGAATGTATATAGTGATAAAACATAATAATTCTACAAAATCCGATAAATATCATATTTAAAATCATATTATAAAATATAAAAATACGATCCTGATAATACTATCATACAATGTTAATAATATTATATAATTGCTTTATTCGGATAATTATTAATTTTCTTCAACTATAATCATGTTAGGAATACATATTATGCTAGATCTAGCTAAGAGTCATCTGGGAAAAGGAAGATATCATAAATAAAATACTTAAATTAACTCATAATTATTATAAAATCTTCAAAAAAAAACCATAACATTCAAAGATTTTCCATATGACTTTATATAGCACTTTTGATCACACTTAATTAACTCTAATTTTTAAAAAAAAACAATGATTTAAAAATGTTAAAATATGAAAACAGGAGAGTATTGAGTATTATTTCTATTATTATCTTGGTTTCTAGTGTTTCTATAGGTGTAATTAATTTAACTATAGGACCAACATCTAGTTCAAATATACAGATTGCAGATACTGCAAATGATGATTGGTTATATGTACAAGGAAATCGTATAGTTGATGCACAGGGTAATGTAGCACTTCTCTCGGGTATAAATTGGTTTGGATTTGAAACATCTACGCAAGGATTTGACGGTTTATGGCAGGTAAGACTGGATGACTCTTTAGATATGATGGCAGATCTTGGATTTAATTTACTACGTCTTCCTTTATGTGTTCAATTAGTAACAGAGTGGATTAATGGGAACATTCCCTTAGCAGGAAGTATAAATACTTGGGTAAATGCAGATATTGTTGGTATCACTAGTCTTGAACTTCTAGATATGGCAATAGAATATTGTGATTCAATTGGAATGAAAGTTATGCTTGATATGCATAGAGTTGTTAATAGCCATATGACGAATCTTTGGTATTATGATGACTATACTTATCAAGATTGGTTGAATGCATGGGATTTTCTTACCGAGAGATATGCTGGAAATGATGCTGTTGTAGCAATGGATGTATTCAATGAACCTCATGGTAACCCTACTCAATATCCTGAAGATGAGGTAGCTAAATGGGATGGTTCCAGTGATACAAATAATTGGAAAAAAGCTGTAGAAGATGTATCCGCAATTATTCATGCTCGAAATCCAAATGTTCTTATTGTAGTTGAAGGTATAGAATGTTATCCAAAATCAGGATATGATTATTCTTCAAATGATCCAGATGCCTATTATTATAATTGGTGGGGTGGAAATTTAAGAGCAGTAGCAGATTATCATATTAATATAGGAAGACAAGATAAACTTCTATATTCTCCTCATGACTACGGTGCAAGTGTATTTGCACAACCTTGGTTTTACCCTGGATTCAATAAGGACACACTTTACAATGACGTTTGGCGAGATAATTGGTATTATATTGTAGAGAATGGAGTTACTCCATTATTAATAGGAGAATGGGGTGGACCTCTAAGTGGTGATACACAGATATGGATGGAAGCCATTGCAGAATTTATGGATGAGATGAATATACACCAAACTTTTTGGTGTTTTAATCCTAATTCTGGTGATACTGGAGGTATTGTAGGTAATGATTGGGCAACTATAGATCAGGCAAAATATAATACAATTGAAAGAGTATTATGGAAAGATAATTCTGGAAGATATGTATCTCTTGATCATGCAAGAGGACTTGGTAGTAGTGGTACTAATATCGTTGAATATTATGCTAATGGTAATCCACCTCCTTTACCTGGAGGAGGAGATGATCCTATTGATATAACTCCTCCTGCTACTCCTACAGGACTCAGTGCTGCAACAATAAGTTCCTCACAGATTAACTTGGATTGGAATGATAATACAGAATCAGACTTAGTAAATTATCGCATCTATCGTAGTACAAGTGCCAGCGGTACTTATACATATATAGATCAAACCACTTCCAGCTCATATTCTAGTACAGGATTAAGTGCAAGTACAACTCACTATTATAGAGTTAGTGCTGTTGATACAAGCGGTAATGAAAGTCCACAAACCAATTATGCAAGTGCAACTACTCAATCAGGTGGAACTACAGGAGTTTCAACAAGCGATAAATGGGGAACAATCGAAATTATGGGCGGAGAATATATTGTACAAAACAATGTTTGGGGAACAGATACTTTACAGGAAATAACAGTACCAGATACAAATATAGCTAGCTTTGAAGTTACTATCTCTGAACACAATCAAGGCAGTGTAGCTTCCTATCCTTCCATATTCAAAGGAGCCCATTGGGGTACAATTACAAACGGCTGGACCTCATATAGAGTAAATGAACTGCAATCCGCTTCCTATAGTTGGAGTGTAAGTGGTGTAGGTGTTTCAGGCACATATAATGTTGCTGCTGAAGCCTGGTTAGGTCCAAATCTCAACACAACTGATGGATATAATGGCGGTGCCGAATTGATGATTTGGCTAGATAGTCAAGGTATGGTCCCAGCAGGGTCTCAAATTGGTACATTTGGTCAATATCAGGTTTGGTATTCTGACATGGGCTGGAATTATGTATGTTACTATCAAACTGGTCAGAATTCTGCAAGTATTAATCTTATGGACTTTATTAATCATGCTATCTCACTTGGTTATGTTGATCCAACATGGTATCTACATGATATAGAAGCTGGTTTTGAATTAATGAGCAGTGGTGCCGGGCTTACTCTTGAATCATTCTCTGCCTCAGTTGAGGGCAACAGTGTACCTAATCCGCCAATTCTTAATTCTCCATCAAATATTAATTATCAAGTAGGAGATACGGGTAATTCAATTACTTGGACCGCAACAGATGATAATCCATCAACCTATACAGTTATTCGAGGTACTGCTCAAGTAGCTTCTGGTTCATGGAGTTCTGGTAGCCCAATAACCGTAAGTGTTGATGGTCTATCAGAAGGTACCTATACCTATACTTGTACCGTCAATGATGCAGATGGATTATCTGATTTTGACTCTGTTACTGTAACTGTCAGTGATATAGGTCCTACCGAAGGAGGTGATGTGTGGTTTAATACAGTACCTTCACAATCTGTAGGAGGTGTTTTCTCTACAGAAATATATGTTGATACTGGAACTCAAAATCTGGCCGCATATGGTTTTGAAATTACTTGGGATCCAAGTATCATTACAGTCCCACTTGGTATTGATGGTGTTGAAGCAGGCGCTGACGGGTTCCTAGCTGCTGCTAATGTTGACAATAATGCTGTACTATGATGGTTTCTGGATTTGAAGCAAGTGGAGTTGGTCCTAATGATCAATTACACTTATTAACCATTACATGGGAAGCTGTTGCTGAAGGTGAAACTGTCTTAGATTTATCTATTGACCAATTAATAGATTCAGATTTAAGCACAGTTGGTATTCCTACTGCAATTGATGGTAATGTAGTTGTTTCTGCACACTTAAATGGTGATGTGAACCATGATGATACTGTTAATATTATTGATGCATTATTAATTTCTCAATATTATGTAGGACAGGATCCTCAACCATTTTATACTGATGTTGCTGATGTGAATCATGATGGATCTATTAATATCATAGATGCGTTGCTTGTTGCTCAATATTATGTAGGAGAAATTCCTGAACTTCCATAATGATACTGGAACGTAAAAAGACACTCAAAAAATAGTAAAATTAATTTCCTTTTTTTTTTTATTATTAATTCTTCTAAAACTTAGAATAATAATTCCAGAAATTCTCTCTAAATTCCCACGTATATATATTTATTTTTAAAGAAAAAGGAATTTATTTCTTTTTTTAATACATATTAGGATTTCATTGACCTTAATTAGTTCTCAAGTAACATAGTTGTTTTTATATACTCTGATATAGAATGGGGATTATGTCTTTAAGTACTCAATCAATGGACCATCTAAATAATAATCAAATGGAAAATAAAAAATCTAAATATAAAATATATCTTTCTTTGGCAAGTCACACATTAGTTATATCATATATCTTATTATTTATTTTAATTTGGGATAGAATTAATGCTGTTTTTAATCAAGACGAGACTTATATTACTTTCCTTATAATTTTAGTTAGGATATCGATAACAATTTCCTTTGCTTTAATCTTGTTATCTAAATGGTTTAAACAAGAAGCTATCTATCTCTCGGATGCCTACTTCCTATTTTCAGTATTTCTTATAATCTTAATTATGGGAAAAGCAATGGATTTCTATATATCTCTAATATCTTTCAAAGAGACTTATAATCCAGATTATTTATTATGGCTATTTAAAGTAAGGTATAGTTTGATAATTTTAAATGGATTACCTTTGTTATATCTTGGGCTAGAGATCCTGATGAATCTTTTTAAGGTGTATATTAAGGAATTTTCAAGAAAACAATTCATTATATTAAGAATATCTATATTAGCTATCTATTCTATCACTCTATTGCTATATACTCTTCTATCACCCTCCCTTGAACTTATTCTTAGTGTTTTACCTATCGTAACTACAATTACGATGATTGGAATTATTGTTTTGTTCATACTAATGTATAGAATCAAACGCTTATCGCAAGCTCATGGATTAATTATAGGACTGGGTTTTATATTAATCATCATTTCATCACTGCTAAGACCGTCTCTCACTAAAGGACTTGAATTGAGATCCCTGATCACTGCTGAACTAATTGATCAGATACTTTGCATCATTATATTTATAGGTTTTATTAAAAAACCTCCATATATTAAATCCATTATAAAATAATTATTAAGGGGATTTTGAATAACATTTAAGTGATTATTGGGATTAAGTTTAAAATTAATTAAAAGATTTAATTAAGGATTTAATTAATTTAGTGGATTTACTTGTACTTAAAATGAGTTTTTTTCAAGCCCGTGTCATTCCTACATATTCTTTCAATTCTTAAAAGTTGGGATGACGAGACCAGTAGCTTTTTAGATATGAGCGATTTATTCAAAGCAAAAGAATTTATTATTTTGTTTTTTCCCCCCAATTTTTTCTTATTATATTTTAAGATTTAAATATTACCAAATTAATTATTATAATATAAAATTTATTTCCATAAAAATTAGAATGATAAAAAGTGATGAAAAAATGCAAAAAAAACAATATATTTATTTACTTTTAAGTGTGTAATAGGATTTTTCATTCTCCTAATCATTCCATACGGTAAATGTGCAAAAGTTTCAGATACTGTAGTTCTCAACTATAATCAAGAAGAGGCTGTTAAAATATACCCAAATTCAAAAGTTAAATGGTCATTTACAGGAACAAATCCAAACGTGAATATTACATTACATAGTTATTCGGAGAGTTGTTATCTTGCTTCTAGTTGGCATAGAATGGTCTCTGAAGGTCATGTCAGTGCCTCTGGTTCTTGGTCAGTCAGTATGCATCCAGTTTGTGATCAATCAGAAGAAGATGATGTTCCACCATTTTATTTCGTATTTGTAAATGAGGATCCCGATCAGGAAAGTACCAATGTTACTTATTCACTCAATGTTGATCCTCTTTTATCTTCTATTTCCGGTATAATGGAATCATCATTATTTCAAGTATAGTTATGGTAGGAATGGTAGTACTTAAAAAGAAATATAAAAAATAAGTAAATTTTAACCTTTAATTTTTTTTTTTTTCAATATCTCTTTTTATTCTCATTTTAAGGGAACATTATATTATATAAGATGAATGCTTGAAGGAAAAAAAATCTATAATTATGCAAATAAATAAATGTAACAATATTCTTTTTTAATCCATTGAAATAAAGATTAATTATACAAAACTAAGTTGATTATAATAATGTTTTAATGTTGTAATTTTTCAAGAGATGAGTATATTCATCTACATCTAATATTTATATTGTTTTTTTAGATCAATTAAAATCGAAATAATAATGTCTAATATTAATAAAAACCAAATAGAGAATCTAGTTTTACATGGAAGATATCAAGAAGCATTGAATATCCTTAATTCAATTGAAAAGCAGAGAACTTTACTAAATGACGAGAGTTTAATAAAAAAATATATATATATTTTTATATGTCTTGATAAAGGAGAGTTTGAGAGAGGAAGAATCCTTGCAGATGAAATGATTGCGGAATCTCAAAAAAATAAAAATATTTTGCGAGAGATTGATGCACTTATTGCGAAGACCGAAAATACTATATGTTTAACTTTATTTAATGAATCATTTCAAATAATTGAAAAAGCAGAATCGATATTAAATAAAAATCAAGATTTA
>Ga0315549_1004747_pt1 | contig 11317 bp, 11 predicted proteins | sample SalMarSW160200MG_FD_203101 | JGI IMG/M metagenome (GOLD analysis project Ga0315549, IMG submission 203101) | Salt marsh sediment microbial communities from the Plum Island Ecosystem LTER, Massachusetts, United States - Salt Marsh Sediment SW1601-200 ... | reverse complement strand
ATATTCAAGAAGATCCGGGGATGTGGATTCGGTAAATAGCCGTATGTTCTGGCTGGCGACGCCGTAGTACTGGAGTTCCTGTTTCAGGTCCAATGCGCCCCTTATCTCCATAGTTGTGTCTCACTAGGAATGAGCATTGCCAATTAAGTTGTACACGACTATCGGGGTAGGGTAGTATTGAGGAGAAACCTGAATATGTATTCGTCTCGTTTTTGTATTATGCATTTGGCTGCCCCCTTGACAAGTATGCTATAATATACTTGTAAGGGAGCTTATTCAAGACTAGTGTCAATAGGCTTGAATACCATTACAGTTAATTAACAACATTACTTATCTTGATAATATCATAAAAGCCCGACTATATCAATAGGTTGGGCTATTTTATTCTGGTAGATAAGAAGAATGCACATATCAAAGGCCAAACTATAGCCTAATCAACTTTCCGTGTGCAAGCCCTTATGTTGCCATTACATATATGATTCCCATTAACTTCAGCCAAGGCTGTGAGTCCTAAGGACAGCACGCTCATAAGGCAGTGAAGTCTTACTTTTTGTAGTCCCCGATGACAATGGGAGTTTAGTCTACGATGGTCTTTTAGTCTGGAATACACTCTCTCGATTGCGCTTCTCTTTGAGTATATCTCAGCCCACTCGTCGCTATCCCGAGGAATTGTGCAATAACGGCGGTATTCCCAAAGTGGCCTTATCCAAACTACTCTTAGCGAACATTTCTGAGAGCAAGTTAACTTGCCAGCTTTAGCTGGACAAACATATTTCATGCCCTTTTTCTTGTCGTGTCCAAGCAGTAACAGCGGCAGGTTGGCTTGGCAATGAGGCATTCCTGTTGCATCGAGAGTATACCTAGCATCTGCCTTTTTGCTATCACCTCTCATCTTTATGATGGGGATTGAACCAGAGTCATATATGGCTTTGTAATTATAGCCAGCATCATATCCCTTGTCGGCAGCCACATGCCAAGGCTTAAACCAACTGAATTTGTTCTTAGCCTTATTCAGCAAGGGTATCAACTGGGTAACGTCCGCTTCTCTGGCATGAGTCACCTCAAACGCTATGGGCAATTCCCAAGCAGTGCATATCAGAAGCTGTAGCTTAAATCCCCATCTCCAGACTTTGTGAATATTACCCTCTTTGACCATGAAGTCCGCCTCGGGGTCAGACCTATCCTTCCTACCCGGGTTAGAGTGGCTTTTTACTGAGGTCGAGTCTATAGCAACCGTGATACCGAAGTCCGGCAGACGCTTAGCAAGTTGACCAATAATCCTGTCCAGAAATCCCTCGACTATATCTTGATGGCTCGCTAACGAGCAGATAAAACGGTCAAAAGTTCGACGGTCAGGCAAAGGCTTATCCATATCAAAGCCACAAATCTCAACGAGGTCGGAGTGCCTTTCCAGGTGCCTAATCAAATCATTCGTGGAGTCCATATTAAGAATGAAGCTTATTAGATACGCTCTCCACAGCGGCTCCATCAGGTAGCCCGAATCCAGGTGGCGTTTCATCCTCTGTAAGTCATGGCGCAGTTGTTCATCCGGCAGATGGCTTATAAGGGCTTTTAGTTCTTCTGACGCATTGTCGCCATTCCGTCTGTCATGCGCTTCGCTTATTAAGTGTTGACGATGAACGGCATTTTGTGTATCATTAAAAGTAACTGGGTGGTTCATTGCTGGGCCTCCTGGTCACGCTCCCGTTTAGCTCTAACCGGCGGTGGGAGCGTTTTTTTATGCTATTTGCTTTGTTTCCTTTCCATTAATTGATTCCCAATGGTTTTTAAGGGTAATCTGATAAGCTGCAAGTTTGGCATCCAAGGCTTTAATGCGTTCTTCAGCCTCAGAGCGTCTTTGTTCCCAAAGTTTCCGTTCGCTTAGCACTTTGTTAATGAGTCCTTGTAATTTAAGTTCAAATTCGTCCATGGTAGTAATTCCTACTCCTAGTAGCCTCTAGCAGTGTGCTGAGTCGCATAAGAACACAAGCGGACATTTGTTACACTTGGGTCTAACATAGCGGCAAACGATGGCGCCAAGGTCTAGAAGGCCAAGGTTGAAACTGCGGTGGTCACTCTCCGGTAGCAACTCATCAGCCGTAGTCTGGAGCAACTCCCGGCTGATTTTCTCAGGCATATAGTCCCTGAAGACACGGCGCAGTACACGCTCCACATTAGAATCGACCACGGCGGTCATGATTCCGTAGGCGAATGAGAGTATAGCTCGGGCACTGTAGTCCCCGAGCCCGGGTACCCTCAAAAGCTGCTCTAGGTCTCTCGGTATTTCACCACTTTCCTGTTCACTCACATACTCAGCTAAACGCTTTAGGTCGTGGGCCCTCTGGGCCTGTAACCCTATGGTTACTAGATCTTCAGCAATAGCTTCTTCGCTAGCCGTAGTTAAGGCAGCCAAGTTAGGATACTTTGTTATAATAGAGTGGTAGACCCTTGCTGCTGCTGTGGCTGTGGTCCGTTTTAGGAGGATCTCTGCTACCAGCACCTCAAAGGGGGTAACACCAAGCCTACGCCATGGGTAGTCTCTAGCGTTATCCTTTATCCACCCCAAGATAGCGGCTTGGATAGCAGGGGCTAGGCTTCGAACCTCTACCAACAGTTGCTCTCTCAAAATATACCCCTCGTCTCTGCCGGTGCCTTTGCCCAGGAAGCGGGCACCTTAATGGACCCCACTTTCGAAAAGGGTGGCAAGCAGTAAACGTGCCCATACCTCTTTCCAAACAAGTACACGTCCCGTGTCAAGGCCACATCGTCCACACAGTAGGTCACGAGCGACTCCCAAGAACCAGTCCTGTACCACTCGGGGGCCATGGCTCCAGTGGCCGTTTTGCCCCGCCCTAATGTAGCCCGGGCTACCGAGTCCAGTCCTACCCACCGACCTAGGTAGCGCCTAAGTTCTATGATTATATCGATCGTAGAAGTTGAAAGAAGGTGGTAGATGTCGGGAGAATAGGCACTGATCACACCGTAGTCAAAACGCTGGATATTGAACCCTACGACTGTGGGGAACCCTGCTAAGTATGTGACCAGGGGGGAGACCTGGGACTCTGGCCAAGCCCTGTAGCCGAGCACAGAGTCCCAGGTCACAGCGACCGCTAGGCCGAAACCGGCCGGGTTGGACCAGCTTCCAGGCACTTCATAAGGTTGGAGCTTTGTCTCCAAGTCTAGGAAGACTTCACCCTGGGCCATTTACTTCCCCTTTTGCACCCTTAGCTCTCTCTTTAGCTCAGCGGCCTTAGCCTTCACAACTCCACGTTCCATCTGCAGGGCTTTGGCTGTCCTGTCTGAACGTAGGCCACGGCCCCTCCATAGGTACCAGCTCTTTTCCCCCTCAGTCCAGTGCTCAACTCCAGCCTCTTTTAAGACCTCCAGTGCTATACGCTTGCGCCTGCTATGGGAGGGTTCAAAACCTTTCTCGTCCCGGACTACCCCGGCTGCCTCCCTCAATAGGCACCTTAGTCTTTGTATAGCACCAGGGCTCCTTCCTAAACGGGCTGCCAGGTCTTCAAAATTTTCTTCAGGGTGACGTAAGACCTCTAGCATAGCACTGCGGTATTCCTCGTCAGACCAAGGGTGGCGGAATTTTGGTGCCTTGCTCACGACCACCCTACTGCCTTCCTTCCACCAAGGCCTAGAGGGACGGTCTACTAAGTGGAGGTCAGGCTTCTTGCGCTCTTCAGACGACATCAGCTACCTCCGTCCCCTTTTCAATCGCCTCCTTCAGTTCAACGATAGCCTGAGACCAGTTCCCCCCCAATGATTTGGCTCTCTCCTCCAGTTTGGCGATTTCGGCATAAGAAATAAATCGGGGCTTGTCAAGAACCTTGAACTCCTCTAAGGCAGCCTCAGACTTCCCTAAAGCTTTAAAAAGTCTCCGGGTGAGCGCTAGGTCGCTCCGTGTCTTCGCACCCTGCGGGCGCCCTGCGCCCTTCGGTTTTGCTTCCATCATGGCCTCACGTTTGGCCCCCCTAGCCATCCGCTTGACAGCACTGCCGTCAATTACAGCTGTCTTGTCCCTGGCCTGTTCCACCATCCACTGAGCAAGTTTCACTTGAGCCGGCACGGGTAGCTTCGGCGCCTCATCAGCAAGGGCGAACAACTGCCCCATTGTCAGGGTGTTGGGGTTAGCCTCTATGACTTCCTGCGCCTCGTCTGCGATGCGTGCTAACTTCAGTGCGTCCTCCACTGTAGTGACATCCTTGTCGATGATGTCGGCTATCTGTTCAAGATTGACCCCGAACTGCGTCTGCCACTTCTTTAGACGTCTACCTAGTTCCAAGAGGCTGAGCGGCACTTGTAGCACATTGGACACAATTGTGGCGGCTTCTGCGTGCTTCTCAAAGAGCTCCGGTTGGGCTAGTTCCTCGTCAGTTGCGTCCCATACTTCAGCCCGAACGGTGGGAGCACCTAGCAGTTCGTGGGCCTTTAGTCTACGGTGACCAGCGATCAACACGAAAGGTCTTCCCCCAGGTAGAGGGTTCCTCCGTACGGCCACAGGGTGTATTAGGCCGTGTTCCTTGATGCTACGGACTAACCGATCCATGTCCTTTGCCTCGGTCTCGACCCTCAGTTTGTATTCGGACATCTCAATGTCTGAAACGGGTATTTCTACTGTCTTTATGTACCTCATGGTACACCTCCTTAATAATTATTTTTGTCCCGTTACCCTAACCCACTAGCGAACTGTACTGGTGGATCCCTTGCATTAGGGTGCCCTAATGTATATACTATATCAGTAGGAGAGACGGTACCCATCCTAATCTCCTTTGTCCCGATAGCCGTTACACCGGCTGTCGGGACTATTTCTATCTAATAAATAATTAATACCACAATTTACGGTCTTTGTCAAGCCCCCAATGACCTATTTTTATCATAATAATAATTTTCGTTGAAAATAATTGGGTAAACTGCTCGGTTACTATGGGGGTTGTTGAGTAGAATGTTGGCCTACACCTTACAAGAGATGAGCGAGGCAGCAATGGCAGCTGCTAACGGGACAGGGACAGCATTGCCGATCAGCCGGTACTTGGCCCTGAGAGGGCATGGGAACTGCCAATCTGCTGGGAACCCCTGTAGCTTGGCGTATTCTTTTGCGCTCAGTGGCCGGTCGTACTCCGGGTGACACAGTGGGCTACCTTTATAGATGGGTGAAGTCACTAGGGTAGGTGCAGGCCGATCCCAACTGAGCCTCCTGAAGAAGGAGGTCTTACCTCCCGGTGCATCGAATGCCCCACCGAGTGCTTCTTTCTGGAGGTGTGCTGGCAGGTTGCGCCAGCACCCCCCCTGCGGGACATACTTGAGATACCTACGCCACTGCGGGAATGGCAGGTATTCAGGCTGGGGATCCCACAGGTCAGAGAGGGCCTCCCTAAGGGTGACCCAAGGTGCCTGCGCTCCGCCCTGCACATGGAGATCCTCCGGTGCACCGTGTGTAGGTGGTGGGAAAGGGATAGTTATGCCTTCACGTGAGCCGATAACAAAGAGCCTCTTCCTAACTTGAGGAACGCCATAGTCTGCTGCATTGACAGACGCCCAGCTTAAGGTATAACCGGTTGACTCTAGGAGGCTGAGAAGGGTAGAAAAGGCAGTGCCGACGATGTTACGCTGATGAGATCCGGGGTTGGTTCCCATCACGGGCTGAACTTGGTAGGATGACGACACCCATAGCATACTTGCTACATTCTCTATTACGAAGAAGAGGGGCTTAGCTTCCACTACAACTCTGATGAACTCTTCGAGATACTTTGCCCTATGGTCAGCCATGGAGAGGCGCTTCCCAGCAGAGGAGAAAGGTTGACACGGGGGACCACCGATAACTGTTGCAGCCTCGCCGGCGGACAGGTCAGCGTGTGCCAAGATCTCTTCGGTGCTTACATCGGAAATATCCCGAGCTATGATTGGTATCTTCGGCCTGTTAGCAGTGATCGTCGCCACGGCCCACGGGTCGTTGTCCAAGCACACTTTAACCTCAAACCCAGCCCTTTCAAAGCCCAGGTCAAGGCCCATAGCACCTGTAAAGAGTGATATTAGGGTGGGCTGACGATTGATTCCTTCTTTATTTTCCAATATTGCTCCTTGGTTATGCGATATCTCGATTTCTCGGTGACAAAATATTCAATGTCGTCATCGGCAACCACTGGGTTACTACCCATCCATTTGCATGTGAGCCGGCGCTCGCTTAGGGCCTTCTTCAGGCCCTTTATGTCATATTGGTACTTTGTATACCTCCGGATCTCCTTTTGGGCCTCTTTTAGCGAGTAAAGAGTAAGTGGCATAGTCTGATCACCTCGCAATCGTAGCCGTATTATACCAGATTAGTTCCATTTTAGCAACTTATTTTACGTCTATTTAGCTTAGAATTCAGTTCCAATTATGGAATTAGACTGGTCGTACTAAACTTACGCAAGCTTTTAGTAGGGTCGTGCAAAAGTAGATTGTACCGCTAGGTTTTGCAGTGAGCCTATAGCTGTGTGATGCAGGTTGTAGCGGAACTTTTGAGAGGAGATTTGGCTATTGGGGGAAAGAATCGTCCGAGAGAGTAGAGTTTGCCTACCCAATGACCACAGCGGACGAAATGATCCCTATTAAGCTCTGTGTTGGGCTGATAGAATCATGGGGGACCAGCTTGTATTCCCACGCTTTGCCTGTTGATTTACTCATAGCGGAACACCAAGCTTCAGCTGCTAAACCCTTAATCTGGACGTCTTCGTTGGGGATCTCGTCTCTTGCCTTCACCTCGATGAGGTAAAATTTACCACTCTTAGCCTCTACCAGGAAGTCCGGATTATAGTTGCCGCCTTTATAAGCAATAGGCATCTGGCCAGTCGGTGGGCGTATCCAACGTAGCACTTCACCATCTTTATGAAGGATATCCGCCAGCCATTTCTCCTGTTTAGAATCAAAAACATTCTTTGAGAAGATCGATTTTGAGTACCCATCGATGATATTGTGAGTCAATTCTTCTTCAATTACCGCATCCTTTTGCTTTTCAACATACCCCTTGGGTACATTACGCCAATAGGAATGAAATTCAATGAACGTATCCGTCACCGAATACTCGATGGTCGTCTTCTCGTCGATCTTTTGCCGCATTTGATTAAGAATATCCTGGGCTATTTTACCACGGTGCTTAAATAGTATGTCCTTTTTCTTGCCTCTGACTGCGACCTTTGCCTTGTCAATATAGGATTGTACAAAGTGCTGCAGTTTATCCTTGTCACGAATATCGAACTCGCCTGTCTCCTCAATGAGAATCCTGACGAAGAAGTTGACTAAAGACCCATTGCACTCCTCCAGAATCCTGTCGTAGTCCCGTTCTTCTAATGTTGCCAAGTCTGTCCCCACAAGTTTTACCTCTACATCTTGCAACTGCGCAAGCGTCGGCTCTATATCGGTAAGGTCTATCTCCTCCTCAGTATGAGGCTTTCCAACAACGTTAGGGATTTTAAGCCGGTACTTTTCTGGGCCGTCAGGATCAATCTGCTTGCTTTCCTTGTCTTCATCTGGTTCAGGAGCAACGCCCACATCCCAATCTGGCTCGGCTTTTACCTTCGCCAATACCGCTGAATACTTCTCATGAGATATAATCTCCAAAGTATCTATATCCAGTAATTCTTTACGTTCTTCCTCGCTTAAATCAGGATCACGGCTTACTTGCCTTCCGAAAGGCAACCGTAATCCCCGACCAATGGTCTGGACGGTAAGAATATCGCTAACAGAAGCACGGAGAGGGATAATGGTATAAATGGTCTTCACGTCCCAACCCTCTTTGAGCTTATTTACATGAATGACGATTTCTATATCATTGTCGGTCTTCTCAAGATCAAGAAGCTGTTGGATTTGTTCATCATCGCTTCCCTGATGAACAGCCAGGGCTTTCCCCTTGTAGGCCCCTCCAAAGAAGGTATTGGATTGGACGTATTCGGCTATTCTTTCGATGTGCTTCTGTTCCTGATCTTTTTGAGAGGGCGGCGCACAAATCAGCACCCGGGGCTTAACTGTTGGGAGCCCGTTATTCTTACAGTAGGTAATGAGTAAAGTTTTCTTTCGTTCGTGTATGCGGATACCGTCTCGAAGTTTGATGTCTTCCCGTTCTTCAATGAGACTGTCATCATCCCGTCTGGTGATTACCCGGGCACGCTTAACCAATCCGCCCCCGTTTGGTCCACCTTCATTTGTGGCTTGTCGCAAAGAAAAGGTATAAATTACATTAGCGGCCTTGGGCGTTGCTGTGAATTCAAGCCCTAGAATTGGCTGAAGAGCGTTAATAGCCTTCAGCGACTTCTCAGCCCGGACATTGTGGCTTTCGTCCATAAGGAGTACTAGGTCGGGTTTGGAGCGAAGCACATCCGAGAAACTACCTCCAATATTCTCGTGGAAACGATGAAACCGAAATTCCACATCCGTCCGCTCGTTAAAGATTTTCTCAATGTTGAACAGGTAAAGTGTAATGTCATCGGAAAACAATTCGGGGTAGGCGGAGCGCTCATAATTATCACCGTCAATAAGCCTTGGTGTCGGGAAACCGGCTAGCCCTTTGAATACATATTTAGGTGAAGTGGGACTGAAGTCCTCAATACGGTGCTTGTTGTAGATTGTCTCCCCTTTGGAGAGAATGAAAAAGTCTTTAAAGCCTTTGGCTAGGTAAAGGTAGGCAATACAGGCTCCCATTAACCTGGTCTTGCCGCCGCCGGTGGCAATGGCGAAACAAAACGAGGGGAAATCCGTGCCCCCATTCCCAGCCAGTTCGGCATTTAGATCGAACCGTCTCTCTTTAATCTGCTTCTGAATTGCAGGGAGTCCAGCTAGTACCCCAATACTGGTTGCTTTGTGGATGCCTTTTCCCACTGGTATAGCCTGCATAAGGGCGTCAAATACTTCCAACCCCTCTTTTTGAGGCTTCCACAGGCTCATGTCTCTGATTAGATCAGCAACAATGCTCGTTCCCCACCCCCTCTCGAGGCGCTGGTCAGGTAACGTGGGATCTGCAGCTCTTTTGGTATTCGCTTCACCTTGACCTCTTGAGGCATCTCGAGGCCCATGGCACGCTTAAGGCAATATACCACCAGGTTCTTCCCTTCAGGTAGCTTTTCCACCAAGGAGTCCAGATATGTCTGCGTAACCTTGTCTTCGGTAATATGTGCATAAGTATTACCTTGCACGCCATGAAAAAGGCTGTCGTTGTTAAGATAGAAGCTTTCAAGATTGCAAACTGCGGCTACTAGGGGGCCGTTCGTGTATTTGGGATTAATCATCACCAGACCAGTGTCCTTATCTTTAGCAAACAGGCTTTCACCGAGCACGCAGTAACGAAAACCGCCTCCCCCTCTCCAGCCTACCTGTTTACTGATGCCGGTCTGGTCTTCACCACTCACCACTCGCTTTAGCCGTGGCAGACAATGAGTTTCTGCCTGGTCTCCGAACTCAATCCCTACCCATTTGCGACCAATTTTGTGAGCGACTGCTGCGGTAGTGCCCGAGCCAAGAAATGAGTCTAAGACCCAATCATTAGGATTGTTGGTGGAGGTATCTAATATTCGTTTGATGAGCGCTTCTGGTTTCTTTCCCCTTCTCATTTCTACTCCGCCCTCATTGGCTATACCGGTCATTGGAATCTCTTGTCTGGTCCAGAAGTTATTCATGTCGTCCTGCTTGTAGATCGTGTTGCCTATTTTTTCGGTGTAATCTCTCAAAAATAGAACAACATCTCTTCCGTAATAAAAGATGGAGATGCCTTTCCCCTTACGTTTTCCCCTCGATGGGGTGTATTGAACTTCATATAAGGATTTTCCGTCCATTTTCGAGATAAGAAATTGCTGAAACGAACTTTCTTCTTGTTGGTTAGAAAATCGGATAACTTTTTCATGGTTGCGCACGTATACTTCTAATAATTCCTCATAACGATTTTCTGCATCACTCCATGAAATCGTTTCGATACGACAAGAATCGTACTTGTATATCTTTACCGGATTACCATAGCTATCATCAAATTCTTCAGCCAGCTTCTTCTGTGCGGAAGGATAAAAAAGTTTATTGTATTGTTTGAGGGTCCGGTCCTCTACTGGATACTTTTTAGGTAGTTTATTTAGCTGGCAAGCTAGTTTCTTTCGAGCATAACAAAGGATGTACTCTGTAGTATCAATAATGGGAGATTCACCTTGGCCTAAAAGAGTTCTCTGAGAACGTTCCCAGGCTATTTGTGATATGAAATTTGATCTGCCAAAAATTTCGTCAAGCAGTATTCTTGAATAGCCTACTTCAATGTTGTTCAGATGCAAAAAGATGACGCCATCTTCCTTCAGCAGCTTCCTCAAAATCTCCAGTCTGGCCTTCATCATGGAAAGCCAAATAGTGTGCTCCAGCCCGTCGTCGTAATATTCAAAGGCATTGCCGGTGTTGAAGGGGGGATCAATATAAATGCACTTAATTTTACCGGCGAAGTGTTGCTCGAGGGCTTTGAGCGCCAGCAGGTTGTCACCTTTTATAAGCAGATTATCACCCTGTTCGTAGAGGTCATTCAGGTTATCTGGGCTTGTCTCGCCTACAGCCTCTAGCTGCACCAGAAGCCTGGTTTCCAAGTCAGCCTTGGTGCCCCAGATGGGCTTGCCGTTCTCATCAAGCCCCAAGAGAACCTTGTCCTTATCAGGCCAAACTAGTTCAAGGCGCTTGCTCATTAGTCGATATCCATCCTAGCTTTGGTAGCTATCCCTCTCCAAATCCGCCTGGCTGGGCGTACTTTGTGGTTATCTTACTTGGAGACGCCGAATCCCTTTTGCCAGCTCACCCTCTCCGATCTCGCCAACGATATAGGCATCCACCAATTTTAGTAGCTCGGTAAGTTTGTCTACGCCACCAGCGTTATCTATGAGTTTAGCACGATGTATAAGGTCGTGACCTGGGACATAGTCAGCATATACTGGGACACTCTCACCACATCCGCACTTGCACTTGCCAGCTTCTGTGTTCACTCCTCACCTCCGCCGTGCATCTCGGTTCCTGTCCTCAATTTCCTGCTACGCTGAACCATTCTGGTCATCCCTACCCTTTCGGAATCCAGTTGCGCAGACAGGTATCCCACTTTCTATTCTACTTCCGTTTGTGGCACTTATCAATAGAAAAGATTTGCAACTGTATAAACCTATGAGCAATGAATTGCAGTTTACATAAATTCTGCCCTTCCCACCTTAAAAGGAGAGGGGGATAAAGGGGGTGAGGTTAATAAAAATCTAAAGGCCGTTTGTCTTTGCTTTTGCTTGAGGGTATAATTGTTAAAACTTTTTGGAGTAGAAACATTGCCCTGGTT
>Ga0315549_1004746_pt1 | contig 11318 bp, 7 predicted proteins | sample SalMarSW160200MG_FD_203101 | JGI IMG/M metagenome (GOLD analysis project Ga0315549, IMG submission 203101) | Salt marsh sediment microbial communities from the Plum Island Ecosystem LTER, Massachusetts, United States - Salt Marsh Sediment SW1601-200 ... | reverse complement strand
TTGACCGGCTGTTTTATATCTTGCCTTATGATCTGTGCTTTTTCCGTCAGGAATAAAGCATTTATATTTCGGCGGATGCTGTTTTCATAGATTTCAAAGTCATCTATGGTGAGGTTATCCACGAATTGGTTTCCGTCAAGCACTCTGACTGTAATTTCAATGTTACGAGCAGCAGGCTCCTGAGTTAAAGAAAAGCCTGCCGCTAACAGTACGACCATCAAACACCCAAAGATTTTTTTTACCATGAATCCCTCCTTTTTTATTATATTACAATGTTTTATCCTGTCAATCTCTTGTTTTTGATAGTAGCTAATCCTCTTAGTCAAATAATATGCAATTTTTATACCATGTGGTTTCAGGCATCATGGAATGATATGAAGGTCTTCTTTTGACTAGGGCAGGGGACAAATGTCCTTTTTCCTGTACAAGGCAAAGGCAATGAAGAGAAAGCTCTCTGATGATCGATGAAAATCAGAAGGAATAGGTAAATTTGGTATAAACAGCCTGGTCATTGTTGCCTTCCTCTCCGATGCCAGCAAGATCTCTCTGGAAAACAAGATCCAGCACTCCTCCGGATTGGATGATTTTCCAGTGATAATTCAAATAAAGATTAAATTTTCCAAGGGCTGAGTTGTGCTGGAAATAGATCCGAAAAACCCTGTCGCTGTCTATGTCATAAGTCCCTTCCAGAATGTATATTCTCGTGCTTGTGTAGGCAGGAGGCATTTCAAATTTGTATTTGATAAAGTTTGCTCTGATTCTCAGTAAAAATTTATTAGAGATAACAAAGTCTTTGAAGGCCTCATAACAATTAAAAGTATGAGCAAAAAACTCCCCCCACCCAATAGAAAGGGAGAATGTGTTTCCCCTTCCTTTATAGTATCCGGAAGATAATTGAGTGAGGTGACCGTGATATTCCCTGTCACCGGAATATATCTTATAAAAACTTCCCGTGGTAGGATTGAAAAGGTTAAAAACATAGTCCGGATCAAAATACGGAAGTGTACCCAGTGAGAGGTAGTAATCCTCCCAATCCTTATTATAAATTCTGTCACCGGGTTCAGCAATCCCTTCTGGGAAAAGAGGATTGAATTTATAGTCCCAGGACTGGAGGAGGGAAAATTTCCAGAATGTGTAAAAATGAATAGATAGTTTTTGATCGATCTGCCAGCTCCTGAGCGTACCATCAGTGCTCCAGTAAGCATCATAGTAAGAGTCATAGTCTATGTCGTTGATTCCCAAATCATTAAAGGGGAATGATTTTCCCACCGAGGCTTCGATCTCCTGCCTGTCGTCATCCACAATATATCCGACCTGGTTGGCGTTTTCCCGATAATTCTTTTCAATTCTTTTCAGATCCAGATGGAAATAAAAGGAAGGAAGGTCAAAATGAAGTCTAACAAAAGAGGCAGATCTGTCTTCTGAAAAGTCCCCGTAGCTCAAAGAGAATTGACCCGCAAGAGTGGTTGTTTGTGTTGGTTTCCATTCCATGCTCACAGCGGCGGCCCCATTGCTTTTTTTCTCCAGAATCTTATTGGAAGCAGTAAGAGAAACAGTGAATGAATTTATGGGGCGTGCGCTTACTTTAAGAAAGGAGAAGTTGGCGCTTTGGACTTCTTCAACTTTTTTGGTTTGTGTGCTGATTCCGGAGAATTCAAGCGCTCCTGTCTTTCCTTGAAATTTCAATCCGCCGTAAAGGTCTCCAATCCGCAGCGGGTAAAACAGACTGAAGTTTTCGTCGAATGATTTTATGTTTTTAAAGAAGAAAGGTCTTTTGTCAGTCAGTCTGACTTCGAACATGGTGAGGTTAATCTTTTCGTCAACCGGCTCTGCGGTGGCAAAGTCAGGATTTACGGTCACTGAACTTGAAAAATTTTTATGGGGAGAATAGGAAGCATCAAATCCCGCTTCTTTTAATCCTGTCTTTTCTCCGGTTATATAACCCGGAAGGATATAGGGATTGAAGCCGAACGCTTTCCATTTTGCGAGAAGAAACAGGCTTTTGATGAGCTGGGGTTCGTCCAGATTGAAAATGGGATCAAGGGGGCCGGCCCAGAGCAGGGTATCCAAACGGGGGACCACCCGGGATAGACTGATTCCCATATTTATGTCTGAGCCCTCTTCATATCCTAAATCAGTCAAATTGACGGAAATCTCTGCACACCATCTGTTTTCTTCCAAAGAGGCTGCTGTATTCCAGGAACCATCCCAACCGGGATCGAGATCTGTTCCGTCCTTGGAGATTTTTGCATCCAGCAGGGCTTCCATTAGATTGGTTCCGAAAAAATAGTAGTATCCCCTGTCGCTCTCGGTCTCAATAAGAATATAGACCGAGTCATCGGTTCTTAAGTCAGCATCTTTTACGGTCATCTCTCCTCTTATAAGAGCCGGATTTGAATCAAAGCATGAAAATCCGATATAAACGTGTGAGGCATCGTAGAGGATTTTAACGGATGTTTGAACCTCAGAGGCATCGGCTCTGTCCGACTGTATATAAAGAAGGCTGTTGGCTTCAGGAGCTTTCTCCCATGCAGTCTCTTCAAACTTGCCGTCTAAAAGGATGGGTTCTGTGATCTTTAACGCCGGAATTTCCTCTTCCGCTTCAGAGTCACTGACCTGGCACAGGAGAGGAAGGCAGAAAAAGAGCAATAAGAGGAAGAAGGTCCCTGGTTTTTTTAAAGAATAAGCTGGATTTGATTTGTCAACCATGAGATTCAGAATTATTTTTCTTTTCTTGTGTGATGTCAAGTTAAATGTGTGCCTAAAAAAAATTCAGGTTTAGATGATGCTCTGTCATAAATGATTTGTGTTGACGGCATAATTTTCATATGATAATAATCTTTCGTAAAAAAACTAGGCTTGAATTGCATAGGTTAGATGACAGAAAGGACCCGGATCAAGTGAGGGAGAATTTAGTTCTGGTTAATGCGTTTTACACAAACAGCATTCTTTTAAAAGGGCTCATCAATTATTTAAACAGGCATTTCAACCTTTATTTTATTGACCTTCCGGGTTTTGCAAAACATTCTCCCCCTCTGGAAGAGATTTCCATTCAAGCTTATTCTGACTTTGTGTCCGGGAAAATTGATGAATTCGGCTTAGACCAATACATAATAGCAGGAATTTCATTTGGTTTTCTAATAGTCAACAATATTTTTCTTGACGGGAAATGCAAGGGGATTGTCGCTATATTTCCCTATATTAATAAGCATTCTTTAAAGCTGAAGATGGGGAAAAAGACGTTTTATAATTTTATGTCCAGTTTTTTTATCAACTTTAAGCTGTCCAGAAGCGTATGGAAAAACAGCATGTTCCAAAACGCAGCCTATTTGTACAGTTCCTATCCCAGAGACCGGGTAACGGTTATCCTCGAACACATGGATGGAAAAACTTTTTTTGAAACAGCACAGATCATACTCAATAATGAAGAACCTTTGAGCTTTCAGGAACTTCCCTATGCATTGATCGTCAATAAAAAAGATAGGACAATCAATTATGACTATTCATTACAGGCTTTCGAAAAAAATATCAAAGACCTTTTGGTTATCCATTCTGAAACAGATCATTATCCGGAAGATGTTGAGGAATCCTATTTCATGAAAGCATTTCCCGAAGATGCAATTAATAGAATTATTGCTTTTTTAAACAGCAGATGTTCACATTAGCATTTTTTTTAGTGTAAAGGCAGATGATATCTTTCCGTCAACCATTAACCTGAATGAAGAAAAGACAATTTATTTTTAAGTTCGCTTTCGTTATCGGGGTCGGCCTGTTTGTTTTTCTCATTGTTAAGATCGGCCCTATGAATATCTTGAAGAACATCAATAAACTGACTTGGACGGGCTTGGTCATACTTTTTATCCTGAGATTGATCTACTGGATGATTCGGACTTACATCTGGAGAAGAGTGTGCCAGTGCTATGGGGAATATTACTCTTTTTCGAACCTTTTTGCTGCCCGGATGGCAGGACACGCAGTGAGTTATTTAACCCCAGCCACTTATTTTGGAGGAGAAGCCTTTCGGACCATGGCTGTATCAAGCCTGAATAAAACCAAAGTACTTGCTTCTGTTATTGTTGACAAAACAGTAGAGATTGTAACGGCACTGCTGTTGACGATCATAGGCGTAATGGTAGCCGTTTTCAGGATTTCAATACCTGATGGATTTAAATATGTCTCGATGGCAGGGATTCTATTCGCTGTTCTTCTTGTTCTTTTCATTTTTCTAAAGCAAAAAAAAGGACTTTTAACATGGTTTGTTCAATGTTTGCAGAGAATAAGAATCAAGCTGTCTTTTTTTGAAGAAAAAAGAGAGAAAATCAGAGAAACCGATGACTATGTTTCAGATTTTTACTGCAAAAACAAAAGAGAATTTCTAAGAATCTTTATATATTACTTGTTTCTCCATATGTACTGGGTTTTTGAAATCTATTTGACCATGGTTTTTTTGAGTGGAGAAAAAGTGGACTTCCTGGCAAGTTTTCTCATCGTAACCCTTGGGACAGTTGTTTTTTTTATTCCCAATGTTCCTGCTTCGTTAGGGACTTATGAAGCTGCGTATGTAGGCCTTTTTGTTTTGATGGGATTCAGTGCTGATTTAGGTATGTCTGTAACCATTTTCAGAAGGATTTTAGCCTTATTCTGGGCAGGATTCGGGCTTTGTGTCATAGGAACCAGGAAGATGTGGCAGGAAGTAACTCATTCTTGAGTTAATTATTGGATTGATTATAATGGATGTGGTAAGAGATGTGGGCTTCAAGAAAAAAAATTGGGTGTGGCTCCCTCCCTGTGTGTTTCTTATACTGGCAGGAGTGGTCTTAGTAACGGGATTAAATAAAGATCTGTTTTTTCTCATCAATCAGGCTTCCCAAATAACAGGGGATATGTTCTGGGCTTTTCTCACTTTTCTTTCAGACGGATTGGTGGTATTCGTTATTCTCTTTCCGCTGATTTACCGGAAGCCGCGGCTGATTTGGACTGTCTTAGTCGCTGCGGTTCTCTTAACATTATTCGGACAGGCGGTAAAGCATATTTCCCAAATTCCCCGACCTCCGCGGGTTCTTCCTTCTGAAAGCTTTCATTTAATCGGTCCGGACTGGGGGTATAATTCTTTTCCGTCAGGACATGCTTCCATGATATTTAGTTTAGCAGGAGTTTTTTCTCTGACAGTAAAAAGAAACTGGCTTCGGCTGCTGTTTATTGGATTGGCCTCCGTAATAGCGGCTGCCCGCATAGTGGTCGGAGTGCACTGGCCGGTTGATGTCTTAGCCGGTGCTGCCCTGGGATGGTTTTCTATCTGGATAGGGCTTGAGATTTCAGAAAGAACAGCCTGGGCTTGGAAAGGAATCGGACAAAAGATTTTAGGGGCTGTTTTTCTCGTCTTATGTGTTGCTCTCTTTTTTGCGGATCACACGGGTTATGAAGATATTATGGGCTTTCAGCGGACAATAGCTGTCCTCTCTCTCGTCATAGGGGGACATGAGTATGCTAGGGTATACGGATGGAAGGGTCTGCTTTTCAAAGCCCCACCCACTTCTGTAAATGATTGAAGAGGTCAGGTAAATCAGGTAATAAAAAGATTTTTACTGGGAAAGTTTGGCTCGCTCGTCACATTTATTCCGAGTCTTTTCAAACCGGCTTCATCGCCGGGTGTGGGGATATGAGTGATGTGCATTTCTGTGTTGTTGAGTTTGCTGAGCTGTTCCACGGCAAGTGCGGCAGCAGAGTTCACTGTAGAGCTCACACTGAGGGCAATAAGTGTTTCCGCTAAATCCAGGTTAGGGCTTTTTTTATTGAGGATTTTTCCTTTCAAGCTGCCTATGGAATCCATTACATGGTTAGTCAGCAGGTGAACCAGGTCTGGGATTCCCGCACATTTCTTTATCGCATTCAGTATCACGCTTGATGAGGCATGCATTAAGGGTGAGTTGTATCCTCTAATGATTGTCCCATCGTTCAGCTCTATAGCGGCTCCACAGAAAATACCGTCGCTTCCTTTTTGTTTGATTCTGGCTTCCTCAGCGGCTTCCTTGGCAGGTTTGACAACCTTTCTGTCCTCAGACTTCACTCCGGCTTCCTTCATGAGAGATTCAATTCTTGTCACCGTGTCTTTTTCAATAAATCCCATTGCGTATTCGCACTGATACCGGAAATTTCTTCTTATGATTTCCTGTTTAGCCGCCTCTCTGACCACAGCATCGTCAGTAATGGCAAATCCCGCTCTGTTCACTCCCATGTCTGTGGGCGACATATACACGGAGTCAGTCCCTGTGATGTGTTTTAAAATTCTTTTGAGCACCGGGAAAGCCTCCACATCCCGGTTGTAGTTGACAGTTTTTTTCCCGTAGGATTTGAGATGGAAAGAGTCAATCATATTGAAATCGCCGATATCCGCTGTGGCCGCTTCATAGGCTATGTTCACGGGGTGTTTGATGTCTAAATTCCAGATGGGGAATGTTTCGAATTTAGCATAGGCTGATCGGATGCCTTTTTTATAATCATGATAAAGCTGGGACAGGCATATCGCCATTTTCCCGCTGCCCGGACCAGGTGCGGTGACCACGACAAGAGGTTTTGAGGTTTTAATATAGGGATTGGCTCCATATCCTTTCTCGCTCGTAATGATGTCAATATCAGAAGGGTATCCAGATATTGAATGGTGAGTGTATGTTTTTATGTCACGGCGTTCGAGTCTGTTGCGAAACTGCTGGACAACGGGCTGGTTGTTAAATCTGGTTATAACCACAGCCAGCACATCCAATCCCCAGCTGCGGAGGTCATCGATAAGCCTTAAAGTGTCCACATCATAGGTTATCCCAAAATCGGCCCTGATTTTTTTCTGTTCAATATCCCCGGAATTCACACACAGGATAATATCTGCATTTTTTTTGAGCTTTTGAAGGAGACGGATTTTGGCATTCGGATCAAATCCGGGAAGAACCCGGGCAGCATGATAGTCAAACACGAGTTTTCCCCCGAACTCCAGATAGAGTTTCCCTCCGGAATTCTCCGCCCTTTTGATGATATGTTCGTTTTGCTCGGCTAAATATTTGCTTTTATCGAATCCTATTTTTTTGATCATGGCTGTTTTCTTTTCTCTTTTTTCATTTTTTCTATGAGATCTTTGTATAGCTGGGATTCTCTCATGCCTTCAAAATAAGGACTTTTTTGGACGGCCGGCAAGTTGCTGAATCCGTTTTTTACCGCGAGGTCCAGATATTTCAGAGCTGATTTTTCATCCCTGTTCAGTGCATAAGCCTGAGCCAGGTCAAACAAGATATATTTATGCATGTCCTTATTTTCTTCGCTTGCCTTAACAGCTATCTCATACAGAATCACTGCCTTGAGAGGATGGTTGTTTTTTAAATGCTGATTTCCGGTTTGGGCCGCTCTTGAAACGATCAAGTGAAGGAGGCGTACGGCCATGCTTTTATCCTCCAGACTGTCTTCCTTCCGAGATTCATTCAAAAGAAAATAGAGACTCATTTGAGCGAACAGCTTTTCCAAATCCTTATAGTCTTCCGGGGATTTTTCTATGTTATTGAAAATACTTCCACATGTGCGAATGATATTTGATTCTCTTTGATTGCGTTTGGTTTCACTCTGAAGAAATTGCTTATAGGCTTCACTTTGTTCCAGGTGCGTTGACCTTTCCTTTATTTCAGAGACATCTTTAAGACCGCTGAAAAGAGAGACCTGGCTTTTATAACTGAGAACAGCCAGATATATTTTCCCTTCTTCCTTAATTTTTTTTGTTCTTTGGGTCTGTCGGGAATAAATATCATCTATTTTGTTCTGGTCTTTTGGAATCACATTCTGCTTCATCCGCATGATTTCCATCCACTCCAGTGCGGAGGCACACACATCAGAAGGAGGCCAGTTATGAGTTCCCTCGAAAAAATGGATTCTGTGTAGGATTCCAGCCTGTTCAAGCTGTTTATCGAGAAGTACCATTTCCTTGTAATTGAAGTCGGCTATTCCAACAGTTCCGTAATAAACAGAACCGCTTATATCTTCAGGCTTGAACTCTAAGGGAATTCCGGCACCACAGCCTATGATACCGGCCACTGCGTGGTTGGTAGCCTTTGAAAAAGCAGCAGCAGCCCGGGCTCCGCCTGAGAAACCAGTGGTATACACACTTTTTTTGTCTATATTGAGGCGTGAGTTCGTGTCATCCCACAGGGCGTGCATGGCACTGAAAATGTCTTCCCAGGGGCCGTTCTGCGAGTTATGAGAACCGGCTACAATGTAATGGAGCCTTTCTGCCGATTCTTTGAATCGCTCTACAGGGATTTTTCCCCTTGCGGAAGGATCAAAAGCATAAAGGATCGGCCACGATTTTTCCGGAGTGTATTCCGGGGGAAGATAGAGAGCATAACTTTGAGATGGGGAGTTCTGGCATATGACTCTGTCTATAACTTTTCCTTTTTCCAGAATGGAGTCGGGCTGCATAGGAATCCCCCATGCTGGCAAAAGGCACAAAAAGGTTAGGATTGCAAAAAACTTATGGCGCATTTAAAGGTTTTTAAGCTCCTTGTAGATGATCTCAACAATGCTGGGCCACCGGCTTTGGCTTTCTTCTATTCCGAATTCCTTTTTCACTTCTTCTAAAGATTTTCCTTGTTGTATCAGATTTTTTATTCTTTCCTGTTTTTTCTCAAGGGATTCTGCGATATCCCGGATTTCCTTTTTACTGGCTCTTTCCCCATGTCCGTGGATAAAGGTATCTGCTTCCAGTTCCAGAATTCCTTTTAATGACTTGACCAATCCGAAGGAATTTCCGTTTTTGTGTTTGTGTATCAGGGGATCCCTGTTCAGAAAAATAAGGTCTCCGAGAAACGCAACTTTCTGCTCAGGGAAAAAAACAACAATATCACCGTCTGTATGAGCCGGATAAAAGTAAATGAGTTTTATGTTCTCTTTTCCAATATGGAGGTCCAGTTCATTGCTGAATGTGATGTTTGGCAGACGCTCTCTCAAATCTTGGTCCTCAAAGGCTTTATCCATGTGGTGAAAAGTATTGTTGTGGGAAATAATGTTGATACCTTTGGGAAAGCCTGAGAGACCATTTACATGGTCTCCATCGCTGTGAGTGAGGATTATATATGTAACAGGATTTGAAGTGAGCTTCTTGATTTCTTCTATCATTTGAACAGCTGATTCCTTGCTCATTTTTGCGTCGATGACAACGACCTGATTTTCCCCGATAAAAAACCCGGTGTTAGCACCGCTTCCGCCTGTAACCTCATAAATACTTTCTGTGACTTTGGTAATTTCAAGGGGTGGTGTTTCTCTCTGTGCCTGTGTATACAGGGGAAAAAGCGAAGCGGCAACAAAGAGAATAATAAAAAGTCTTTTGTATTTTTTCATGTTTGCCCTCCTAAAATTCGGATATGGCTTGAGCTCCCTTCATTTCATCATAAATATCGCTCTTTTTCAATAAATTATAACTTTGTGGAAGGCATATGATTTTTCTTTATAAAGATGAACGTGAAAGAGAGCAATTCTTTATAATCACCTCTTCAGTGCTTTTGATTTCCAGTTGGTTCCCTCTGGCCTTTAATGTTTTTTTAGGCGGAACCTCGATTATGAGCTGTTTTTTCCCTTCTACAACACGGTCTCCATACAAGAATTTTCCGTTTAGTTTGACTGATATGCGCACGGCTTCCGGATTTGTTTTTTCAAGGTCCAGCCGGATGTATTTTTTTGATTTGAGCGAATAATAAGGAAGCTGGTATTGAAATGATTTCCCCTTTCGTTTTTCAGCTATGATCCCTACGATGCCCTCAGGAAGCACGTCTACTTTGCTGAGAAGCCCCATTTGACCGGCCTTTTTAAAACCGGATATGATATCACTCCAGAGTCTGTTGACGCGCTGTGTTTGTTCTGTCCTATCTTTACCTGATATATCTCCTATGACCAACATGGATTTGTGGAAGATGATGATTTGAACTCCATTATCTCTCAGGTAATGGATGATTTTTTCGTCTGCGATATCCCCGGGAATATTCTCCGCAGGGTGAAAGTATCCACGTTTAAATATATCCAGCGGATCATAAACACCTGCACCGTAGTAGCCGTTATAGATGTGCTTGTTGTGAAAAAGGGTCATGAGGGAATAGATCTTTAAATCATTCCATCCGCCTTTATAGTGAGGGAGCTCAAGCACACCGTAATAATCCGGTAAGTCTGTGACCTTGCTGTAAAGATTTTTAACAGAAGGATCGTGTTCGAGCAGTGGACCGGTTCTCACAGGAGGAGGAAAATTTTCAAAGAGAACGATCACTCCGATAAGAGCGATGAGAACGGCTTTTCTTTTTTTGTCTTTTAAAGTTCGAACAAGGGCTTTGTATCCCAGAAAGGCAAGCAGAATCCAGAGAAAAATAAAAAAATACCTTAATTTCCACTCTCCTTTTAAGCGGTTTATCTGAGGAAGAAAAGAAGCGATGAAGCTGAGAAAATTGTACTTAAAGGGAATAAATCTGAACAGAGCTTTAAAATAACTTATGAAAGTAAAGAGTATTCCCCCAAGGATAATTTTCTCGTTTACAGAAGTGTGCTTCCATATAAAGAGAGTGTTGAGAACAAACAAAAAGATCACACAAATGACAAAAGCGTCCAGCATTTTATATAGATTTGCCAAGGTGACTGCTCTCCAGAAAACAAAGAAAACAGGAAGCGCAAGAAGAACCAGCAGAGCATAGTTCGCGGTCTGGAGACATTTTTTTTCTGTTTTTGAATAAAAGAAATAAAAAATAAGAAAAGAGACCATGATTCCCAAAAACAATGGAGAGGGGCGGCCTCTGAGAAATTTAAAAGTCAGGGGGAACCAGGACGAGTAAAAATCCAGAGAAGCGATAAGGACTGCTTTTCCGACGTGTTGCTGCTGGTAGGAGATATTTAGGGGATTTGAGATATAAGGATAAAATACAGCCAGTATGAATACAGCTAAAAGGATCAATCCTATGCTCAACTGAGCAATGGTTTTTAAAGATATCTTCCGTTTGATGGCCAGGGATATTAAAAATAAGATAACGCAGAAAAGAGACGTGAGAAAAAACAAAGAGAGCGAAGAAAGGGCCTGCAGAAAGAGAAAAACATAGAAGAAGAGGGCATCCGTCCAATGAGATTTTTGCATATACCTGAAGAGAAACAGCACTGCAAAGATGGACAGGGGGAAAAACAGCATGGCAGGATGGGGATAGTTGATTTGTTTCATGGGAAGGAATATATACAGGCTCCCTGCTAGGAGGGAAAGGGATTCGGTTTTGATGAAATACCTTGTTAAGTAATAGACAGCAAATCCTCCCAGAATTAAA
>Ga0315549_1004741_pt1 | contig 11331 bp, 9 predicted proteins | sample SalMarSW160200MG_FD_203101 | JGI IMG/M metagenome (GOLD analysis project Ga0315549, IMG submission 203101) | Salt marsh sediment microbial communities from the Plum Island Ecosystem LTER, Massachusetts, United States - Salt Marsh Sediment SW1601-200 ... | reverse complement strand
AGATTTTCCAGATATCCTTCCTCCTTCAAGAGATGACAATGTAGATCAACGATCATTGTCCTATTTCCTTTCTGGATCCTCCGCTTGAAATCCTATTCTCCAAATTTGCCGGAGTTGGTATGGCAGAGTAATTGATAAATCCTTTTCTAAAATTTCGGCTGTTCTGAAAAGAATTCCCTTTATACCTAATTCTTTGGCGGCTCTAACATTTTCTTTTTGATCATCGATAAATATAGTTTCCGTAGGTTTACACCCTTCAGATTCCATAATATAGTTAAAAAACTTTGATTCGGGTTTCGCAAAACCTATTTTGCATGAAGCATATACAGCGTCAAAGATATGATAATATTTTCTTTTCTTTTGAATTAAATAATGAGATTCGATTGTGTTCGTTCCTGCTACAATTCTTATAAGTTTCTTCAATCTTGATATTAAATTTACACACCTTTGATTTAAGACAGGTTTGAAAAATCTTGACCACAAATCGTCCTCAATTTCAAAGCCGCAGTCTCTAGAAAATCTTTGCCAAAATTGACCAGAATCAATTTTTCCAATCAGTAAAAGATGTAGATTCTCTCCTCCAATGGATAGAAATTTATCCGGCTGCAATTTTAAAGCTTTTGATATATCAATCAAGACATCAAATCCTCCCTTAATTACGACACCTCCCATATCAAATATACAAAGCTTTATTTTACTTTCTATTTTCTCTCTGGGTAACATCATTAGATTCAGTCCTTCATGCCAGAAATAGTTAAACCACCAATAAAATGTCTTGCCATGGAGAAGAAGAGAATAAAAATAGGCAGAGAGGCGATCACTGCCGCAGCCATCAGCGCCCCTTCATTGGTGTATTTTTCTGAATTGAACCGGACAATATAAAGTGGAATAGTCTTCATCTCCTTTGATGGTGACGTTCGGGTATTTCTTTTGGAATTCTTTGATGTAGCCCTCTTCGAGTGGTGTTCGGTTGGGGTCCTCGTGCGTCCAGAAGAGTAAAGTAACTTCCTTCGTTCCCTCAATGGTGTGTATAATATGGTACCAATTCCGAGATTTGTCAACCCTCTTCCGGTGAAACTTTCGTAAGTATTCAGTGAACCCCGTCATTTTTGGTAGCCGCCGGTAGCCGCAGGCTTTAGCCTGCGTTTGGACGCACCCTAAAGGGTGCGGCTACCCTGAAAATCCAATGTGACACGGCGTTTACTGAGCATTTACAAAATTTCCTCCGCACGCACTTGACTAAGAAAATAAATGTGTTAGATTAATGTGGGGAAGAAAAAGCTAGAAATAAAAGGCTAGAGGGGAGGTGAGAGAAGAGATAGGCCAGTCTAGCTTGGGGATAAAAGAAAGATTTCCCAAAAGAGTTCACTATAATCCTTGAGCAAATTCTTGAAAGCAGGGATTATAGAGAAATTAAGGAGGAGGCAATGGTTATAAAAAGAAATAAGGTCGCGGCAGCATTGGGGGTAGCTCTTCTCGTGGGATTGGGTATTGCTTGGACGATAAGCCCGGTTGCACTAGCCGGAGTAGTTGATGTAGATCCACAAAAATCTGCCAAAGATATGTATTTCCGTCTGGTTACCCACGGGGGAGATGATCCCTTCTGGGCTGTGGTGCACAAAGGGATGCTCGATGCAGCGAAAGAACTGGGTTGTAAGGCTGATATTGACCTATGTGGAGGAGATCTCGCCTTACAGCAAAAAAGGTTCAGAGAAGCAGTGGCCATGGGACCCGATGGCGTAGCTCTGGTCATAAATGACGACACTGCTTGGGATAAGCCTGTGAAAGATGCACTTGCGGTAGGGGTCAACGTGATCGGTATGAACAATGATGACAAAGAAGGAGCGGCGGGCAATGCCCGGCTCTGTTATATCGGTCAAAATGAGAGACGTGCAGGCTACATGATAGCTAGAAGGTGTTTCCAGAAGGCAAAGGACCTTGGATGGGATTTGAGCAAAGCGCATGTGGCTATGCCGGTCGAAGTGCCGGGGGCGATGTATGGAGTGGTAAGATCACAGGGTATTCAGGATGCCATGAAAGAATACGGTATCACCTCTTCCGAGATAATAGATGCCGGTGGTTTAGAAATGACCACGGTCGAAGCACGAGAGACCTCCTATCTCTTAGCACACCCTGAAACCACATTTATGTTTGGTCTCGGCGGTATCGTCACCGATAGGCTCACAGATTCGCTGAAGGCTGCCGGCAAGAAGCGAGGGGAAGTCATAGCCGGGGGATTCGATTGCGCTCCGGGGACTCTCACCGGACTTGACGAGGGATACGTGGAGGCGACCATCGATCAGCAACAGTACCTGCAAGGATATTTCGCTGTCTATACGCTCTACATCATGAAGAAATACGGCTTTACTCCTCAGATAGACACCGGAGGTTACCTGGTAGATAAGGACGCTATCGGACTCATCAAAGAACTGTCACCGAAGATGATAAGATAGAAATAGCCACGGCAAAACCTTAGATTCGTATCAAAATGTGAGATCCTCTTCCCAATGCTCCTGGAAGATTGGTGCTGAGGTAGATACTCAGTGAACCCCGTCATTGCAAAGCGAAGCGATCTTGGTAGTCGCAGGCTTTAGCCTGCGTTTATACGCACCCTAAAGGGGGCGGCTACCCGCTCTGCTCTTTGCAGTCAACAACATGGAACGTCCTTCACTGAATATTTACGTGCTGAGGAGTATGATTTTCCAGGAGCAGCGGGGAGAGGGTAGTATTATGGTGAAAAACAGACTGGATAAATGAAAACTGCCAAGCGGTCATAGCTGTGTTAGCAAGAAAATTATTAAAATTCTTTTCTTATCGGGTTGCTGGCACACTGATAGTCTTTATTGGTTTGATACTAATTTTTACTTTTTTTACTCCCCACCACCTTTTTATTGACCCCAGAAACATCAAAGCTCTAGCAAAGCTCACCCCTGATCTAGGAATCGTTGCTTTGGGCATTGGTATGTTGATGATCTGTGGGGAATTCGATCTTTCGGTGGGTGCAGTGCTGCCATTTTGTTCATACATTTTTGTGGTGTTGTCACGAGCAGGCATGAATTTGGTTTTCAGTCTGGGTATAGCCATGGGGGTGGGAGCTCTTCTGGGCCTCTTAAACGGCCTTATTACCGTAAAAGGACATATCCCTTCCTTCATAGCCACCCTGGGGACAATGATGTTCTGGAGGGGGGTATTGTACGTTCATTCCCTCATGTGGCCCATAGGTATAAGAGCTTACCTGCCCGCAGGATCATCTTTTGAGCATGTTCTGACAGGTGAGATCGGGGGGGTCCTCCCGGCACAGGTGGTTTGGTTTGTAGTGTTTGGACTGATCCTGGGGGTGGTGCTTCATTTCCATAAATTCGGTAATTGGGTCTACGCTACCGGAGACAATAAAGAAGCAGCCAGAGCCATGGGCATAAACACCGACAGGGTAAAGATGATTTGCTTTATGATCGTAGGGATCTTATGTGCCTTTGTTGGGGTGATGCAGCTCCTTCGACTGGGATCATTCGCTGCTACGCAAGGACTGGGATTTGAGCTCAAGGCAATCGCTGCTTCCGTGGTGGGAGGAACCTTCCTTATGGGAGGTGTAGGAAGTATAGCGGGCGTTTTTTTGGGAGCACTTACCATCCAAATTCTGGAGAATGGGCTCATCTTAATGAGGGTCCCCGTATTCGGGATTAGTGCATTTATAGGTCTGGCTATAATTTTGTTTGTAGTCTTGAATACCTATATGAGAAGAAGGATGATAAGATGAATGGGTGGTGGTCGAGCGGTTGTTGGAGAATTTTTGAGTAGGCTCAGCTAAAAACAAGAAAAAAGGAGTTTTGAACAATGACGTCTTCTCCTGCAGGCGGGAAAGAGGAAAAAAGCCTGGTTAAGATGGCAGGTGTCCACAAGTGGTTTGGAAAAGTTCATGCCCTAAAAGGAGTCGATTTCGAGGTCAGGCACTCCGAGATCGTGGGTTTAGTGGGTGACAATGGTGCGGGTAAGTCAACGTTGATAAAAGTTTTGTCTGGATACCACCTGGCAGATAAAGGGGAAATAAATTTTGAGGGGAAAAGAGTGAATATCACTTCCTCCCTCGATGCTAGAAAATTAGGCATCGAAACTGTCTACCAGGAGCAGGCTTTAGCACCTAATATGAGCATATCAAGAAACATTTTCATGGGAAGGGAGTTAGTTAGATCGTTAGGATTTATGGATAAGAAGGCCATGGATGGAGGAAGTATGGAGGCCTTGAAAAGCATCGGATTGCATCTTAGGTCGCCCGATGCACTCATCGCCATGTTATCAGGAGGAGAGAGGCAAGGAGTGGCCATAGCCAGAGTCCTGCATTTTAAGGCTAAGCTGGTGATATTGGATGAACCAACTATTGCCCTGTCGGTTAAAGAGGCTCAGCAAGTATTAGAGTTCATAAAACAATTAAGAAAAGAGGGAATTTCAGTCATCTTCATAACCCACAACCTCTATCATGTATTCCCCAGTGCCGATAGATTTGTCGTTTTGACCCGGGGAGAAAAGATAGCCGACGTGGAGAAAAAAGATACCTCCATAGATGAGCTTGCTGAATTGATAGTAAAGCCGCCTTCTCATAATTGAGGCCGTCTTCAAACCAAAAAGGACAGGAAGTGAAACCTGGTTTGAGAAAAGACTCAAAGTTAAGATTTGTCAAAAATTTTTTTACCTATAGATCTTCCAGTATCTTTCTGGTATTTATTGGCTTAATGTTATTCTTTACTTTCTTTTCTCAGCATCGTTTCACCCGTCATGCCAACATCGAAGTTCTTCTGGCACTGGGACCCGAATTCAGTATCGTTGCTTTGGGCGTTGGTATGTTGATGATCTCTGGGGAGTTCGATCTTTCGGTTGGTTCAATTTTGGTATTCTGTTCCTTCATTTTTATAAGATTGTTTGAAATAAAGATGAATTTATTCTTAGCCGGAGGTATCACCCTTGGCGCAGGAGCTCTCCTGGGTTTCTTAAATGGTCTCATCACCACCAAGGCGCATATTCCTTCTTTCATAACTACTCTGGGGACGATGATGCTCTGGAGAGGGATGACACTTATCTTGTCCCAGGGGTTCACCAGGCCTTTTAATCCTGAGGTCGTGCCACTTTTGTCCAGTGCCTTAATCGGTAAAATCGGCGGGATTCTCCCCGTACAGGTGGTTTGGTTCGGGGTGTTTGGACTGATCCTGTGGGTGGTGCTTCATTTCCATAAATTTGGTAATTGGGTCTACGCTACCGGGGACAACAAAGAAGCGGCCAGGGCCATGGGTATAAACACCGACAGGGTAAAGACGATCTGCTTTATGATTGTAGGGATCTTATGTGCTTTTGTGGCAGTGATGCAAATTGTTCGAGTTAGCACATTTTCTTCCCGAGCAGGAGATGGTTGGGAGCTGAAGGCAATTGCTGCTTCCGTGGTGGGGGGAACCTCCCTCATGGGAGGCATAGGAAGTATGGTGGGGATTTTCCTGGGAGCACTTACTATCTCTGTTATAGAAAACGGACTGGTCGTGTCAAGAATTCCTTATTTCTGGACCTACATAGTTTTTGGCCTGGTTATAATTTCCTCTGTACTCTCGAGCCTCTATCTGGAAAGAAGGAAATTGAGAGGTGGCTAAATCATTAGACCTACAGATGAAAGGCTTTGAAGTTGTTGAATCAGGTTTACTTTTCCAAATAGAATAGCCTGCCCAATTTTTTCTCCTTTAGCTTTTTAGTGTGATAATCTCTGCGCTCCATTTAGCAAATTGGGCCATTCTGATACAATATCATTTGGTATCTGTTTAACTTCCTGTAAGTACTTTCAGATAATATTACAATCACAATCTAAGGGGGAAGATAGATGAGGAGGTTGGTAAAAGTTAAGATGAATGGGGGGGGGGGGGGTAGCAGTGGTAGTTGTGATTACTATTTTTCTTGTTAGTATTACAAAAATTCCTTCACGAAGGATTTGAGAAATGATGAATGGTGAGATTAGCCAAGAAGCTGAGAGGAAGGTGATAAATATGGTTATGAAAGGTTTTACGCGCAATATAAGAGCTCTTGAGATTCTAACCGATGAACAGGTTGAGCAGTTTCATCGAGGAACTTTGGATGTCCTTAATGAAACAGGAATTAGAATTGAACATAGAAAAGCACTGGAACTCTTTGGGGATAGTGGTTGTCGAGTTAATTTTAAGAAAAAACAGGTAAGGATTCCAGGATACTTGGTGGAAGAGTGTTTGCAGAAAGCTCCTGCCAGCTTCTTAATCAAAGCGAGGGATACGAAAAATAACTTGAAAGTGGGTGGAAATACTGTATACTTCACAACCTTTCCAGGAATGAAAACTGTGGATTTGGATACCTGGGAACCCCGAGTCCCCACGAAAAAGGAAAATGATGATGCAGTAAAAATTCTAGATGCATTGGATAATCTCCATAAGCTCTTATGTTACACGCCGTATTTTGAGATAGAGGGAGTTCCTTCAGTTATGACAATACCAGAGAGCGTGGCTGCTAAAATAAGAAATTCAACTAAGATTCAACTGACAGGCTATTCCAAAGATTGCGAGACATTCAACATAAAAATGGCAAGGGTGGCTGGGACAGAAATTATGGGCCAGTGTTGTGCTTCACCACCTTTAACCTTCTATGGAGATGCAATTGAGAGTGCTTTCAGATTTGTTGAAGCTGGTTTTCCCCTTCATATATCAACAGGTGATGTATTTGGAGGAACCTCACCTGCTACCCTCGCCGGTTCAATGATAACTAACAATGTTGAAATAATAGCAATAATAGTGCTGACGCAACTTTTAAAGCCAGGAACAAGAGTAGTAGCGGCAGACTTTGTATTTCCACAGAATATGCGAACAGGCTCTCCTGCTTTTGGTGCTATAGGCTGTTCCCTGCATCATGTAATGTTTAATCAGATCTGGCGAAAATACGGAGTCCCCACAAATAATGCTTCTGTTGGTCTTAGCAGTTCAAAGAAAATAGATTTTCAATGTGGATATGAAAGAGCAACTCTCGCTTTGCTTGCCGCTTTATCTGGAGGTAACATTATCCAATTACACGGTGGTGTGCATGGCGAATTAACATACCATCCTATTCAGTCCATATTAGATGATGATATAGCAGGGATGATAGGGCGTTTCATAAAAGGAGTTGAAGTGAGTGAGGAAACATTGGCCATAGATCTAATAAAAGAAGTTGGACCAATTCCAGGTTTTTACCTTGATAAGAAACATACAAGAAAATGGTGGAAAAAGGAACAGTTTATCCCCAAGGTTGCCGACAGATTAACTTATCCGGAGTGGCTAAAGGGAGATAAAAAAGATGCTCTTACATATGCAAAGGAAAAAATGGAGGAAATACTGGCCACTCACAAGCCAATACTTTTGTCTGAAGGTCAAGATAAGGAGATAGATGAGATATTGGAAGAAGCCAGAAGATATTACAAAGAGAAAGGAATGATATAGTGAGTTATATGACTTCACTTGAAGTTAGGATTGAAGTATTGGAATTCCAAAATCTATTTGTTACCAACGGTGATTGACAGAATTTCTAGAGTGTAATAAATTACATTCAGTCTTTTAGAAAAACTAAACTATTACGTTGGGTGAATCTTTTTTTATTTGGGAGGTGATTATGACTTCACGAGAAAGAATAAGAAGAGCCATAAACCATGAAAAGCCGGACCGTATTCCCATTGACCTGGGAAGTACTCTGGTGACTGGCATTGCCGCAAGTACCTACGCTAAATTAAGACAGGCATTGGGATTAGCCAGATCCCCGGTTAAGGTAACCGACCCCTTCCAGATACTGGCTGAAGTTGAACTGGAAGTAATAAAGAAGCTTGGGATAGACACCATCGGCCTGCAGCTTCCGACCACTTTGTTCGGATTTAAGAATGAAAATTGGAAGCCCTGGAGGTTATTTGATGGTACTGAGGTACTCGTACCAGGGCTTTTCATCACCAAGGAGGATAAGAATGGGAATCTCCTGCTTTATCCTAGGGGAGATGCCTCTGCTCCTCCCAGTGCCAAGATGCCCAAAGGAGGATACTATTTTGATGGCCTTGTTCGCCAGGAAGCCATTGATGAGAGTCGTCTGGACCCTCAGGAATGGGTGAAGGATCAGTATTCTGTCTATACCGACGAGGATTTAAGATATTTACAAGAAACAGCCGAGAATCTTTACCGAAATACCGATCTTTCTCTGGTGGGGTCTTTTTGGCAGGGGGGATTTGGGGATATTGCTCTGGTGCCAGGGTTAAACGTTAAACACCCGAAGGGTATCCGCGATCCCCAGGAATGGATCATGGCCCATGCGCTCCATCCTGAATATATCAAGGGGATCTTTAACCTCCAGTGTGAGATAGCGGTCCAGAACCTCAAGCTTTATCGTGAAGCCGTAGGGGATAAGATCGATGTCATTGTCGTCAGTGGAACCGATTTTGGGACTCAAAATGCATCTTCGATTTCTCCTGATATGTATCGAGATATATATAAGCCGTTCCACAAAATGGTGAATGAATGGATTCATAAGAACACCCCCTGGAAGATTTTCTACCATACCTGTGGTTCTATTGTCTCTCTTTTAGATGATCTAGTAGAGACAGGGGTAGATATCCTGAATCCGGTCCAGTGCTCAGCCGCAGGGATGAACCCAACCCTGTTGAAAGAGAAATACGGGGAAAGATTAGTTTTCTGGGGTGGTGGAGTAGATACTCAGAGGACTCTTCCCTTTGGAAGTCCTGAGCAGGTGCGAAGGGAAGTTACCGAGCGCTGCCGAATATTCGGAAGAAAGGGAGGCTTTATTTTTAATGCCATACACAATATCCAGCCAAAGACTCCTACGGAAAATATCATTGCCATGTTCAAAGCCGTGAAAAATTTTTAGTCACTTTTGATTCTCGGTTATTTTTTTGCGTGTATTTCATGCCAGAGAATTTCCGCGGTCCAGGCGGCTGCTTTAGCAACAACGCCAGGGCACTTATCTATATGACCGCCAGCCTCCTCAAAAGCTTTGACTTCTTCTTCGTTCCAGAAATTGAAACTTCGTCCAAAAATTTTGGTTTGGATCTCCTTACACAAACAGCCTCCATATTCCTCTACAAATCGATCGTAAACTTTCTTGGCAAGCTCAGTAGCTTTTTTGTTGGAGGTGTTTTCTTCGAATTCTTTTCGGGATCGCCCGTACAAATAGCTAATTGCCATAATTGCTCCAGAGAGAGCACCACAAGAGCCATTGGTGCTATCCCCCGCCCCTCCAGCAAGACCACAGGCCGCTTGGAACACCTTATCATCCCTTATCTGGAAAACTTCCTGAAGAGCCGCCAGGACACATTGCGAACAATAGTGTTTTTCTTTCTCATACTCAAATCCAAGCTGGTACGCTTTGGCCACCACTTCCTGCTTAGAATCCTTGTTATTACTATTTTTCTCACTCATTTTTTCCTCCTATTGGCCTAGTTCGTTGAACTATCTTTTTTCTAATTCTCCGAATCTCCGAGCGATGGCAAGTGCTGGGTCAAGAGGCACATCTACACCTTTTGTTCCTTCAGGAATTCTAATGGTAGGCACTTTCTTTATTTTTTTCTCATCAAATTGAGGTAAATCCTCTTTTTCTGCCTCATACATCTCAATTGCCATATCTCTTGCTTCTTTCAAAGTCAACACTGCTGAAGTCAGTGGATCCATAGCAACTGCATGGGCCACATGTTCAAAATTTCCAGTTAAAGCAGCCTTAACAGTTAAGCCTTGGGGGATCACATTGCTCATACAGAGAGCAGCACACTGTGATGGCAGATTGCCGATATAGGTAGGATGTAAGCCGATCTTGTCCGCGTAAACTGGCACTTCAACACAGCAATCAGAAGGTAAATTTGTAATTAGACGGTTATTCTTTACATTACCACTAAATCTAAAGATCTTGTCTGTTTCCTTAGCTTCAATAATGTAGGAACAGTATTCATTGCTTCTTTTTCCAACTTTGGTAGATTCATATTCTAAATAGTCAACCTTGGTAAATTTTTCCGCAATCTTTCTGCACCATTTATAATAGGCTCCTGTCTCACCACCGAAAGCTGGTTGGTCACAATATAACTCCCGAGCCTTCTCACTTTTTCTGAACCAGGGCAGGTATTCGGAGAGGTGCCCGCTGCTTTCGGTCATAAAATAGCCAAAGTGCCTCATAACCTCACAGCGCACCTTTTCATTTATATAATATTCTGGTTTTTCGATGTTCTCTTTTAATATGGGATAAAGATCTTCACCATCCTTTTCTAACTTCAAAAACCAGTCCATATGATTTATCCCTGCACAGAGAAAATCCATATCCTTTTTATTCACGCCAACATAGCGAGATATCAAATCCGCAGTAGTTTGTACGCCGTGGCAAAGACCAACAAAATTAATAGTGGTCGCTTCTCCCAAGGCCCAGCAGACCATAGCCATGGGGTTGGCATAATTTAAGAGTAAAGCATTCGGACATAGCTCTTCCATGTCATGAGCAATATCAACCACCACAGGAATAGTTCTTAAAGCCCTAAAGATTCCACCTGGCCCCATAGTATCTCCGATGCACTGATTAACGCCGTATTTCATAGGGATTTCATAATCCTTTTGAAAAGCATCAACGCCACCCACTTGAATCATATTAATTACATAATCTGCATTCTTAAGCGCCTCTCGGCTATCTAATGTGGCGGTAATTTTCCCCGGAAGATTATTCTCCTTAAGAACCTTTCGGGCAAATCCTTCTATCCTGTCGAGCTTGGGTTTGGTACGATTCATCAAGGCGAATGTACTCTCTTTTAAAGCTTCTGTAGCCATAATATCCATCATTAAGGTTTTGCAAAAAACAATGCTTCCAGCCCCAATCATTGCTATTTTAGCCATGATGTTCCTCCTTTCAATGACTCTCGCATCTTCACCTCCTGTACCGAGTCATTATAAAATCCCAGGCAAGAAAACCCCCGAATTTATTCGTTGCCTTGACCTTTTGTTGTTTTTTGCTATACTATAAACACTATGGAATATAAACATTCTCCTAAATCAGGTATTTTTGATTAACTACCATCTTGTTTGGTGTCCTAAAAGAAGAAAGGAAGTGCTTGTTAATAAAATAGCTAAACGTCTTAAAGAAATTTTTAATCAAGTAGCTAAAGAGAAAGATATAGATATTTTAACTCTTGAAGTAATGCCTGACCACCTGCACTTGTTCGTTTCTTGTCAACCTCAAATGACTATTCATAAGCTTGTCAAAGCATTTAAAGGAAGAAGCTCAAATATTCTTCGCAAAGAATTCCCTGAGCTTTTAAAGCTTCCTTCTCTTTGG